>Ga0209771_1000465_pt1 | contig 26931 bp, 27 predicted proteins | sample SaaInl59LU_5_DNA_FD_184639 | JGI IMG/M metagenome (GOLD analysis project Ga0209771, IMG submission 184639) | Marine microbial communities from expanding oxygen minimum zones in the Saanich Inlet - ESP_59LU_5_DNA (SPAdes) (version 2) | ecosystem: Environmental > Aquatic > Marine > Intertidal zone... | reverse complement strand
CTATGAACACGATAATTATTATTTAAGGTAGTGGATACGACGATTCTTAAATTGGGTAATAGTTCTTTGGCAAGTAAACCCAGATCTTCACCAGATAGTATTTTACCATCTTTTGACTTAGGTAAGTTTATATCGATAAACACTATATAGTTATGTTTATTGGATTTCAAAGCTTTTTTTATCAATCGGCGCCCACTATCACAATCGTGTGCTGTATCTATTAAAAACTCTATGTTTGGGTTATGTCTGTTGTAATATTTTAAGGCAGTTTCATAAGCTTCTGTAATTAAGGGATGGTCGTCTATGATAAGAACGAAATACTTTTTAGGACTCATTTTTTGGGATTTTAATTGTTAATACGCTGCCTTTGGTCGGAGTAGAAGAAATTCTCAACACTCCATTTAATTTTTTTGTTCTAGATTTTATATTTTTTAATCCAATTCCTTTAAACTTTTGATTGCTATCAAACCCAACACCAACATTTTTTAGAGTTATATTTTTTTGTAAACAGTGTTTTAAGTGCCGTTTCCGTTTTAAATTTCCCGTTAGTAAGGACTTCGTTATAAGGAATATTGATAGAATCTTGGATATGTCCACTTTTCAAATGTTTTCGGGGTTCTTTAGTGGTGCCATTAAATCGCCCTTTGGAGCGGGCATCCACAATAATAAATGTTTTTGTGTGTAGGTTGTCTAAAACATCTTGATATTTTTTGATATTTTTTATTTGAAATCTAGCTTTGAAATCTCCAATGTCATAAGTTTTAGAAGTCCTAACTTCAATTTGATATCCATTGTTAACCCATTGAGGAAGCCCTCCATCTAACACAGCAATATTTTGGTGTCCCATTAAATTAAAAAGCCACCAAACTCTTGGGCTCGAATAGATTCCCTTGGAATCAAAGACCACAATTTTTGAATCCTTGAAAATACCCAACTTTTGATATTCAATTTCAAAATGTACTTCATTTGGGATTGTATTTGGAAACGGACTGTTGGTGTCTAGAAAAACATTTTTAAGATCAAAATATCGCGCTTTAGGAATAGTATCTAAGTGAGACTTTGAAATACTGCCATCGGCAGTGGTTTTGAGACTTGCATCCAATACAATTAAATCAGTGTTATACAAATTTATATGTAACCATTCAACAGAAACTACATTATTCATTTTAGAATTTAGTTATTGCTAAATGTACTAAAAAAATAATTTCACAAAAAAAATGCTTGCGACTTTGCAAGCATTTTTATAAAACTAGTTAAATTTTATGATGGAAAAGATCATTCTAAAATAACTACTAGGCCAGCTAGTTTATAGCCAGCTTGCAAATTTAGTTTTTTGGTCTGTAGATTGCACCCGTTGTAAAATCAACAATTATACCTGGCCAAAAAAGTAGAATATCGGCAATTAATCCGATGGCAACAATATTTTTAATTTCAATAGTTATGTTTAAAATTGTATTAATTCTGTTCTGGATACTCGGTCATGAATCCCAATGGGTATAAATAAATAAGAAAAGAAGTCAATAGGTATTAAGCGACATAGAGTTCTTATAAGAACTCTTAAAACTCCTGGTTTTTTATAAGTAACACTATTGACTACTTTAGTTTTAGTTATCATTTTTCCAACGGTTTGCCCCATAGTCCACTCCATAATATAATAATACAGGTAGTACATACTTATCATAACATACTTTAAATGTTTATCTGCTATATAATCTTTGAAGAGTATCGAGAAAATTATGACGACAATAAAAAACACTAAGGAGTCAATAAGAAAATTATACAAACGGACACGTTTTTTCACAATGTTTAAATTATAGTTAGTATTGTTAATGCTATTATAAGCTTCAATTCAACTCATAGACTAGGCCATAAGTTAAGACTGAAAACACTTGTAAAATGATGATATATGACTAACTAAAATTTGGGGTGAATGTTAGGTAGTTAAATAGTCCATAAATATAAATAAAAAAAATCAATCAAAAAAAACGCTTGCAAATATTGCAAGCGTTTTTAAATAATATATTAGGGTAATTAGATATTTGCAGACTTTACTGTTTTGATAATACGTCCAGCAATTTTGTAAGGATCCCCATTTGAAGCAGGTCTTCTGTCTTCTAACCAGCCCTTCCAGCCTTTTTCAACTGCAATAATTGGAATACGAATAGAGGCACCTCTATCAGAAACCCCCCATGAGAAATCTGTAATTGCAGCAGTTTCGTGTAATCCAGTCAAACGTTGGTCGTTAAACTCGCCATAAACTTCAATATGCTCTTTAACAACAGGTCTGAATGCTTCACAAATTTTGGCATAAACCTCTTTGTCTCCACAAGTTCTTAATATTGTATTAGAGAAGTTTGCATGCATACCAGAACCGTTCCAGTCCATGTCTTTTCCTAATGGTTTTGGGTGGTAATCAATGTAATAGCCATACTTTTCAGTTAAACGATCTAATAAGTAACGAGCAATCCATATTTCATCACCAGCTTGTTTAGCACCTTTTGCAAACAATTGGAATTCCCATTGTCCTGATGCTACTTCTTGATTTATCCCTTCAAAGTTTAGACCCGCATCAATACATAGATCGGCATGTTCTTCGACTAAGGCACGACCATGTGTGTTTTTACCACCAACAGAGCAATAATACATACCTTGTGGAGCAGGATAGCCTCCAACAGGGAAACCTAAAGGTAATTGTGTTCTTGTATCCATGATAAAATATTCTTGTTCAAAACCGAACCAGAAATCATTATCATTATCATCAATAGTGGCTCTACCATTAGAAACGTGAGGCGTACCGTCAGCGTTCAAAACTTCTGTCATTACTAAATACCCATTAATTCTTGCAGGATCTTTATAGATTGCAACTGGTTTTAGCAAACAATCAGAAGCACCTCCAGATGCTTGTTTTGTAGATGAACCATCAAAAGACCAGTTGTCCAGTTCTTCAATTGTTCCCTGAAAATTTTCGTGTTCTTCAACTTTGGTTTTACTTCTCATATTTTGAGTTGGAAAATATCCATCTAACCAAATGTATTCTAATTTAATTTTTGCCATAATTTTTTTAAAATTTAATTTAATGACCACAAATATAAAAACATTGATAGTTACTCTGTATTATTTAAGGGTATAATTTATCAACACTAATGTATTTTTACTGAATACCCTGTATTTACAGGGGTTTCATTATATTTTTCATATTTTAACACTATGTAAATTTTATATTTGTTAATAAATATGCTATTGAAGGCTTATTTTTACCACGATTATTTTATTTTTGTATTATGATTTTCATTTAAAACCAGTTACTTATGTCAACACTAAGATTCCATGCCCTCAAACAATCTTTAGATCGAATTCCAACTACAGTTGCCAAAGAAACCAAGCAATCCGAAATTTTTGGAGCTAATGTTTTTGGATTTAAAACAATGCAGCAATTTTTGACTAAGGATGCGTTCAAAAGCCTCATGCGCGCCATTGATAAAGGAGATAAAATCAACCGTTCGATCGCTGATCAGATCGCTTCTTCTATGAAAGATTGGGCCATGGCTAAAGGAGTGACTCATTATACACACTGGTTTCAACCCTTAACAGGTGCTACTGCAGAAAAACACGATGCCTTTTTTGAAACATTAAGCCAAGGAGGCTCTCTCGAACGCTTTGAGGGTAATCAGTTAGTTCAGCAAGAACCCGATGCATCTTCGTTTCCAAACGGAGGCATTCGAAATACATTTGAAGCGCGTGGATACACTGCTTGGGATCCCACATCTCCAGCTTTTATTTTTGGAACCACCCTTTGTATTCCTACTGTTTTTGTAGCCTATACCGGTGAAGCTTTGGATTACAAAACACCGCTGTTGCGTGCTCTAAATGCTGTCGATCATGCTGCAACAGACGTGGCACGCTATTTTGATAAAACAGTCAAAAAAGTGACCGCTTCCTTGGGGTGGGAACAAGAGTATTTTTTGATTGATAAAGCTTTGGTTGCATCACGACCAGACATAGAAATGACTGGGCGTACGCTTTTAGGTCATAGTTCTGCTAAAGATCAACAATTAGATGACCATTATTTTGGAACCATTCCTGCCCGTGCCTTGAACTTTATGCGCGATTTAGAAACAGAATCTATGTTGCTCGGAATTCCCGTAAAAACACGTCACAATGAAGTTGCACCCAACCAATTTGAATTGGCACCCATTTATGAAGAAGCAAATTTAGCAGTAGACCATAATTCGTTAGTAATGGATGTGATGCAAAAAGTTGCCGATCGCCATCATTTTAAAGTTCTATTTCATGAAAAGCCATTTGCTGGTGTGAATGGATCTGGAAAACACAACAACTGGAGCTTAAGTACTGATACAGGTATTAATTTATTAGCCCCTGGAAAAACACCAATGAGTAATTTGCAATTTCTTACCTTTTTTGTCAATACCATCAAAGCAGTTCACGATAATGAAGAATTATTGAGAGCATCGATAGCCTCAGCAACTAACGATCATCGACTTGGAGCCAACGAAGCACCGCCAGCAATTATGTCTGTATTTATTGGAGCACAGTTGTCTAAAGTACTTCATGAGCTAGAAGGTGTCACTAAAGGTAAACTGTCTCCTGAAGAAAAAACAGATCTAAAACTGAATGTAGTTGGAAAAATCCCAGAAATATTATTAGACAATACCGATCGGAATCGGACTTCTTCTTTTGCATTCACAGGAAATAAATTTGAATTTCGTGCTGTAGGATCCACTGCCAACTGTGCCAACCCAATGACTGTTTTAAATTCTATTGTTGCTCGACAATTAATTGATTTTAAAGCAGAAGTTGATGCACTTATAGCAACCAAAGGATTGAAAAAAGATGAAGCCATTTTCAATGTCTTAAGAGAATACATCAAAACCTCTCGAAACATTCTTTTTGAAGGAAACGGTTATGGAGATGATTGGCAGAAAGAAGCCAAAAAACGAGGACTAAGTAATAATAAAAATACGCCTGAAGCACTCAAAGTAAAAATAAAACCTAAAACCATCGCATTATATGAAGGATTAAATGTGATGAATAAGGTGGAAATTGAGGCGCGTTACGATATTGAAATTGAAGAGTATGTTCATATTCTTCAAATAGAAGGTCGAAGTTTAGGAGATATTGCCAGAAACCACGTGATCCCAACAGCAGTTAAATATCAGAACATTTTGATTGATAATGTTAAGGGTTTAAAGGATATTTTTGGCAAAGATTTCAAAAAATATGCTAGTGAACAGTTGGTGTTAATTGCTGATATATCCCAACGTATTGAAGCTATAAACTCGGGTGTAACTACCATGACTAACGAACGCAAAAAAGCCAATACTATTTCGGATACTACCAAAAAAGCGACGGTATATTGCAATCAAGTCAAGCCATTATTTGATGACATTCGCTACCATTGTGATAAGTTAGAATTGTTGATAGATGACGAATTATGGCCCTTAGCCAAGTACCGCGAATTACTTTTTACCAAGTAGAAGTGTCAATATTTTAGTAGATAATATTGTTATAAGAAATTTTAGATTACAAAAAACAGTCAAAACAACTCCATTTATTTATTCTATTTTTTAAGTCTTTTCCCTTGACTCTTTAGTCTTTTTTCTTAAATACTTTATTACTTTTGCATATCAAATAATTTTTATGGGGAACGAGGTAAGTAAACGTTATGCACAAAGAGGTGTTTCGGCATCCAAAGAAGATGTGCACAACGCGATTAAAAATATAGACAAAGGATTGTTCCCACAAGCCTTTTGTAAAATTGTTCCAGATCATTTAACGAATGATGCCGATTATTGTCTTATCATGCACGCCGATGGAGCAGGAACAAAGAGTTCTTTGGCCTATATGTATTGGAAAGAAACTGGAGATATTTCGGTTTGGAAAGGCATTGCTCAAGATGCACTCATCATGAATATCGATGATTTACTATGCGTAGGTGCAACCGATCATATCATGTTGTCCTCTACAATTGGTCGTAATAAAAATGTCATTCCAGGTGAGGTGCTGTCAGCTATTATCAATGGTACAGAAGAACTTATAGAAGACCTTAAACAGTTTGGAGTAACCATTCATGCTACAGGTGGGGAAACGGCAGATGTTGGTGATTTGGTAAGAACCATTATTGTTGATTCTACAGTGACTGCCAGAATGCCACGAAACAAAGTTATTGATAATGCGAACATTCAACCCGGTGATGTGATTGTAGGATTGGCTTCGTTTGGTCAAGCAACCTATGAAACAACCTATAATGGAGGTATGGGTAGCAATGGATTGACTTCTGCAAGACACGACGTATTTGGACACTATTTAGCAGACAAATACCCCGAAAGTTTTGATGCTGCAGTTCCTAAAGAGTTGGTGTATTCTGGTCGAGTGAAATTGACCGATGCCGTTGAAGATTCTCCTATTGATGCAGGTAAATTAGTATTGTCACCTACAAGAACATATGCACCGATTATCAAAACTATTTTAGAATCATATAATTCTGATTCAATTCATGGAATGGTGCATTGTAGTGGAGGTGCACAAACCAAAATTCTTCATTTTGTTGAAGATTTACACATCATTAAAGACAACATGTTTACAGTACCACCCTTGTTTAAGCTGATACAAGAACAATCCAGTACCGATTGGAAAGAGATGTATCAAGTTTTTAATTGTGGCCACCGTATGGAGATCTATGTACAACCCGAAATTGCAGATGCTATTATAGCCATCTCTAAATCCTATAATGTGGATGCTCAAATTATAGGTCGCGTCGAAACTGCTAACTCCAAAAAACTGACCATTCAAAGCGAGTTTGGAACGTTTGAATATTAGTGGTGCTATTGAACAACTTTGAATCCATAAAAAAGAGTACTTTTGCAACATAATTCTTCAAGTACATGTTAGAAAAAATACAAATAGTTAAACAACGTTTCGATGAAATAAATGATTTGATCATCCAGCCAGATGTTATATCTGATCAGAAGCGTTATATACAACTAAATAAAGAATATAAAGATTTAAAAAAGTTGGTTGACAAAGGACTTGTTTATGAATCCTTGGTGTCTAATGTCGAAGAAGCTCAAGAAATTATTACTGATGGGAGTGATGCAGAAATGGTCGAAATGGCCAAAATGCAAATGGAAGAAGCAAAGGCTCAAATTCCTGCCTTAGAAGAAGAGATGAGAGTACTCTTAATTCCAAAAGATCCAGACGATGCCAAAAATGTAGTCATGGAAATCCGTGCTGGAGCAGGGGGAGATGAAGCCAGTATTTTTGCTGGAGATTTGCATCGTATGTATACAAAATATTGTGAGTCCAAAGGATGGAAAGTTGATGTTGTAGATTTTAACCACGGGACTTCTGGCGGTTTCAAAGAAGTTATTTTTGAAGTTAGTGGAGAAGATGTGTATGGTACTTTGAAATTTGAGGCAGGCGTACACCGAGTGCAACGGGTGCCACAAACTGAAACTCAAGGACGTGTACACACAAGTGCAGCTTCGGTAATTGTGTTGCCTGAAGCTGAAGAGTTTGATGTACAACTCGATATGACAGAAGTCAGAATTGAGAGAACTACTTCAACAGGACCTGGTGGGCAGTCGGTAAACACAACCTATTCAGCTATCAAATTACACCACGAACCTACAGGAATGATTGTAAGTTGTCAGGACCAAAAATCATCTCATAAAAATTTAGAAAAAGCACTGAAAGTGTTAAGATCTCGTTTGTACGAATTAGAATTGGCTAAAAAACAAGCAGCAGATTCAGAGAAACGAATGAGCATGGTATCTTCAGGGGATCGAAGTGCTAAAATTAGAACTTACAACTATCCGCAAGGAAGAGTTACGGAACACCGTATTGGGTTGACGTTGTATGATTTGTCAAACATTATTAATGGTGATATTCAAAAAATAATTAGCGAACTGATGATGGCCGAAAATACTGAGAAACTCAAAGCAGATAACGGTACAATTTAATCCTATATGACCACGCAAGCTCTTGTTACTGAAATCATAAAAAAACAATCTTTTCTTTGTATTGGATTGGATGTTGATCTTTCTAAAATTCCAACTCATTTATTAGAATTAGAAGACCCTATTTTTGAATTTAACAAAGCAATTGTTGATGCAACCCATCACTTATGTGTTGCCTATAAACCAAATACTGCGTTTTATGAGGCTTATGGCTTAAAAGGATGGAAATCGCTTCAGAAAACAATTTCATACATAAATGCAAATCACCCCGAAATTTTTACGATTGCCGATGCCAAAAGGGGAGATATTGGGAATACGAGTACGATGTATGCTAAGGCCTTTTTTGAAGATTTAGCATTTGACAGTGTTACGGTTGCTCCTTATATGGGGAAGGATTCAATAGAACCTTTTTTGGAATTTCAGGACAAGCATACGATACTATTAGCATTGACATCCAATACGGGTGCTTTTGATTTTCAAACTCTTACAACAGATGGAAATCCGCTTTATCAATCTGTGTTAGAAACGTCTAAAGGATGGAAAAACTCTGAAAACCTAATGTATGTAGTTGGTGCAACCAAAGCATCTTATTTTACTGAAATTAGAAAAATTATTCCCGATAGTTTTTTATTAGTTCCTGGTGTAGGTGCGCAAGGGGGTAGTTTGGCTGAGGTCTGCAAATACGGAATGAATGCACAAATTGGTCTTTTAGTAAATTCTTCTAGAGGAATTATTTACGCCTCTTCGGGATTTGACTTTGCAGCGCATGCGGCTCAAAAAGCCAAAGCTCTACAAATGGAAATGGCAGCCTTAATGCCCGAAAATTAAGAACAAACCTTCTTAAATAGTGAGCATCCAGTTTTTTTGGAGTTTTTTAAACTTCAGCAATTCTCTATTGAGAATGGACATAAATTCACGCCCATCGCTATTACATTTTTCCAAACGACTGCAGTTGATAGACAAGCGATTTGTGAGCCATTTTAAGGTTTCGGCATGCTTATGTTTTTGTTCAGAAAATAGTTCTTTTTCTGCTTTCATAATTTCAGGTGCTAACGAATCAGATTGGCGAATAATGTCCCCTGAAAAATAGATGTTCGTATCCTCGTGTCCATTGGGTTTCAACACAGAAAGATCAGCTCTTAAATAATCTGATATTACTTTAGAAAGAGATCCAATTTCTAAGGCTTTTTTGTAAAAAGCAAGATTCAACTCTGAGGAGCTTTGAAATACCATAACTTGAATTATAATTAATTCAAAATTAGAATAAAATACGCTCACTTGTATTTAATATTTAAAGCTATACCCGTTTATTTATTTAATTTTTAATATTTTTATTGAAAATACATTAATTATGAAGTTAGATACTTTACATTCTCAAATATTAGAACAACTACAACGCAATGCGCGTATTTCAAATACAGCCATAGCCCATCAGGTTGGGATTTCTTCCCCTGCAGTTACAGAGCGAATAAAAAAACTGGAAGATGCCGGAATTATAGATGGTTATTATGCGAAAGTTTCTCATTTTGAGTTGGGTTATGACTTCAGAGCACTGATTACTGTGCGAGCTTTTATGGGAAGGCTTCAACCTTTTTTACATAAAGTTAAAACTTTGAATGAAGTCATCAATTGTTACCGCATTACCGGAAACGAAAATATTGTGATGGAAGTGGTGCTTCAAAATCAACGTCACCTCGAAAAATTGATCGATCAACTGATCACTTACGGAGAAACTAAAACACAAATTATTCTATCTAATGTGGTTTCTAATCGTCCCATACTAAAAATGTAATTATAATTTTATAAATTAACAATACGAAAAACCACACCCAAATGAAAATAAATTCTATTTTTCACAGCGTATTAATCCTTCTATTTTTTAATGGTTGTCAAACTCAAAAGCGCCCCATAAAGTCACAATCAGAATTTCAAACACAACAAAATAGTTTTTTTAAAGATGCTTCTAAATCTCCATTGAAACCTAAGGATTTGAAAGTTTTTGAAGGCCTTGAATTTTTTCCAATTGATTCTCTTTTTGTTGTAGAAGCACAGTTGAAGCGTACTCCTAACTCCTCGTTTTTTGACATGAAAACCACCACCAAACGGGTGACTAAAGAACGTATTTTTGGAATTTTATCTTTTACGATTAACAAAGAGTCTTATAAGCTAAATGTGTATCAGGGTGCAACAGATTCAAACTCTGACTCTGAGACGGACTATTTATTTCTTCCTTTTTTGGATGCAACAAACGGAATAGAAACCTACGGAGGCGGTCGCTATATTGATTTAACAATTCCTGAAAGTAATCAAATAACAATTGATTTTAATAAGTCATACAATCCATATTGTGCTTACAATGAAAAATTCTCTTGCCCAATTGTTCCTAGAGAAAATTACCTTTCATTAAAAGTTAATGCAGGTGTCAAACGTTTTAAAGACCATTAAAAGCTTTTGGAGATAAAAAGACCTAAAAACACAGCTACCAACCCGAGACTAATAGAACCTAATGTATAGATTAAAAAGTTAGTAAAATCGCCTTCTTTCAAAAAGACTTGATTCTCATAAGCAAAGGCTGAAAAGGTGGTGAAGCCTCCACAAAACCCTGTGACAATAAGTAAGGTTTGATTTTCAGAAAAACTGCTGTTTTTTAAAGCAACACCCATCAAAATCCCAATCAATAAACTACCTAGTATATTTACAGAAAAGGTACCCCAGGGAAACCCTGAATCGGAAGTTTTTAAAAATTTTCCGACCAAATACCGCAATACACTTCCAACGCCTCCGCCTATAAAGACTAATAAAACTTGCTTCATTTACTTTTACTTTGCGCTAAATTATAAATAGATTTCTTACTAACAACCAAAAATGATTTTTATTAGTTAATGAAAATACATTATATTCGTGAACATTTGAATTAATATTTATACAAACTAATAAACTTAAAACTCAAACACATGAAATTATTTTCAAAAATAGCATTGAGCTCCATTGTTTTAGCTCAATTTTTTTGGTCTTGTAAAACTGAAGACAACTCAGAACCTATGAATTCCAATTTTATCACGGTTAGTGCTGAAGAGAATTTTCCAGTTATGGTCGAGCAATTTGCAGACTTGAAAGTATTACGTTACCAAATCCCAGGATGGGAAAATTTAACATTGAAAGAACAAAAGTTAGTATATTTTCTAACTAAAGCGGGTTTGTCAGGTCGTGACATTATGTGGGATCAAAATTACCGACATAACTTAACCATACGAACAGCCCTCGAAAGTGTTTACACTAATTTTAGTGGAGATAAATCAACTGCTGAATGGGCCGCTTTTGAAGTTTATTTGAAACGCGTTTGGTTCAGTAATGGTATTCACCACCATTACAGCAATGCTAAAATGAAGCCCAATTTTTCTTCGAAATATTTAACCTCCATACTAGTTGCTACAAATACAGTTTTGGAAGGTGAAGCGTTTGAAGTGATTTTTAATGATAAAGATGCTAAAAAAGTAAACCAAGCTAAAGATGTAGATAATGTTGCAGCTTCTGCTGTGAACTTTTATGGACCTGGCGTTACCAATGCTGATGTAGAGTCGTTTTACTCTAAAATTAGCTCTCCAGATCCTAAAAAACCGTTATCTCACGGATTAAATTCACAGCTCGTAAAAGTCAACGGAGAACTACAAGAACGTGTTTATAAATCTGGAGGATTGTATGGTGAAGCGATTGATGAAATTGTCAAATGGTTAGAACTGGCTCAAGGAGTTGCTGAAAATCAAGCCCAGGGCGATGCTTTAGAGTTGCTTATTAAATATTACAATTCAGGTGATTTACAAACTTGGGACGATTACAATGTCGCGTGGACCGCTGCTACAGATGGAAATATTGATTATATCAATAGTTTTATTGAAGTTTATAACGATCCTTTAGGCTATAGAGGTTCTTATGAGACGATTGTTCAAATTAAAGATTTTGATATGTCTGCAAAAATGGCTGTCTTATCTAAAAATGCACAATGGTTTGAGGATAATTCGCCGTTGTTTCCAGAACACAAAAAGAAAAATGTAGTAGGAGTGAGCTATAAGACAGTCAATGTTGCAGGAGAAGCAGGAGATGCGTCACCAACCACTCCAATTGGTGTCAACCTACCAAATGCGAATTGGATTCGTGCTGAGGTTGGGAGTAAGTCAGTTTCCTTAGGAAATATTACAAATGCTTATAACAATTCTGGAAGTTCTGGAAGACTCAAAGAATTTGTAAATGACGATCAAGAATATGAACTCGAAAAAAAATATGGTCAATTAGGAGATAAGTTACACACTGCACTTCATGAAGTTGTGGGGCATGCGTCAGGACAATTAAATCCAGGCGTTGGAGAAACTAAAGAAACTTTGAAAAATTATGCGTCTACACTAGAAGAAGGGCGTGCAGATTTAGTAGGTCTTTACTATTTATACAATCCAAAATTACAAGAATTAGGATTGGTAACCGACTGGAAAGCGGTTGGAATGGCAGCTTTTGATGGGTACATTCGTAATGGCTTAATGACTCAGTTGATCCGATTAAACTTAGGAGATGATGTAGAAGAAGCACACATGAGAAACCGTCAGTGGGTGAGTGCTTGGGCCTATGAAAAAGGACTAAAAGACAATGTGATTGAAAAATTAACTCGCGATGGGAAGACCTATTTCAATATCAATGATTACGAAAAATTACACGATTTATTTGGTCAGTTACTTCGTGAAACACAGCGTATCAAATCAGAAGGAGATTTTGCAGCAGTGCAAGACTTAGTAGAAGGGTACGGAGTGAAAGTCGATCAAGTGATTCATGCAGAGGTTTTAGAACGGAACAAGCAATTTAAATCTGCAGCTTATGGTGGTTTTGTCAATCCTGTGTTGGTTCCTCAAACCGATTCAGAGGGAGCTATTACTTCAATTGAAGTTAACTATGTAGAGAGTTTTGTAGGTCAGATGTTGTATTACTCTGAAAATTATGGCTTTTTACCAGAAGTAAATTAAAGAAGATTTAATTCAACATATTTAAAAGTCACTTATCTAATAAAGGTAAGTGGCTTTTTTTAGTAACCTAAAATAAATTTAATAGCAGCAATACCAGCAATAAAGCCAACAAAAGCCAATAATACCCATAAACTTCCTTTGTAATATTTTTGATGAAGGTTAAAATCTTTGCGATATGCATAGATGATAATTCCAATAAAAACAATGGAAAAAAGGATTCCGAAAGTAAGTTGTCCTTGACTGAACATAATTATGTATTTTTAGGCTTGTAATTCAATTCAAATTTATAAAAAAATATAACAATCACAGCATGTTTATCCTTCCATCTTTAGGGGGTCAAAAATGTATAAAAACCAACCAATTATGAATGCTAAAATAAAAGCAGTCCAACAATTTCATGAAGCCTTTAAAATTGGCTATAGTACCACTCAAAAAGCCGATTTAGGTTCTGCAAAAAATACACTTCGTTTTGATTTGATGAAAGAAGAAAATGAAGAATATTTAGAGGCAGCGAACAACAATGATATGGTGGAAGTTGCCGATGCTTTGGGAGATATGCTCTATATTCTTTGCGGAACAATTATTGAGCATGGAATGCAAGATAAAATAGAAGCTGTTTTTGAAGAAATTCAGCGCAGCAACATGAGTAAACTAGGCGACGATGGTCAGCCTATTTATCGTGAAGATGGAAAAGTACTGAAAGGTCCGCACTATTTTAAACCTAATATCCAAGAAATTTTGGAATCGTAAACGCTATACGCTAACGGTCCATCCAAATAAATCTTTCGCTTTATTTGTTTGAATATCTACGATGCGTTTTTTTAATCGTAATGCAACTGGGTTTTCAAGTTCTGGCAAGTGATAATCGGTATCTTTAAATCCAAAGGTTGCAATTGGAGAAATAACGGCTGCAGTTCCTGCACCAAACATTTCTTTTAAACTACCATTTTTTGAAGCTTCAACAATTTCTGTAACCGTAAATTTTCGAACTTCAACTTTGATCGCTTCATCTTTGGCTATGTCAAGAATGCTTTTTCTTGTGATACCATCTAAAATACGATCACTCGTTGGCCCTGTTATAAGTGTATCATTGATACGAACAAAAATGTTCATTGCTCCAGCTTCTTCAATGTATTCATGTGTATTGTCATCGGTCCAAATCACTTGGTGATAGCCTTTGTCAATTGCTAATTGTGTTGGATAAAATTGACCAGCATAGTTGCCACCTGCTTTGGCATATCCAACACCACCATTTGCGGAGCGTGAATAGTTCTGTTCAATAAGAACTTTAACTTTACCAGCAAAATAAGCGCCTGAAGGTGCTGTACAAATTAGAAACTTATAGGCATCTGCAGGAGAAGCATGAAAGCCTTCGCCAGTAGCAAACATAATAGGTCTAATGTAAAGTGAACTTCCATCTTGTGTTGGAATCCATTGTTCGTCAACCTTGAGCAATGCTTTGAGACCTTCCATAAATACTGCTTCTGGTAATTCCGGAATCGCTAAGCGTTTGGCAGAAATATTAAAACGTTTAAAGTTTTCATCTGGACGGAACAACCATGTTTTTTTGTCAGTATCTTTATAGGCTTTCATTCCTTCAAAAATAGATTGTCCATAATGAAAAATCTTTGCGGAAGGTAAGAGTGAAATAGGTTGAAATGGGACAATTTCAGGAGTTCCCCAGTTACCATTCGTGTAATCACAAACTAACATATGATCAGAAAAAACGGATCCAAATCCAAGATTTTCAAAATCGATATTATCAATTTTTGATTGAGTTGTTCGGGTTACTTTTAATGTATTCATTTGTCAGATTTATAACTTTAGGTGCATACAAATTTACAGAAATAAATGTTTCGACAATATCAATCTTCTAAAACTTCTTATATTTATGCGTTATTTAAAATTTAATGCAATGAAAAATACTGTTTATCTGTTTTTATTAATCAACTTTTTGTATTCCTGTAAGCAAAAAGCACAACCTGCACAGTCTCCAATACAGGTTGGCTCTGTAGTTTATGATACTTATGGTGCAGCTATGGATGCCCAATCGGTGCTTACAACAAAGGATCTCGCCACCTCTTTTTCGACAATGAAAAAAACAGACACTCTGTTTGCGAAAGTTAAGGGTACAATCAAAGAAGTGTGTTCTAAAAAAGGGTGTTGGATGACCCTAGATATAGGCGGAGAAAAAGAGATGATGGTACGTTTTAAAGACTACGGTTTTTTTATGCCTTTAGATGCTAAAGGAGAGGTTATTATCAATGGACTCGCCACTATTTCTGAAACTTCTGTAGAAGACTTAAAGCATTATGCAGAAGATTCTGGTGCCTCAGAATTGGAAATCGAAGCTATTGTAACTCCACAACTCACCTATAGTTTTGAAGCTAACGGAGTACTTTTAGCACGCTAATTCCTAAAATGAATCCATGAAACGCAGTATTATCACCACTTCAGATGGATCAAAAACCATTCAAATTGAAGATTGGGACGAGCAATACCACTCTATTCATGGTGCTATTCAAGAATCGCAACATGTGTTCATCAAAACAGGACTCCATCATTTTTTGAATTTACACAAGCTAGCAGAAATCAATATTCTTGAAATTGGATTTGGAACAGGTCTCAATGCATTTATGACAGCTTTGGAATCAGAAACGCAAGCCGTTCAAATTAGATATGAAGGTATTGAGGCATATCCAGTTATGGCAGAAGAATTAGCGCAGTTAAACTATGCATCTTTAATTGATCCAAATCAAGGCACTGTTTTTGATGCTTTACACGACGTTTCTTGGGAAGAATTACATCCTATTACTTTATATTTTTCATTAAAAAAACGAGAACAATATTTTATAGATATTGAAGATGAAAACTCCTTTAACCTTATTTATTTTGATGCTTTTGGCGCACGTGTCCAACCTGAATTATGGACAGAATCTATTTTTAAACGTATGTTTAATGCTCTAAGTGATAATGGTGTTCTAGTTACCTATGCAGCTAAAGGTAGTGTGCGCCGTGCCATGCAGGCCGTTGGATTTGTGGTTGAACGTTTGGAAGGCCCTCCAGGAAAACGCGAAATGTTAAGAGCAACCAAGTTAGTCTAATTTTGTGAGTGTGATCCCAAAATAACAGAGATAGGAAGCCTAAATTAATGTTAAACCTATCTCAATTCATTTCTTTTCGAAGCTGTTATCACTAGTTTTGTAAAGATGGGTCACAAACTATTAATTACTGGAGCTACTGGATTAGTGGGTAAAGCATTGGTTAAACAATGTTTAGCTGACGGCTACACAGTATATTATTTAACCACGCGTAAATCCAAAATTGTTTCTCAAACAAATTACAAAGGATTTTATTGGAACCCTCAAGAAAATGAGATCGACATTGCTTGTTTTAAAGGGGTTGAAGTAATTCTTAATTTAGCAGGATCTTCCATAGCTCAACGCTGGACTAATGCCGCGAAAGCGTCTATTTTGTCCAGTCGAACCGAGGCATTAGCTTTGCTGTATTCAAGTGTAAAAACTCATAAACTGTCTATTAAACACATCATCTCGGCGAGTGCGATTGGTATTTATCCAGATTCGAAAACACGCTACTACGAAGAGAAATTTCAAGGAATAGACTCCAGTTTTTTACGAACGGTCGTGAAGTCTTGGGAAGGTAGTCTAAAACCCTTTCAATCAATTGGAGTTAAAACTACAGCACTGCGCATAGGCATTGTGTTAGATGCGCATGAAGGTGCATTACCCAAAATTATAGGTCCTATCAAACATTATTTTGGTGCTGCTTTGGGTTCAGGTGATCAGTGGCAGTCTTGGATTCATATAGATGATTTAGTGCATTTATTTATGTTTGTATTGGAATCAAAATTAGAAGGAGTCTACAATGCAGTTGCTCCAAATCCTGTGCAACAAATTGAACTTACAAAATTAATTGCTAAAATCCTTCAGCGCCCTTTGATATTGCCCAACGTTCCTGAGTTTGCCCTTCGATTGATGTTGGGTGAAATGCGCGCTATCGCGCTTGAAAGTCAACGCGTTTGTGCTTCTAAAATCCAAGATGCAGGTTTTAAATTTAATTACCTAGAGTTGGAGCCCGCTTTAGAAGATTTGATTGCTTAGAGCATCGGATGGATTCCAGTTATAATTTCAAATAAATTCAGATTCAAAAAATACTTTGTGACATTTTGACATTTTATCAATAATGGCAGTACTTTTGCCATTGTTTAAAAAAAATCAATCACCCAACGCGATTACACATACAATGAGTAAAAAAGAAACCAAAGTGGAAGTAGAAACTCCAGAAGAAACGATAGCAAATGAAACAGTCGTTGAGCCAACTGTTGAACTCTCAGTTGAGGAGCAGTTGACGGCAGATTTAGTACAAGAAAAAGACAAATTTTTACGGCTGTTTGCGGAGTTTGAAAATTACAAGCGACGTACTACAAAAGAGCGTATTGAATTATTTTCTACAGCGAGCCAAGACGTAATCAAGGCATTGTTACCTGTTTTAGATGATTTTGACCGTGCATTGTTAGAAATATCTAAAACTGAAGCAACTGAACTTTCAAAAGGAGTGGAGCTGATTAAAAATAAATTATCTTCGACTCTTGAGCAAAAAGGATTGGAGCTTGTTGAGGTGAAGTCTGGCGACGTATTTAATGCGGACGATCACGAGGCAATTACCCAAATTTCAGCTCCTACAGACGATATGAAAGGAAAAATTATTGACGTTATAGAAAAAGGCTACAAATTAGGGGATAAAGTGATTCGTTTTCCAAAAGTAGTTATTGGGAACTAATTTAATTAAGACATAAAAGTACAATACCGAGATGGCAAAACGCGATTATTACGACATATTAGGCATTAACAAAAGTGCCTCTGCTGCAGAAATTAAAAAAGCTTACAGAAAAATGGCAGTTAAATATCACCCGGATAAAAATCCTGATGATAAAACTGCTGAAGATAAATTTAAAGAAGCTGCAGAAGCCTACGAAATATTAAGTGATCCTGATAAAAAAGCACGTTTTGATCAATATGGTCACCAAGCCTTTGAAGGCGGTGGTTTTGGCGGTGGCGGCGGCATGAATATGGATGACATCTTTAGTCAGTTCGGCGATATTTTTGGCGGTGGCGGAGGTGGCTTCGGAGGTTTCGGTGGCGGACAACGTCAACGTGTGATGAAAGGCAGCAACCTTCGTATTCGTGTCAAATTAACACTCGAAGAAATTGCAAATGGTGTTGAAAAGAAAGTCAAAGTCAAGCGAAAAATGCAAGCTAAAGGTGTGACTTATAAAACTTGTTCTACATGTAACGGACAAGGACAAGTTACTCGAATTACAAACACTATTTTAGGTCGTATGCAAACAGCATCTCCTTGTAATGTTTGTGGTGGTACTGGACAAAGTATAGACAAACGTCCTCCGAACTCAGATTCACAAGGTTTTGTAGTGGAAGAGGAAACAGTTTCTATTAAAATCCCTGCTGGCGTCGTAGATGGCATGCAGTTAAAAGTTACAGGTAAAGGAAATGCGGCTCCAGGAAATGGGATTTCAGGAGACTTATTGGTTGCCATAACTGAAGAAACGCACCCAACCCTTCAGCGTGAGGGTGACAACCTGCATTATGATTTGTATGTGAGTGTGCCAGATGCGATTTTAGGATCTTCTATAGAAATTGATACTGTTACAGGAAAAGTTCGTTTGAAAATTGAAGCAGGTGTCCAGTCTGGAAAAATACTTCGTCTTAGAGGGAAAGGGATTCCAAATGTCAATGGCTATAGCCGTGGCGATCTGTTAGTGCATATCAACGTTTGGACACCAAAAACGCTAAATAAAGAACAAAAATCCTTTTTTGAAAAAATGAAGTCAGATGAGCATTTTTCTCCTAAACCAGAAAGTTCGGATAAATCTTTTTTTGAAAAAGTAAAAGATATGTTTTCATAGCGTTTTAAATTTTAAAACTTATGAGCGAGAAATTAAATCATAATTATTCCGACAAAGAGGAACGATTAAATATTATCACTCATGCGTTTGGACTTCTGTTAAGTGTTATTGGGTTGCCATTTCTGATTTTTAAATCCCTTAATCTTAACGGTTTTTGGAAACCCAGAAGTCTAATTATTTATGGGTTAAGCTTGATCATTTTATATGCCGCTTCTACTTTTTATCATGCGGCTAAAGATCCACATCTAAGAAGAAAATTGAATATTTTTGATCATGCTGCTATCTATGTGTTGATTGCAGGTACTTATACACCTTTCACAATACTCGTATTGGAAGGGTTTTTGGGGTGGATTATTTTTGGACTTACGTGGATGTTTGCTTTAACCGGCATTATCTTAAAACTATTTTTCACAGGACGGTTTGATAAACTTTCAACTGCATTGTATCTTTTGATGGGCTGGCAAATTATGTTTGTAATCAATCCATTAATGGAGCGTTTTTCAACGGAAGGCTTACAACTCTTATTTGCAGGTGGGGTATTTTATACCATTGGAGCTGTCCTGTACTCCATGAAAAAACTTCCCTATAACCACGCCATCTTTCATGTGTTTGTGTTGCTAGGAAGTGTGTGTCACTTTTTTAGTGTTTTGGGTTTTGTCTAATATAACTCCAAATAACAGTCGTAAAATCTAGGTTTTAAATTTAGAGTGCTGAAATATCAATACCACTTGTACCACCAATTACTAAAGCTACTTTTTTTTCAAATTCTTTCATTACAGATATATTTCAACTTTCATTTAACATTGCAAAAATAATCGCAGCCACGCCACCCAAAAAATCAAGCTGTTTTAACAATCCAAAACGTATTGACCAAAAGATTTTCTTTTTCACTGTAACTTTTCTTATATTGAAACGTCTTATAATTAAAATAAACACATGAATACCCTTTTAGAAACCAAAGAAGTTTCAAAATACTTTGGTGATTTCCAAGCTTTAGACACCGTATCCCTACAAGTCCCAAAACACAGTATTTTCGGATTGTTAGGCCCTAATGGTGCTGGAAAAACTACCTTGATTAGAATTATCAATCAAATTACCATGCCCGATACGGGGTCGGTACTGTTAGATGGTGAGGCTTTGCAACCCCACCACGTGCAGTATATTGGCTATTTGCCCGAAGAACGTGGACTGTACAAATCTATGAAAGTTGGAGAGCAAGCTCTGTATTTGGCTCAGCTCAAAGGTCTGTCCTATTCAGAAGCAAAAAAACGCTTAAAATACTGGTTTGATAAACTGGAAATTGGCCACTGGTGGGATAAAAAAATCGAAGAACTCTCTAAAGGAATGGCACAAAAAATTCAGTTTGTAGTGACCGTTTTACACCAGCCTAAATTACTCATTTTTGACGAGCCATTTTCTGGTTTTGACCCGATCAATGCTAACCTTATAAAAGACGAAATTTTACAACTCAGAGACGAGGGTGCTACCGTCATTTTTTCAACCCACCGCATGGAATCCGTTGAAGAACTCTGCGACCACATTGCCTTAATTCATGAGTCTAAAAAAATATTAGATGGCAAACTCATAGACATCAAACGAAACTATAAGACAAACACCTTTGAGGTAGGATTGTTATCTGATAATAAACAGGTATTAGAACAAGTTATTAAAACAAAGTTTAAAGTATCTTCAGCAGATTTTAAATCGTTAGACGATGATTTAAAACTGAATATTTCTTTAGGTTCAGAAGGTACTTCCAATGATTTGTTGGCATTTTTGACATCCCAAGCACAAGTACTTCATTTCAAGGAATTAATTCCAAATGCGAGTGATATTTTTATTCAAACCATTCAAAAAAATAAGTCATGAATCACCTTCCATTAATTATCAAACGTGAGTATTTGACTAAAGTGCGCAACAAGTCGTTTATTCTCATGACGTTTTTGAGTCCACTTATCATGATTGGTCTATTTTTCTTTGTAGGCTATTTGTCCAATATCAATAACGATACAATTCGCACCATTTATGTTTTAGATGAAACCAGTTTTTTATCGGAAACCTTAAAAACAAACGATCAAACAATTTACACACATCTTTCTGATTTGGATGTAGAAACCGCCAAAATACTGGCAAATCAAGAAGAAGCTTATGGCTTGCTTCACATTCCAAATAGCTCATTAGATACAGTGTCAGACGCTATTAAATTTTACTCAGAAGAATCTCCCTCCCTATCAGTAATATCCTCTTTAGAGTCGAAAATTGAAAATAAATTATCCGAACTAAAATTACAAAACAATGGAGTTGATTTGGCGCTCATCAAAGCCTCTAACACAAATGTTGAAATCAATCAAGAGACTTTTGAAGGTGTCAAAACTTCTAAGGTTGGCAGTATCATGAAATTGATCTTTGGAGGTGCTGCAGGCTATCTGTTATTTATGTTTATAATTATCTACGGAAACATGATCATGCGCAGTGTCATTGAAGAGAAAACCAGCCGTATCATTGAGGTTATTATTTCGTCCGTAAAACCCATACAACTGATGTTAGGTAAAATTATTGGGACCTCTTTAGCCGGGATCACACAATTTGTGATTTGGTTGCTTTTGGGAGCCGTTATGTTTATAGCAGCATCCGCCATTTTTGGTGTTGATGTATCTCAAACACAAACGCCTCAACAAGAAATAGTCAATCAAGCACTTTCAAATCCTGAGTCAGCTAATGAGTTTCAAATGATGGTCGGCGAAATAAGTGCACTTCCTCTTGGTAACTTGGCGATCGCCTTTGTCTTATTTTTTATAGGAGGCTATCTTTTGTATAGTTCATTATATGCAGCCATTGGTGCTGCAGTGGATAACGAAACCGACACCCAACAGTTTATGTTGCCTGTTTTGATGCCCCTAATTTTAGCGATATATGTGGGGGTATTCACCGTTATTGATGAACCGCATGGTACTGTTTCAACGGTCTTTTCATTCATACCATTTACGTCTCCAGTAGTAATGCTGATGCGAATTCCATTTGGCGTACCCCTCTGGCAACAATTGGTTTCACTTTTGATTCTAGTAGCCACCTTTATATTTACAGTCTGGTTTGCCGCTAAAATTTACCGTGTTGGAATTTTGATGTATGGAAAAAAACCAACTTATAAGGAACTTTTCAAATGGTTGAAATATTAATTTTAAAAATGCGTTAGTAAAGCACACTAAAAACTAGTTAGATGTCTAAAATATTAATCATTGAAGATGAAGCCTCCATACGTCGTGTGCTCGTAAAGATACTCACGGAAGAGAATGCGCAGTACCAAGTTTTTGAAGCAGAAGATGGACTGATTGGTACTGAAATGATTAAAAAAGACGATTTTGATTTGGTGTTATGTGATATTAAAATGCCAAAAATGGACGGCGTTGAAGTTTTGGAAGCTGTCAAAAAAATTAAACCTGAAATCCCAATGGTGATGATATCTGGTCATGGCGATTTAGATACAGCAGTAAATACCATGCGTTTGGGTGCTTTTGATTACATCTCAAAACCCCCCGATTTAAACAGACTGTTAAATACCATTCGAAATGCACTCGACCGAAAGCAATTGGTAGTCGAAAATAAACGCCTCAAGCGGAAAGTCAGTAAACAGTACGAAATGGTTGGGAACACTCCCGAAATTGAAACGATCAAATCAATCATTGATAAAGTTGCGCCTACAGAAGCACGAGTGTTAGTGACTGGCCCTAACGGTACAGGAAAAGAATTGGTAGCGCATTGGTTACATCAAAAAAGTGATCGTGCAAAAGGACCTATGATTGAAGTGAATTGTGCAGCTATTCCAAGTGAACTTATAGAAAGTGAGTTGTTTGGTCATATCAAAGGAGCATTTACGAGCGCTCATAAAGACCGTGCAGGAAAGTTTGAAGCAGCAAATAAAGGAACCATATTTCTTGATGAAGTAGGGGATATGAGCCTGTCTGCACAAGCAAAAGTATTGAGAGCTTTGCAAGAAAGTCGTATCCAACGTGTTGGAAGTGATAAAGACATCAAAGTCGATGTACGGGTCATTGCTGCGACTAATAAAAATCTTAAGACTGAAATATTAGAAGGGCGTTTTCGAGAAGATTTATACCACCGTTTGGCAGTTATCCTAATCAAAGTACCAGCTTTAAATGATCGCAGAGATGATATTCCGGTTTTAGTCGATTATTTTGTAAACAAAATCGCCTCAGAACAAGGAACTGCTAAGAAGAGTTTTTCAGCAGAAGCACTTAAATTACTTCAGGCCTACGATTGGACAGGGAATATCAGAGAATTGAGAAATGTTGTTGAACGTCTTATCATTCTTGGGGAGGCCGAAGTGACAATCGCTGATGTCAAGGCATTTGTGAGTAAGTAATAATATTTATGTTATTATTAACGCTTAGATTCGCTAGAACGTTTAGATTTAATTAATTAAATAATACCACATGAAACATCTAGTACTCTTAATTTTCTGTTCTTTAACGTTCGGGTTGAATGCGCAATCGGATGCGGATTATTTAAAATCAATCTATAAAAATTCCTTAACCAATGGGCAAAGTTACCAATGGTTAGATTATTTATCTAACGAAATTGGAGGTCGATTGTCAGGCTCTTTAAATGCCGAATTGGCAGTAAAATACACGAAAACCGAATTAGAAAATTTAGGTCTTGACCGCGTTTGGTTGCAACCTGTTATGGTACCAAAATGGGTGCGTGGTACCCCTGAATTTGCCTACATAGAAACAGCACCAGGAAAAACCATATCGGTCAATATTTGTGCTTTGGGAGGATCGGTTGCGACCCCACTTCAAGGTGTCAAAGCAGAAGTGATTGAAGTTCAGGGTATAGAAGAATTAAAAGCTCTGGATCGCAAAGATGTGGAAGGTAAAATTGTATTCTTTAATCGTCCCATGCAAGCAGATTTAATTTTAACTTTTGAAGCTTATGGAGGTTGTGTCGATCAACGATACAATGGAGCTGAAGAAGCTGCAAAATTGGGGGCAGTTGCAATGATTGTACGTTCTATGAATCTAAGATTGGACGATTTACCTCATACAGGAGCGATGTCTTATGGTAACACCCCTGTTTCTAAACGTATTTCTTCATCAGCCATTAGTACCAATGATGCCGAAAAATTAAGTGGTATGTTAAAGATTGATTCGAGCCTTAAATTATACATCAAACAAAGTTGTCGTCAATTAAAGGATGTACAGTCCTATAATGTGATAGGAGAAATTACAGGTTCAGAATTTCCAGATGAAATTATTACTGTTGGAGGCCATTTAGATTCATGGGATTTAGGAGATGGTTCTCATGACGATGGTGCAGGGTGTGTACAGTCTATGGATGTGTTACGCTTGTTAAAAATCTCAGGCATTACACCCAAAAGAACTATTAGAGTTGTGTTGTTCATGAACGAAGAAAATGGCTTAAGAGGTGGAAACACCTATGCCAAAGAAGCCACCCGTAAAGGAGAGAACCATGTTTTTGCTTTAGAAAGTGATTCTGGAGGGTTTACTCCGCGTGGTTTTACTTTTGATGGACCAGATTATAAAGTCGATCAAATTATGGAATGGAAACCTTTGTTTGAACCCTATCTTATTCATTATTTCAAAAAAGGTGGAAGTGGAGCAGACATTGGTCCTTTGAAAAAAAGTACGAATGTATTGGCAGGGTTACGTCCAGATTCACAGCGTTACTTTGACCACCACCATGCGGCGAATGACACTTTTGATGCTGTTAATAAACGTGAGTTAGAATTAGGAGCAGCCACAATGACTTCTCTGATTTATTTGGTTGATAAATATGGACTCAACTCCATAAAAAAAATCCCACAACTCAAAGACTAGCTATTGAACTCAATTAAACTTTCTCAATCTGCCAAAAAATAGCTAATTTTCGCTACAATCTAAAAAGTTTAAATGAGTTCATTTTATTTCACTAACTGAAAGATGTATCCAAAAGAAATATTTCTTTGGAAAAAGAAAAACTCTTGAGAAGCAGAGTCGGCTGAAGAGTTAGTAGTTCGTATGTCTGACATATCAATATATCCTGCTTTAAGTTCCGTTTGTATAAAAAAGTGATCAAACAAGGTTAAATTGATGCCAGCCTTAAATGACAGTCCAAATCCTGATAAATGAAATTCATCATTTTTTTCTTTAGAAAGTAAAGTTGAGTTTGTTTTTGGATATAAAACCCCTGCGCCAAAAGATTCTAACAGATTCAGTTGTATTTTTTTGGAGTTCCAGTTTAGGTAGTCACCAAGGTTGTCAACTCTTGAAATCTCAAGGTTGATGTAGTTCAGACCATCTGTATGTTCAAATTCCAAAAAATCTTCATCCACATATATAGGTGCATTGTCATACACACCATTAAATTCTGAGAGTGGATCATCCAAATCAATATAACCATCAATCGTGGTATATTGTTGTGCTACCATGACGTATTTCATGTGATCGACCCCTACAGAAAGATTCCAATTGTCATGAAAATAATACCCTATTCTTGCAACAGTCTGAGGAATAGAAATGTTTGCCGGATTTAAATACACGTCCGCATCCCATGGGGTTTGACGATCTTTCGCAGCAACATCATAGAGCGTAAAGTTGTAATCATCTCCTTTAAAAGAGATGTCTGAATAGCTGTATTGTGCTTTGTTCCATCCCCAGTAAAAATAGAGCTTCCCTTTGTTTTTGGTTTTAAAATTAAGTTCAGGGGGTGCTGATTTAGTCTGGTTTTCTTGTGAGTAGCATTCGTTACTAAATACAAACAAAGTGTAAATAACAAGTAGTTTATAAATCAATTTAATAAAAGTTAATAGTACGTCAAATAGACGTAAAGTTTATTGGTTATTTTTCTAGGTAATCAAAATACTGGAAAGCTGCTATTATTTTTGCATTAGAAGAATCAAAATTAAATTCAGTAAATAATCTGTTTACTGGATTTACAATGTGTACTCTTAATATTTTTTCAATATCGCGTCAAATTGGTTTTTCTTTTGGTTAATTTTAGTCGCTAACAGCAATTCATATGCAAATAACTAGTAATTTGTATATGAAATTAAAGTGAATTAATAGTGTGTCTTATAGAGGTTAGGTTTGTTAGTAATTTTTCTAAATGATCGATATGTAGCATATTGGCGCCATCACTCTTGGCATTGGAAGGGTCAAAATGTGTTTCAATAAACAAGCCATCAACGTTGTTAACGATGCCCGCGCGAGCAATAGTTTCAATCATTTCTGGACGACCACCAGTTACACCACTCGTTTGGTTGGGTTGTTGTAGTGAGTGTGTTACATCTAAAACAGTAGGTGCAAAAGCACGCATTGTTGGAATGCCACGAAAATCAACAATCATGTCTTGATAGCCAAACATAGTACCACGATCGGTAATCCATGCTTTCTCATTTCCTGCGTCTTTTACTTTTTGAACGGCATGTTTCATGGCTTCGGGACTCATAAACTGTCCTTTTTTTAAATTCACAACTTTTCCAGTTTGAGCCGCTGCAACTACAAGGTCAGTTTGTCTAACTAAAAATGCAGGAATTTGCAACACATCTACATATTGAGCTGCCATAGCTGCATCTGATACCTCATGAATATCCGTTACTGTAGGGATGTCAAAGGTTTCAGAAACTTTTCTAAGAATTTTCAAGGCCTTTTCATCTCCAATTCCTGTAAAGCTATCAATTCGACTGCGATTTGCTTTCTTAAAACTGCCTTTAAAAATGTAAGGAATTTTTAAATTTTCTGTGATTTTACACACTTTTTCTGCAATTTCAAGGGCCATTGTTTCGCTTTCTATGGCACAAGGACCTGCTAATAAGAAAAAATTGTCCGAAGTTGTGTGTTTTAATTTTGGAATATCTTGAAGATTCATTGCTGTAAATTTATGCTGCAAATATAATCAAAATTAAAAGGTGTTATAAAATTAATAAGCAGTACAAAAGTCAGAAAATTAAATGTAACTTTGCACGCTTAAAACAAGGCACTTATGGCTA
>Ga0209771_1000456_pt1 | contig 27102 bp, 31 predicted proteins | sample SaaInl59LU_5_DNA_FD_184639 | JGI IMG/M metagenome (GOLD analysis project Ga0209771, IMG submission 184639) | Marine microbial communities from expanding oxygen minimum zones in the Saanich Inlet - ESP_59LU_5_DNA (SPAdes) (version 2) | ecosystem: Environmental > Aquatic > Marine > Intertidal zone... | reverse complement strand
GGGTAAGATCATGACATCAAAAGAAATCAAATTTGCACTGAAGGAAGCACGCACGGCACTAGACGAAGCAGGCCTGCCGCATACTAAGAGTAATATTCTTAAGATCCTAGTGGACTACTATGGGTTTGATCCGCGGGCTATAGAGGACTTAAAATTGTGAGCATAGTAAGGTACGTAAGAAATAAAGAGACCGGCCACACCTTACCTGATTACGCACTGTATCACCACGGGGTAGGTCATATGTTTAATAAGGTGCCGGAGGGTTACTATTTATTACACAGGGGTTTACCGGGCTTTAATCAAGCCGCACAGAAGCAACGGGAGAGACTACTAGAGGAGTCTAGAAGGGCCTCTGATTATTACAGTAAGACAACAGCAAGGCTTGAGTAATTATGACATCATTAGACTTTATACTGTGCTTGTTCTTTATTTACTTGTCACTTATATTAATTAACAAATATTTTGATTAGGGGGTTGCAATACATTTATAAATATGGTACAATACTTAGTATACTTAGGAACATTTAAGATAATATCAATAAGGATTATTACTTAAGAGTTCCTAGGTCTTTAATCTGACTAACCTACAGGAGATAATTATGTCAGTAGCAATCGGTACAGTAGCATTTGAGTCATTACGTAAAACAGACGTTTATAATGGCATGGACACAGGTAAGTATAACCTTACGATAGTCCTTGACCAGGATTCAGCGGACCAGTTAGTAGAGGAAGGCGTAAAGCTCCGGGAATACGAAGGTCAAGTGCAACGTAAGTTTGCATCGAAGTTTATGGTCGATGTATTAGACAGTGAAGGTGGGATTTTTGAAGGTCAAGTAACACGCGGTTCTAAGGTTAAGGTGCTATACAGCACAGGAAAGCCCCATCCGGTACATGGTGTAGCGCCTTACTTAGTAAAAGTAAAAGTACTTGAGCTTGCAGAAGGCACAACGGCCGACAGCGGAGACTTTTAGGGATGAACAAGGACAATCAAAGTAAATTCACGAGGCACGAAGAATGCCCTAGTTGCGGCTCAAGTAATAACTTAGCGCGATACAGTGACGGCCACGCGGTTTGCTTTGGTATGTCCTGTAACTACTATGAGAAAGGTACAGGAGAGGTCACGGATGACTTCTCACCTACTAAACCAACACGGAGATTAGAAGTGACCGGAGTACACGCAGACATAACGGACCGACGGATAAGCCAACGAACCTGTAAAAAGTATAACGTTACAGTGGAGTACGGCCCCAACGGTACAATTAGTAAGCACCATTATCCGTATTATGATAAAGACGGCCAGGATCAAATAGGTTCTAAGGTCCGCACAGTAGAAGGAAAACAGTTTTATGCTACAGGTACTATGCAAGGCGCATCGTTATTCGGCCAACAAGCGTGGTCAGAAGGCGGTAAGTACATTACTATTACAGAAGGTGAAGCAGACGCTTTGGCAGTCGCGGAAATGTTTGACTGCAAGTTCCCAGTGGTCAGCCTTAAAACAGGTGCGTCAGGTGCAGTCAAGGATATTAAAGAGAACCTAGACTGGCTAGAAACATTTGATAACATTGTAATATGCTTTGATAATGACGAACCAGGGCAGAAGGCCTCGAAGGAAGTGCTTGATTTATTCACGCCTAACAAGGCTAAAAACGTAGTGCTTTCTATGAAAGACGCCGGCGACATGCTTAAATCAGGTAAAATTAGAGAATTTACACAGGAATGGTGGAATGCTAAATCTTATCGGCCTGACGGTATTGTTACTAGTAGCGATACGTGGGACTTACTTATTGCTCAAGACAACATTACAAGTATTGAATATCCGTGGAAAGGACTAAACGACTTCACGAAAGGTTTTAGACGTCGTGAGCTAGTGACCATAACGTCAGGTTCAGGCATGGGTAAGTCACAGATGACCAGGGAGTTGACCCATTACCTATTACGCAACACTGAGGACCGTATAGGCATTCTAGCGTTAGAGGAAGATATACCTAAGACCACGCTAGGCATTATGTCAGTAGAAGCTAATAAACCTTTACACCTGGACCCTAATATCACGCATGCGGAGCAACGTAAGTATTGGGAAGCGACAATGGGTGACGACAGGTTCGTTATGTTGGACCACTGGGGAAGTACACAGGAAGATAACTTGTTAGGTCGGATACGTTACATGGCTAAGGGCCTGGACTGTAAATGGATTATCCTGGACCACTTAAGTATCGTAGTGTCTGACCAGGAGAACCCGGACGAACGTAAAGCAATCGACAGTATCATGACTAAGCTAAGGTCATTGGTCCAGGAGACAGGCGTAGGTTTGTTCCTAGTGAGTCACTTAAAGCGTCCCCAGGGAACAAAGGGGCATGAGGAAGGACAACAGGTATCATTAGCTGACTTACGTGGCTCAGCATCCATAGCACAGCTTAGTGACATGGTGATAGGCCTTGAACGTAACCAACAGCACGAAGACCCGGAGATACGTAACACCACAACGGTACGTGTACTGAAGAATAGATTTGTAGGTTTGACCGGTGCTTGCTGTTACTTACATTACGACGGTACTACCGGACGTATGAAGGAGACTTCGAGGCCTGAGATAACAAACGAACACTTGGAGTTTTAAATGAGACAGCTTGCTTTTGACATAGAGACTGACGGTATTGTTGCCACTAAGGTACATTGTATCGTAGCGATAGACGTTACCACTAGAGAACAGTTTATATACAGAAGCGACAAAGGGGATTTAGATGGGTTTAGGGATCTTATTAGTGAGTCTTGCGAGCTTATCGGCCATAATATTTTGGGTTATGATATACCTACACTTGAAAGACTTATGGGGATGGAATTCGGACGGCACTTACTTACAGATAGTCTTGTCTTGTCTCGCCTTAGCAACCCTAGTCGCCTTGGCGGACATAGTCTTAAGAATTTAAGTAGAAATACAACAGAGGAGAAAACACATCATGAGGATTGGAGCGTTATTTCTGATGATATGGTGGAGTATTGTGTACAGGATGTTGTTGCAACTATCGGTGTGTACTTACGGCTTATCCAAGAGCTTGCAGGGTTCTCGGAGGAAAGCATTAGACTTGAGCATCAAGTACAGACTATTGTACAAAGACAAGTAAAACGGGGGTGGCGGCTCGATACTTATAAATGCTATGACTTACTTGCTGAGCTCAAGGAACGGAAGTTTCAACTGGAGGATGAAGTTCATAAGAGGTTTAAACCTAAGTATAAATACATTAAGCAGGTTGTACCTAAAGTTAAGAAGGACGGCACGACGTCAACCGTAGGTCTAAAGTTTCTTGGGGACCAGTGGACCACAGTGCATGGCGCATTCAGCAGAGTGGACCTTACGCCTTTTAACCTAGGTTCCCGTATGCAAATAGGTGAATACTTAAAAGACTTCGGATGGAAGCCGAGTAAGTTCACAGACAAGGGACAAGCAATTGTTGACGAAAGTGTACTCAAGGAAGTCAAAGGTATACCGGAAGCTACTCTTATTGCTAATTACCTGTTAGTTCAGAAGCGTATCGCACAGATTAGTTCGTGGGTAGAAGCGATGGACGAAACAACAGAACGTGTACATGGATACGTAAACACTAATGGTGCTGTTACCGGACGTATGACACACAGTTCACCTAACATGGCGCAGGTACCTAGTGTAGGCGCTGAGTACGGAGAAGACTGTAGGGCATGTTGGATTGTCAAGGATGGCTATAAGTTAGTAGGTTGTGACGCTAGTGGCTTAGAGTTACGTATGTTAGCTCACTACATGAACGACGATAAGTATACACACGAGGTTGTCGATGGTGACGTACACACAGCTAACCAACACGCGGCAGGTCTACAGACTAGACCACAGGCCAAGACCTTTATCTACGCATTCCTATACGGCGCAGGTGACGCTAAGATAGGTTCGATAGTAGAGGGCACAGCTAAGGACGGTAAGCGACTTAAGGATAAGTTTCTAGCTAACACGCCTAAGCTACAAGTGCTCAAGGACAATGTGTCTGACGCTTCAGCTAGGGGTTACTTAAAAGGACTAGACGGACGTAAGGTTTACGTACGTTCAGAGCACGCCGCACTCAACACTTTGTTACAGTCGGCAGGTGCAATTGTTATGAAAAAAGCCTTGATTATTCTTGATGAATATGCTAAACTATGGGGTATAGATTACGAGTTCGTTGGTAACATCCACGACGAATTTCAGGTAGAGGTTCGGGAGAGCCAATCACATGAGTTCGGTCGCTTAGCGGTGGCGTCCATTCAGGCGGCAGGTATACAGTTAGGCTTGCGTTGTCCGCTCGACGGTGAATACAAAGTAGGTAACAACTGGGCAGACACCCACTAAGGATAAACAATGAAAACAATAGATACACTAATAACTGATATATATAAACTTATGTCAACTAAGGACGTCCCCGACGGGGTAGACTCAGAGAAGGCTATCGAAGACTTCGGTGAGAATGTCAAGAGTTTAATGCGTAAAGAGTTCACACAGAAACGTGTAGACTCCCGGACACTCCGGTTATCAAACATAGGACGGGACGATAGGTACTTATGGCATGTTGTCAATGGTACCAACAAGGAAGAAATACAGCCTCATACGTACGTTAAGTTTATGTATGGGCATTTGATTGAGGAGATGTTATTATGTTTAACTAAGTTATCAGGACACACGGTAACAGCGGAACAGAAGTCTTGCCAGGTCAACGGTATCCGAGGTTCAATGGACTGTAAGATAGACGGTATTGTAACTGACGTTAAGTCAACGAGTACCTTTGGGTTTAAGAAGTTTAAGGACCGGACGTTAGCTAAGGATGACCCCTTTGGTTATATCGCTCAGATTAAAGCCTACGCTCACTCTGAAGGAGAAACAAAGTACGGTTGGTTAGCTATGGATAAAGCGAACGGACATTTAACTTACTTGATGTATGACGAGAACGACAAAACGGAGCCTATGTTAGAGTACATTAATTACTCAATACAGGATAGAGTGGAACACTTAAAAAAGATTGTGGAGTTGCCCGAGCCCCAAGCATTCTGCGCGGACCCAGTGCCCGACGGAAAATCAGGCAACTTGAAACTCTCTACTACATGCTCCTATTGCCAGTACAAAGATCATTGCCATCCAAAGTTACGGACCTTTTTATACAGTACGGGTCCAAAATTCTTAACAAAGGTCGTAAATTTACCTAGAGTAGCGGAGATGAATGATGACTTCTAAACCTAAATATAGGAGTGGCCTTGAAGAAAACTTTGCCAACAAGGCGCCTATGTTTGACTTCGAGCCATACAAGGTGCCCTACACAGTGGAACGGAAGTACATCCCGGACTTTGTGTATAAGACAGAGGCAGGACATGACGTCCTAATAGAGTGTAAAGGTTACTTCCGGGTAGGCGATACTCAGAAGTATAAAGCAATTAAAAGGTGTCTAGTGTTCGATGAGTTAGTCTTCCTACTCTCAGACCCTAAGAAAAGACTGAGGAAAGGAGCTAAGATGAATATGGGCCAGTGGTGTGATAAAGAAGGTATCCCGTGGTACACGCTTGACACAGTAGATAAACTACTCGAATACGTGGGGGCCGACGCATGAGCTTCACATACAACGAACTCGTACACAGAATGCTTTACGCATTGGACGCTTACGAAATACTGGAAATTCTTGAATTGTCTGCGGAGGAACTTGTAGACAGGTTTGAGGATAAAATCATTAAAGACTATGAAAAGATAGAGGAATACTTAGACAATGGATAATCATGAAAACGATAGCAGTTACATACAATATGTGCGGTCATACAAAGTTGTCAACGGACATATCATTCAATTAAAATGTGTAGGTATATCTACTGAGTATACTTTTGTAGTAACCAAAGGCGGGGACCTAGGCCTAGAAATAACAAACGCAATCACTAAAACACTTAAGGAAAAACAATGAGCAATCAAACACAAAACCACGCAAGCAACGCAGTTAACGCAATCAGCGAGTATTATAACCAAGTAGGCCTTGCCAATTACTATCACTCATTAGCAACAGATGTTAAACTGGATGATAACGAGGAACTCATGCGCTTAGCGGAGAAACACCTTAAGTTAGCACAGATGGCTTACGACTATATCCTCCTCAACTTCAAAGCTGACATCGAACAAGCGTCACGGACAGTTAAGGAACACATGGAGAAGGCTGAGGAAGTAACAAATGACTAAGGACTACGCAAAAATATGGGAACAAGCACAGGCACGCGCCGAGTTAAAAGACGCATTAGAAGAACGCATGGATGTTATTGGTCGCAACGGGAACGATGGTTTGCATTACAACGCAGAAGCGAAACAAAAGAAGCCGCCTGAGCATTATAACTTTGACATTCAGCCGTGGGACTACATGGAGTCCTTATTCTCCGATGAAGCCTTCTGCGGCTTCCTCGAGGGTAATGTCATTAAGTACATCAGCCGGTGGCGGGACAAGGATGGGAAGAAGGACTTAGAGAAAGCCCAAACTTATTTAACTAAACTAATTGACTTTGTAGCATACGAGGGTAACTAATGAAAGAAGCGTACGGTATTAAGATAGACTTAACAAGGGATTCAATTTTTTCTAACCAGGCCAGTACGCTTCTTAAGGACTACTACCTACTAGACGACGAGAGTAGTCCACAGGAGGCCTATGCTCGGGCCGCCGTGGCCTACTCTGCCGGAGACTTTGAGTTAGCCCAACGGATATACGATTATGTCAGCCAAGGATGGTTCATGTTCTCCAGTCCAATCCTAAGCAACGCTCCTAAGCTCGGAGAGAAACATAAGGCATTGCCTATCAGTTGTTTCTTAAGCTACGTAGGGGACAGCCTAGAGGGCCTCATCGGGCATCATGCAGAGACAGCATGGTTATCCGTTAAGGGAGGAGGCGTTGGCGGTCACTGGTCTGACGTAAGGGGAGTCACTGAGAAGTCTATAGGCGTCATGCCTATGCTCAAGGTTAGTGACGGCCAGATGACAGCTTATAAGCAAGGTAAGACACGCAAAGGAAGCTACGCGGCTTACTTAGATGTTAGTCATCCAGACATCATTGAGTTTATTAATATGAAGCTACCTACAGGTGGTGACATAAACCGTAAGTGTTTTAACTTGTTTAATGCTGTTAACATCCCTGATAAGTTTATGCAGGCAGTAAGAGAAAACCAAGAGTGGCCTCTGATATGTCCGTCCACAGGGAACCAGTTAGACAGCGTCAATGCACGTAAGATATGGCAGAAGTTACTAGAGGTACGCTTTAAGACAGGAAGTCCTTACTTAAACTTTATTGACACAGCACGCAGAGGCTTGCCTGAGTATCAACGTAAGCTAGGCCTAGAGATACATGGTTCTAACTTATGTAATGAGATACACTTAGCTACTGATGATGAACGAACAGCAGTCTGTTGCTTATCTTCGGTTAACTTAGAGAAGTACGACGAGTGGAAAGACAGTCAGATGGTTGCTGACTTAGTCACCTTCTTAGATAACGTACTACAAGGATTTATTGACAATGCACCATTTGAAACATTATCTAAGGCTGTGTACTCAGCATACCGCGAGCGCTCTATTGGTATTGGCGCTATGGGCTTTCATGGCTACCTTCAGTCTAAAAACATTGCGTGGGAGAGTTGGGAAGCAACTTCAGCGAATTACGCTATGTTTAAGAACATTAAAGCTAAAGCTAAAAAACAAACTGAGAAACTAGCTGATGAACGAGGCGCTTGCCCGGACGCAACGGGTTATGGTGTACGGAATGCCCACTTGTTAGCTATAGCTCCTAACGCTAATAGCTCAATCATTTGTGGCAGTAGTGCTTCTATCGAGCCTATAAAGTCTAACATGTACGTCCATCGCACACGAGCAGGTGCCCATGTTGTCAAAAACAAGTATCTTGAACACGTACTTAATGAATATGAGCAGGATACAGAGGAAGTTTGGGATAGCATATTAGCTAACGACGGTAGCGTACAGCACTTAGAGTTCCTGACGGAACACGATAAGGATGTATTTAAGACAGCTTTTGAATTAGACCAACTATGGGTAGTAGAACATGCGGCTAAACGACAAGAATTCATTTGTCAAGGCCAAAGCGTCAATGTGTTCTTCCCTTCAGGTGCCGATAAGTCTTACGTTAATCAGGTTCACTTGAAAGCATTCGTTACTGGTCTTAAAGGTCTATACTATTTAAGAACAGCCGCAGGCAAGACTGGTGACAACGTAGGTACTAAGGTTGTACGTGACGCGCTTAAGGACTTTCAGGACCCTGACGAGTGCATTAGCTGTCAAGGTTAGACTACAGGGTCTACATAGATGTTTACTTTATGTAGGCCCCATCAATATATAAGTTTACTGGGAATAAAATGAAATTAGAAAAACTAATAACAAAGACAATATCATGGCATGTAGATAGGAACCTTATTGAAGGCTCCACAGACAAAGCACAGTTCATGAAGTTACATGAGGAAGTAGGGGAGCTGTGTGAGAGCATAGGCAACGGTACGGACATACGCGACGATATAGGAGACATTATGGTGGTGCTCATAAACATGGCCACACGTAACGGAATAACGCTCGCTGAGTGCCTCGAGGTGGCCTACAATGACATCAAGGACCGGAAGGGTCGGATGATTGATGGAGTATTCGTTAAGAATGTCGCTTAATACTTACGTCATCCAGTTCCACAAAGGGGCGCCTAGTGCGTCCCAAACTGTCTTCCAAGTAGAATGTGAAGCTATAGCAGACATGCAGGCCACACGGTACAGAGACTTTCTAGAGAAAAGTCTTGACATTGATTATGACTTCACAATATGTACACAGAAATTTTACCTAAAAGAACAAGGATTAATATGAGCCTCATCGAACCTAGCTTGACTTACAAACCTTTTCAATATCCGTGGGCAGTAGAGTACGCCACAGCACATGAGCAACTTCACTGGGGCGAATGGGAAGCTAAATTACAAGACGACGTGACACAGTGGAAGACTAAGTTAAGCCCTGCGGAAAAGAACCACATCACGCAGATACTCCGGTTGTTCACGCAGTCTGACGTTGCAGTAGGGACTAACTACTTAGAGCACTACATACCTAAGTTTAAGAACAATGAGATACGCGCTATGTTAGCTTCCTTCGCTAACCGGGAGTTTACACATCAGCGGTCCTATGCTTTACTTAATGACACATTAGGTTTACCGGAGGAGGAGTTCTCGGCGTTTGCTGACGTAGATGAGATGAAAGATAAACTAGAGTTCATGGCTAACATTGACACCAATAGTTTCTCTGGTTTAGCTTTAGCTGTAGCACGCTCGGCTATCAATGAAGGTATGTCATTATTTAGTGCCTTTGTTATGCTACTAAACTACACGCGCTTCGGTAAGATGAGGGGCATGGGAGAGATTGTTCAGTGGTCTATTCGGGATGAGACTATGCACGCAGAAGGTATGACTAAGCTGTTCAGGGCTTTCTGTAGTGAACACCCTAAGATTGTCAATGATAGTTTTAAGGAAAGTATTTATGGTATGGTACGTGAAGCTGTAGGCCTTGAGGACAAAGTAATTGACCTGGCTTACGAGATGGGTGGTATAGAGGGACTAACGGCAGAAGAAGTCAAGCATTATATTCGATATATAGCTGATAGAAGACTTATTCAGTTGGGACTTAAGGGTAACTACGGTATCAAAGAGAATCCGTTAGAGTGGCTTGAGCCTCTCATATCAAGTACATCACATGATAACTTCTTTGAGACAGTGGTTACGGAGTATAGCGCAGATGGTTTAGCCGGTGGTGACTGGGGGTGGGAATAATGGATATACAAATAACTTTATATAATGGTTGTAACTTAGGTCTAGAGCGTAAGAGAAACTCCCCTACATGGATTAACTTAGGGGAGGGCTATACTCTAGAGTACTTCTCTGGGTTGTCTATTAACTTATTATGTATTCGGATACTCTTAGGTACCTTTATGGACGCAGAGGAGCTACTAGAGGAGTTAGGGGACCCGTGAGGGTCCTACTGTTCTTCATCTGAAAAGAGCATTCCTTGAGCAGCCCTTCCGCCCAAGACACCGTAGGCTACATTACCCGCAATGTCCGGAGTGGCACGTTGGGCCGCTATAGCTTCTAATTGGTCCTTACCAAACGTCTCCGCTCCTTGAGGTGCATTAACTATTTGATCCCCTGTCCGTCTACGTAGAATATTAACACGGATAGGAGGCGTAACCCCTAGAATACCTTTAGGCAATAACTTCTCAGTGACTTTAATCTTATCCTCATAAAAGTCATAGTTGTCTGACGTAACCGCTGTGACATTCCCTTTCTTATCAACATGAACCTGCATGTTAATCCCACCTTCTAGATAACTCCTAGAAGCCAGTTCGTTTGCTTTCTTACCTGCTTTCTCTACCTGAGAGCCTCTATAACTGAAGTAGACACCATCATCAGCCACTTTTATATTAGTGACTTTATAAGGGCTTACCTTAGACACAACGCCTGTCTCGGGGTCCACCACACTGGTTTTTGTCTTACCTGCCGCTATTTCTTCGGCTGTACGTGTATCAACAACACGGCCCACACCTGCACGAGAACCCTTAGCCGACATAAGTTGCTTGTCAAGAGCTTTCTTTAGGTCATCCGCACTATCAAAGACACCACCAGAAAAGACCTTAGACAGCATAGTGGACATCCCTGACTTAGAGACGTCACTAGCAAAGTCCCCTAGCATAACATCAGGACGTCTAATAATCATATCCACAGGCATTCCTGCTTTAGTCTTACCGGAAGATAAGCCCCAGGCATTCTGAGCACTCTCGAATAACTTAGACGCTACTGTAGGGTCTGCCGGACCAACCGACATGCCCTTTTTAGTCGCATAGGGTATATTCTTTATTTCATCTAAGTAAGTCTCTTTGGACAACGGCATAAAGCCCTGGCCATCAAGAGACATAGAGTCAATCATACGTTGATACAAAGGGGGCATGTCAGCAGGACTAACACCGGCCCTGTGCATCATATAGGCCCCGTGTTGTACCTGAGCATAAGCCTTCTTAAGTGCTTTTTTATCGCCTGCTTTAGATGCCGCAAGGAATTTAGCCGCCATGTCTACCATAGGCTTAGTCATCCCAAACTCCTCAAGAGTCTTCAGTCCGTCAGGACTAATGGTGCTGACCATGTTCTTAAGTTGTGTAGGGAGCCACGAGACAACCGCAGCCCCTTTAGAACCTGAGCTACTCCCATAATAACCATCAATGAAGTTAGAAAGACTAGACGTAATGTCTCCGTAGGCTTTGCTAGGGTCCTTTATTACCCGACCTAAGCCTTTGAACATTGTCTTGACTGGCCCAAATAACATAGCAGGGTCTGTGACAACCTCATAAGCTGTCTCAGCTACAATCCCGTGCTCCTTCCCTGTTAAATCCTTTAGTCCATACTCCTTACCCTCAAGGAGAGCCTTAGAGGCCCCCTGAGGACCTTCTGAAAGCATTCCCTGGAACATATTACTAGGAACATCGGCCATCTTAAGCGCAGCGTTTGATTCCTGAGTGGCCTGTTCCATTGTTCTAGGTCTTGATAAGTAAGAACTCATTACTGGATCCTCTCGTTTTTAGTTTTCTCTACCAGTTCAGCACGTTCATTTTGGTTAGCCATAGCCTGTAGATACTGAACGACCTGCTCCTGTTCCTCCACAGTCAAACCCTGTACAAAGTTAGAGGCCGCTATGTTTACTATATCAGCCATATCCTTAAACTTATCAAATTTACCTGTGGCAATCTTAAGTATTCTATCGCCTAGCTTAGGATTCATCACAGCTTTGGTCATGTAATGAGGAGTAAGAAGAACAGCCGCGGCTATACTTAATTCACCCATGCCTAAACCATTGACAGCGCTTCCGCCAACCGCTAACGCAGACATGGCGTTTACAACTGTACCTGCTTTTTGATACTGTTGTGATAGACCAAATAAGTCAGCAATGTTACCCTTAGAGTCACGGGATACAATGTCAACTATGTTCACCATACGCTTAAGGTCTTTAAACTGGTCTCCAAAGATAGCCTTAGTTCTTTCTGTAGCTTCACCTACGAACATGTTAGCCATTTTAGTAGCCATAGTACTGACACTCTCATCAGCGTTCATGAGATTAGGGAAGTTCTCAAGTAAATAAGACTCCCTTAACATCTTCTTAAACTCTTGAGGAGTCTCCGGTAAGCCTTTCTCCGCAAGTATCTTTTTGTATTCCTTCGGATTAGTGTGCCTGATTGTACCGTAAACTTGAGTAATCGACCCCATAAGCTCTTTAACCTGTTTAGCACTACCTCGACCGGTAAGCACACCTTTAGCAATAGGGAACAAATCTCCGTTGTCAAGTGCTTTTCTTAGCTTGTTCCCTGTAATCTCAGGAAACATTGCTTGTTGACCTTTCTTATAGGATTCCTTTATCTTCTTGTAGTCAACGGCTAAATTAGGATCAATATTCTCCATCATTTTAAGGTAAGGCTCTTTCATGCGCTCACCTATAGCCCTGACTTCCTTAGCGGCAGTCTTTAATCCGTTATCCATTAATTGAGACTGTGCGCTTGTAATTGTTTTTTCTAAGGCTATAATATTTTTAGCGTCTAAAGCTACAATACCATCATCACCGGCAAACTTAGCAAAATGGCTCTGTAAAAACTCACGGGTTTCATTCTGTAAAGTACTTCCTGCGCTAACGAGCTCACCACTTTTGTTTACACCTTGAACTCCATATTCTTTGAATATTTTATCTAACTCAAGTCTAATAGGGTTAACATTAGTGTACCGTACTGGAGTGCGCGCGGCTAAAGATTCTAAACTGTTTACGTATTGCTTGCTTAACGCCTTTTGTGCTGTATCGTAGACAACGTTTAGATGGTCGCCTATGCTACTAATACTTCTGTTTGCTGATACGTTAAATAAATTATCGAATTCTTCACGGACTGCTGTATTCACAGCGCCTGCGTAGTCATCAAAAGAACTACGAGAAACAACACCAAGACGACCAATCTTTTCTCTTAGTTTATCGACCCAACCTGCCTGCTCTCTAAGTTGGCTCGGGAGTAGACCCATGCCCTTAGAGCGTAGGAATGCCTGTGTTTGTTCCATAGCCTCAGGAGAACCTAATTGAGCCATAATAGTACTGGCTGTCTTATTAGGGTCAATCCCTAATGCCTCCATTGTTTTAACCCAGGTAGTCGTAGGTAGTAAGCGTTGAGCACCTAATGTTGCTACATCAAAACCTGCACTAATTAAGGCTTCCTTGACTGCCTTAGAGTAATCCATGCTTTGTCCCTTAGCTACATCATCCGCCAGGTTAAAACCTGCGGTACCTAATGCGGCACCTGCGGTAGTAGCCGCGAACTGCACTGGAGCCGGAGCACCACGAGTAAGCCTCTGTCCCGCTAGGGCGCCTGCTGTAGTTAAGGCCACTTCAGATCCTAACTCTATCCAACTAAAATCATCATCAGGACTTTCTTGTGGGAGCACTTTCTTCGGAGACGTGACGTCAGTAATTAAGTCTACACTAAAGTTACTAATCTCAGTGTCAATATCCGTAGGTGACATATTCGCAGGGAAACACATTTCGTTCCCCGCGTGTGTCGTACAGACTAAGTTTTGGTCGCTCGAATGAGCATAAAATTCTCTAGACACAGTGGCCTCTCCTATTATTGTGCTTTCCAACCTTCTGGAGTCCAGATTAAGGTTTTCTTAGGTTCCGCAGGTTTAGCTTTAGTACCCGACAGTTCATCCATGTATTCTTCGTATGTCATGTTAATACGTTTATTTGCCGTAGCGTACGCTGTATCAGTAGCTCGTTTCAAAACTGAAAGCTTCTCTAGGTTAACCTTACCACCCGTTAAGATATTAGGGAAAGCCGCGCGTAGTTCTTCACGTTCACCATCAGATATGTTACCGCCGAATAAAGGCTTAAGTCTGCTTAATGAATCCAAGCTGAATAACATCTGTAACTCACCTAAGTTATTAGGGCGCTTGCCTGTCATCGCATAGATTAGCTCTTGAGCTCTAGCCGGGATACCGCCTTGTAAGTCACCTGACGCCGCTAATTCTTCAGTTAGCTCAATCATTCTGTCCAATGTGTTTTTCTGGCTGACGGCAGTTGAGTAATCATCAAGTACACCCCCTTTCCACTCTTGGAACTGCTCTCTAGATTTAATCTCAGTTTTAGCAGTAACTTCAGCTTTAACAATCTCATTAGCTGTAAGACCTACAGTCTCTCCAGACTTAGATACAGGAACTAAACGAGTTTCTTCCGTATAATCAGGAGCTCCTCCTATAGGTACGTACTTAACTGAAGGTTGTCCTAGCTTGTCTTTGTAATTAAATGTTTGATAAAAGTTACCCTCGGCATCCTTCATCAGGTGGCCATCAGTCGCTGACCCACCACCGGCGGCTGTGGCCGCTAGTTTACCACGGTCAACGTTTAGCTTATCCTGGTCAAGCTGCATTTCGTCAGCTTTAGAGTCGTACTGTTCAGCAAGTATCATGTTATCATAAGTACCTGTAGCACGTAAGCGACTAGCGGTATCTCTGAGTTTCTCTATGCGGTTTGCACCCTGGGCACCTTGCATAGCCCCTGCTACCTGTTGTTGCTTCTGAGCTTGCTGTTGTTGCATTTGTTGAGCCCGCATAGCCTGTTGTTCATTCACACCGGGTTGTGCGTTTAGGCCAAACATACTACGCAGGTTATTACCTAATTGGGCAGAGCCTTGCGAAGCAGCGGCCGCCATGCCGCCATAGCCTTCCGGAGCTTGCTGTGCCGCTTGTTGTCCTGCCATCTGTTCATCTAAAAGACGAGCCATTTGTGGGCTCATAGAGCTTAATAATTGTTGTTCTGCTGTTGCCATTGTTTATTCTCCAGTACTTATGCCCATTGAGGTCCGGTATCCCCGTAAGGGTCGTCATCCCCATAAGGGTCGTCATTCCCGTAAGGGTCATCTGTGCTTCCTGGTACGCCTACATCAGCGTCGTAAAGCTCACCGTCGTCTGTGTCAAATTGACTTCCAATCCAATCAAACAAACCACCACCAAACTGCCCTAAAGCTCCACCTAAACCACCGCCTAGCTGCTCTAAGAAACTAGAAGGTTTATTAGCAGTACCCATAGTATTACCTAGTAAGTTCTGTAATAACGCATTAGACTGTTGTATGGAGAGCTGTCCCTGTAGCTGACCTGCCATACCTGTTTCACCTAAGTACTGCTTACCTAATTGACCAATCAAGTTAGCCTGTGTTTGGTTGAGACCTGCTCCAATCTGTTGCGCCTGGATTCCCGGAGTCATTGCCGCCAACATGTGTTGTTGAGGAACGTTAGCCAAATTAAGCATGCCAAGAACGTTGCCAATGTCTTGCTGTTGTAAGTTACGTGCGCCCTGTAGAGAAGCTAAAGAATCTGCTGAGTATTGTTCCTGCATAGCTTTCTGCATAGCCAACTGTTCGGGAGTACCACCATAAGCCGCTGTTTGAACGCCTAAACGTCCTTGAGCTGCTAATCGCTCCTCTAGTGCCATTTGGTCACGGTGTTGCTGAGGAGCCCGTAGAGCCTGCATTTGAGACATAAGGTATTCAGGTGTTACTTGGCCTATCATGCCGGCCTGTTGAGACGCTTGTTGGTTTAAGGAGTTAACCATTTGTTGCTGTTGACTACCAAGACCCATTGTGACGCCGCCGGGTCCTAAAGTGCTTGTGTTACCGTTAGCTGTTGTGACTGTAAAGGGCTTAAACTGCGTGTATTCACGGGCCATACCTGAAACATCTTGCAAGCCTTGTTTGACCTGTTGAGGGACTTCTCCGGCCTGACCTTTAGCATTCTGGAGTATTTCATACTGCCCTGCTGTAATAAGCCCTTGGCCTAATAACTTTTGTAAATCACCGCTCATTATGCGACTCCTTCTAGTGCTTCAATGCGTTCTAATGCTTCTTGTAAAGCCGCTGTCAATAAGGGTACTAATTTACTTTGGTCAATACCTTGATACATCGGTTTACCGTCAGCATCTACTGCATCTTTATCGCCTGCGACACTCTCAGGTACAACCTCTTGAGCCTCATGAGCTAGGAAGCCATCTACAGTGCGTTCTTCGCCTATGAAGTTAAAACGACAAGGCTTTAATGCTTTAACACGAGCTGATGCGTTATCTACAGGAGCTACGTTTTCTTTTAAGCGGTAGTCCGAACTTGTTAAATAAGCCACGCCTGTTGTACCGGAAGCTATAATAGAGCCTATACGATTACCTGCGTAGCTGAATGCAATATAAGATGAACTAGGTACGGTAGCTGACGGATGTGCTATATCAATAAACTGTCCCGAGCCACTCTGAAAACTTTCATATTCGTGAAGGAAAATACCACCGTCTTGCTTTGCGTCTGCTGAGCCATAAATAGCAGTAATTGCTAGGTCAAAATCAAATAAGTTCTCATCAAGCTGAGCTTGTATGTTAGACTTAGCGTTGCTTAATTGACTAAGCTCGGTAGTCGTAGCCAGAATAGAGCTTCGGTAACCCTCTAATGATGCAATGCCCACAGCATTGTCGTTAATCGCTGTTGCTATGTTTGTGAACTCGACCCCAAAGTCTTCGCCCCTAATTAGTTTACCGGGATCCCCTGCGGGCAAGTTATCTTTAGCTGTGAAATTTGTGGTTATAGTGTAGTTACTCATTAGTAAACTCGCCCCATAGTTGCTTGTATGTTAAATTCTTGAATAGAAACGGCATTGGTAGAAACAGAAGTCTCTAATCCTACTGTAACAAGGTTACCCGCTCCTGAAGTATTTATTCTTTTTGCGGTTATAAAAGATCCGCCAGTACTATATTCATCTATTCCAAACTCGGCCTTTTCGTTATAGCGAGAAGCTAAAGTATTCTTAATGCCATACTGAGCTGTTTTAAAATCAGTAGTAAAGTCGTAAGACCACTTGACTTTAATGGTCGAACCGATACCTCCGATTATTGTCGGTGATATTTTCTTAAGGAACTTAATGTTATTAGAATCACCAAAAGATAAAGGATTGCTGTAGTAACGCATAATGTAGCTTTCGTCGTTATCTGAGTGCCCGTCGTATTTATTGATACCGTAAGAGTTACCTATTAGTAAGTCATCATTCTGTGTACTAAAGAAACTGTTGTGCTTAGTAGTCACCCAACGAGTAACGCGGAAAGACCCGTTATCAAGCAGACCTCTTGTATCAAAACAGTAAACAATGTTACTAGTAGGTAAATATAATAGGTAAAAGCTGTTAGTAGGTGAGTAGACTGCTCGTATTTCTTGAGTCTCTGTTTTCCATTGCCTAACTAAATCATCACGTATGTTTTTACTTACGTCGTTAATTGGATTAGACTTTTCCTGTATGGTTCTACCGAGAGTCATCAGACCTCTAGAGCTAAGGAATAACAAATCAGAGCCTGTGGGTTTGACGGTATCCCGGGCAACACAGCCCACTCCAGATATAGTGTCAGCTAATGACATGTTAGCCGGACTACTAGCATTCTGATAAAGAACAATTGAATTATAACCAAAGATAACTAAGTAGTTGTTCCAGACAGCTAAGGCAGTAACTTTGTCGCTACCGTCAGGCCATACTTTATCCAAATCAATAGAGCCTGAAGAACCTGAGTCCCAGTTCTGCCCTATTAGTAAATCCGACCAGTACACTGTGTTAGGACTCCCCGGTACACCGGAAAGCCACAGACGACCAAAGGCTCCCATGACGATGGAGGCCTGAGGAATAACAGTGGAGGCTAGGGGAAGGTCGGAGGCAAGCCTAAGGCCGTCTGTGGTATCGTACACGAGCATGTCATGGCCTTTGTTACATAGCCACGCCTTGTCGTTAAAATTGACAATAGTAAAGTTTTCGTCAGTGATGACGTAACCAACAGGCGTAATGTCTGTCAGTGTCGTATCACCCTCGAATACCCTACCGTTCGCAATAGATAAAACTACAAGAGTTCCTGTCACGTCTTCGTATTCATGGATAACTGTAGGAGACTTACCGTTTAATAAAGTATTATCAGTTGTCAAGGCCTGTAAGCCCTTACGAGAACCAATTCTACCAAAGGTGTCTATTACCGCGTTATCCACAACAGACGCAAACTGAACGTCCCCGGACAAAGGACTATCCTGTGTGTTTAGTCCTTTGAAAGCCGGTGCTGATACAGTTATTGTTTGTAGAGGTTGAGCCATAATTACACCGTATAAAAAGAAGTTTCTTCTGGATGTTTAGTAGCATCCAAGGCAATAGCATCAGACAATGTTCTGTCGGCTGTGTAGAGTAACTCAGGGGCTGATTGCGCTCCTGATTCACCACGCTCACGGACAGCTAAGGCTGTTGCTAAATGGATAATAGGCATTGAAGGCACAATAATATCATCAGAATCGTTTAGTAATTGTTCTGTTCGTTTGATAATGTTAAACCGTAAGTTATACACAGTGTCTGGTATAGGGTAGACATCAACCTGTGTATCTCCGTTAGCGTCTACACCGTTAAAAGAGTAGTAACGTGGAGAGCCTAAGTCTGGGTTTTGATTAAGAAACACATGGTTCATCCAGTGTGAGTCTTTATATTTTATAAAATAATTCTGAGTGTCGTTGATGACATCTAATATCTTTAAGTTATTCTGTGTGTCTGTTAAGATATAGTTAAAGATCCCGGGAGTAGTAATCGCTGTTACTGTAGTTCTTAAGGCAGACCAGTCCCAAGCGTCTTCAACTTGACGTAAAGCATCGTTGACAAACTCCCCAATTAACTTAGAGTATCCGTTTTCACCTACTGATGTTACTTCGTCTTCTCTTAATCTTATTAGGACTTTATTAACTGCTTCTAAGTATGTCATTATTAGTTTTTCCTTGCGTTCTTAAGGTATTATTTTACCATATTTTGAGTCAAAAGTCAAGGATTAAATTCTTAAACTTTGCAATAAATTATTATCTAGTGTCTCGTAATCTGTTAACTGCGCGTCTTCAATAGTTAACAATGGGTTATCCATAGGCATAACTCCGGCCATTCTTTGGCCGCCTTGCTGACCTAGACCACCTAGACCACCTAAGGCACCGAGCAGAGCGCCTAAGCCATCCTTAATAACTTCTGAGTTATCGCTTGCAACCTCTCTAAGATCCCCACCTGCTTCTCGAACATCGTCAACATAAGGGTCTACAGCTTCACGCACGTCTCGTCCTGCTTCTCGAACAACGTCAGCATAAGGGTCTACAGCTTCACGAACATCCCGCCCCGCTTCTCTGACAACACCTGACGCCGCAGAGCCAATCTCTTGAATAGGATTAAGCACCTTATCGTTTACTTCTTGATAGCCTGCAACTATAGCGTCCTTAATAGGCTGTAGTTCTTCACTGTCTATCTGACGCATCCACTCAGGAGTGTCCCAACCCTCACCTAAGTCAAGATTTATGTCTAGACTAGGTAATGCGCCATCACTCTTGACGTAGTTCCACATAGCGCTTGCTAGGGCTTTCTGAGGGTCTCCTCCACTCGCTAACTTAGTACCAAACGTAGTTAATGAACTAGAGACTGCTTCAAGATTATCTGGATTAGTTAAGAATTCACTATCAGGGAAAGTCTCTGTTAACTTATCGCTAACCATAGACGTAACGCTAGGTAGACCCATCAAGTCCATACCACCTAAGATAGCACCCACTGTATTACCTGAAGCTACAGCTTGAGCAACGTTGACAGTCTTTTTTATAGTGTTGAGAGTCTGCGCTGTATTTTTAATAGCCTGTGTAGCATCTACTGCCTGTGCAGCCTTCTGAACACCTTTAGCATATTCACCGAAACCTGCCGTAGCTGCTGACAGTAGAGCATCTTTAGGAGAGCCTCCTTGCGCTAATGAAGCTACGCCTGCTACTGTTGCTTTGCCGGCTATTGCGCTGCCCATAGCACCGCCAAGCGCAGTACCTACACCCATTGTCAAAGCTGTGGTTAAACCTGTGGCAATAACCGCTTTAAGATAATCAGGACTATCTATTTTGTAATCAAACTTGTTAGTATCTTTATTAAAGAATAAATTAGAACCACGCCCCACAACCCCATTAGCATTCGCATAATACATTTGAATCTCAGCGTCGCTCATTCCCGAGCCCTTCATAGACTCTGCAAAGGAATTAAGACCCTGCACGTATTCAGGAGAGCTTGTGAAGCTGTTTAACTCAGAAACTCTTTGTTTACCTGTGGCATCATCAAATATTTCATCGTGCATACTAAAAGAAAGACCATTGCCTACAGCATACTCAGGAGCTGTATTCAACGCTGTTTGCGCTTGATTTTTTTGTGTAAATAACCCACCTATTCTATCCATATTGTCTAATGTTTTAGAATTGGCTACATTCAAGTCACTCCAACCCTCAGCAAAAGAACTTGAAGGGGACTGAGAAAGACCTAGCATTCCTTGTTGTTGGTCTGCCGTCTGCTCTGTACGTGTAGCAGGTGTGTTAACAATAGTTAAAGGGTCTAGGCGAGCCTTATCGGTATCCGCTTTTAATGCCATGCTCATATATTCACCACTTTGATTTGTCTGCCCAATAAGCCGCTGACATCTTGCCTTTAGCTATGTTACTTGCGTGTCTCGCTTTAAAAGACTTCTTACGTGCCTTCTCAGCCGCTGTCGTTGGATTCTTACCGGCACCTTTAACACCTTGTTGACCATAGCGTATAGTCTTGACTTTATCGCCTTCTTTAGCTACCACAACGTGTGATTTAGTTGGGTGACCGGGAGTTTTCTTAGGTTTGTTGTACCCGGATACTCCGGCTCTGGCTAACCGGGGGTCTTTTTTAGTAGGCATGTTAACCTCCTTTAACTATGTCGTCATATTCTATAAGAGATATAAGCGAAGTCATATCTTGCGTTGAGCTTAATTGTATGTAGTCCCCTTCGTGCATAACCACAATCTCATTCTGATTGCCTCCTATATGGAAGAAATCTTTAGAAGAAAGAACATGGTCAGAGAAAAATACTATTGTAGCGTCAGCTTCTTTATTATAGTACGTAACAGTAAAAGAGCCGTTGCTTCCACTAATGTTAGACACCCAAAGCATACACCACTCAGTTTTCTTACCATTAGGCACTGTGTATATAGTCTGCAAGGTAGATGTTGTGGATAACGCCTTGGATTTTCTAATCATTTCTTAACCTTTTTCTTGACAGTCTTTTTAGCCGCTTTGAAAGCAGACGCTTTTGGAGCACCTTTGCTACCTGCTTTACGCATTGTCTCACCTGAACCTTCTGCAATACGCTTGCGTTTAGCGTGTATGTTAGCATAAAGGCCTTTCTTAGCGGGCATCCTAGTAACCTTTCTTACGGGCTTGTTGGTCTACAGAAGCACGTTCATTAGCATTACCGGCACGCTTCATTTTACTAAAGTCTAAATCTTTAGGTAATTGTTTTTTCTTTTGAGGCGCCTTACGATCCATGCACTTACCAGTAGAACATTTAGGTGCTTTATACATCTGTGGTTGTTTCATAGTTATTTCCTTGCAACATTCTTTGTTTTTTCAAATGTTCTCAGGCCGCCTAAACCAAGCATACCCATTAGAACTGTCATTAGTGTGCCCATGTCAAACTCAGGTAAGTCAACAGTTATGCCACTGATAGCTAGTATAAGTGTTAACATAGGCTGTAGAATAAAGTGATAAGCTAAAGCTAAACCACAGGTCCAACCGACAAAAGGACGCCATCCAGAGACAAATACGGAAGAACTTTTAGCTTCTTCTTTATTGACATCTATTTGAGCAAGCGCACTTTCATGCGCCATCTTCTGTGCCATTGTAGCAATTTCATGCGCCAACTTTTGTTTTTCACCTGCGTCGGGTATAAACTTATCGAGTAGCGGTACGACTGCACCTATGATTGCTTGTAACATTATGCAACTCCTGACTTCATTACCCAGACGACTAAGCTAACCCCGCCGCCTACGACCAACCAAAAGAACTTGTCAGCGAACTTAGCCACACCGGAGTTATTCCGGGCAATTGCGGCTACGTCGTCTATTTCAGTTTCTAGCAGATCTGTTCGATACTCCAGTCTATCTACACGCTTATCGTTAGCTAGGAGTTTTTCCTCCACCCTAACGATTTGCGTAATAGCTTCTGTGAGCTTATCTATTTTTTCTTCTATCCGGTCAAATCTTTGGTCGGTCATAGAACAGCTCCATTACTAGTTAAGCCGCTACAGCTTCTGTTGGTGTAATAACGCCACAAGAAATCTTGTGTGCAACCCCATTAGCTACTTCCTGTATACGTTCTAACGTAAGGTCTTCATCGTATACACCATCGGTAAATACAACGTTAACACTACGCTCATGAACACAACCCGAGTCTGCACATGTAAACTTAACTTGTATATCACGTACGTTTTCCTGTACATGGGTAGTTGTCTGCCCTTCATTATCTGCATCAGGCATTTCTATAGTGCGTGTGCCTGTAAATTCTTCTAATAGTTCAAATGTAATAGACATAATGTCTCCTTAGTTTTCTAATGCACTAACACGTGCTTTTAAGTTATCAATTTCTGCTAATGCTTCCTGTAGACTAGCTACTAAAAGCGGTACTAATTTACTTTGGTCAACACCTTGGTAAACTGGGTTTCCTTCTTCATCTAAAGCATCCTTCTCTCCTACAACAGCCTCAGGTACAATCTCTTGCACCTCGTGAGCTATAAAGCCATCAACTGTTCTTTCAGGATGTTCAATAAAGTTAAAACGTTTTGCAGGTATTTGCTTAAGTCTTTCACTAGCTCCTGTTAGCGCAACAATATTTTCTTTTAGACGATAATCCGAAGATGTTGCATAAGTAATACTAGAATAAGCTCTATATATAGAACCGTAGGTAGTGGCACCTGTTGTGTTCTTAAAGCTCATATAGGTAAAGCCAGTGCCCCCTGATGTGTCGTACATCTGAGTCCAACAAGTTTCACCTGCAACTTCTATGAACTTCTGAACAGAGCCTGTAGAAGCACCATGACGCCCTATTATTAATCCTTTACCTGAGGAGTTATTATTGTTACTATCTAAGTTTAGAGTTATACCGCCGTACGAGTTAATACGGAGATCATCAGCCGTCCCACCTGTCCAACTACGCGACATTATACTGTGGTTGTTAGACGCGTCGCCATAAAAAGTTATTGCATTCGCAAGGGGTAAGTTTAAGTTACCAGTTAACGACCCTCCACTTAAAGGTAAATAGCTGTGAGTATGACTAGCAGGCGCATAGTAGCTTCCTTGTTGCCCATCCAGTAAGTCAGCATCTAATCCTGAGCCTGCTCCATCATTAGTAAGACCCCATACAGTACTGTTGTTTAGCGTTAAGAAAGCAAAATCACCTGAATAAGAACTAAAAGCATTATATCCAGATATACTTAAACCGCCAGTTAACGTACCGCCAGTTAAAGGTAAATAACTATGGCTGTGACTAGCAGGAGCATAGTAACTTCCTTGTTGTCCATCTAAAAGGTCTGCATCTAAACCAGAGCCTGAGCCATCGTTACCGCCATGCCACACATCACTAGAACCAACACGCATACCAGAAGCGTGCCATACACGGTCATACCCTATAGCACCTCTAGGACTACCGTTGTTACACCACACCATTTGGTGACCGCCACCCATAGTCCCGCCAGTAGCATTGTTGGTATGCTTATAGGCTAAACCATAAAGGGTCCCAAAAGTAGAACCATCTGTGCTGTTACGATAACTACTACCCATAGACCATATATGGTTAGTCTTATATGAGTCGTAATCCCCGTATACACCGTGGTCTCTATAAGCAGTTTCATTCCTTATATCAGCACGTACATACATGACACCATTTAGATAGTCAGTAGCGTCTGAACGTAAGAAACTTCCGCTATCAATACCGTCTAATAGATTAGAGTCGGCGGCTTTAGCAGAAACACCTAAGAAAGCAGAAGCATGTTGCCCGTCTAACAAATCAGCATCTAGACCAGACCCTGAGCCATCGTTAGCTGTGTCCCATTTCTTAGTCCAAGCACCGTAAGTATTATTGTTTATATTACGACTCCATAAGTTAGTGTCGTAAAAACTCCCTGCTATCTGGTGCCCATGATTATTGCCTGTGTTATTGTGTCTTATGTTAATCCAAGAATACCACGTAGACGTTGGGGTATTACTGTTATACACATCGTAAAAACCAGAAGGTAATGTCTGGCTAGGTTGTGTATTTGATGTAGTCCTTGTGCTGTTAGAACCATAGACAAAACGACTAGAATCAATCCCATCTAATAGATTAGAGTCAGCGGCCTTAGCAGAAACACCTAAGAAAGCAGAAGCATGTTGTCCGTCCAACAAATCAGCGTCAAGCCCGCTACCAGATCCGTCGGTATTAGAAGTCCAAACACGCTCCCAATTAGGGGCAGAGGTGCCGTCAGTATGCCCACCAACAAATAACCCGTTAGCTCCACTGTAATGATTAAAGTATAAACCTGCATAGCCTCCTGCGGTATCTCTCTTACCTCCTACAAACCAGTAACCGTGCGTAGAACCTGAAGGTCTTCCTGTCCCGGAAGCTTGCATCATAGTACCATTGCCGAGGTTAAAAGAACCCCAAGTAGTTGTTGTAGGTACAGTGTAAGGAGTACTGTTCCTAATAGGCATGTAATTACTATGGCTATGACTATCGTTGTTAACAGTGACACTAATAGTTCCACTTACTGAACCCGAGCCACTAACGTCGCCATTTAAGGTTAAAGTATGCCCATGAGTAGCAGGAGCATAGTAACTACCGTGTTGACCATCAAGTAAGTCTGCATCAAGACCAGACCCTGAGCCGTCATTACCTGCATCCCACACTTTCCGCCAAGAAGCCGTCGGTGTAGTGTTATTGGCTGTTCTATGATAAAAGCTACTTCCCGCAGTATCAAACCAAAGCTGACTATAATAAGAACCCGGGTGTGTATTTAGAGAAAGTAAAGCTCCTGCGTTATTTCCAGAGGGTCCTCTATTAGACCAACCACCTGTAGATCCTGTGAATAATACAGTACCTAGTAAACTATTTACGTTAACAGAACCACCTGTCCCATAAGGCATGTAGTTACTATGACTATGGCTATCATTATTAACAGTAACACTAATAGTCCCCGACACAGAACCAGAGCCTGATACGTCACCGCTTAAAGTAAGAGAGTGGCTATGGCTTGCGGGAGCGTAGTAGCTACCATGCTGTCCATCTAAAAGATCTGCATCAAGACCGCTACCAGAGCCGTCATTACCAGTCCACCATAAACCTAAGTTATTCCTGAACGTATCATTTGTAACGTAGCGAATATAACCATCATTAGAAGCATATATTCTATTAGTACCGGTTGTTACTCCTGAAGTTGTATTTATCCAACCGGCTTGGATGTAACCGCTTGCATCAGTTCTTACAACTTTGTTTGCTTGATTATTTCGACCAGTGTGTAAATCTAAACCATCCACTGTATCAGCGTCTAGACCTGAACCTGAGCCATCATTACCTGCGTGCCATACTTTATTATTATTGCTTCTTACTTCCCAAGAAGTGTCGTCAGACTTAAAGTTAAAGTACCCTGTAGTTGAATTTGTATTTACATACTCTAAAACAGACGTAGATATACCGGGATTGTGGAATATTAAACCTGAGCTACCTGTACTAGAACCTGAGCCAGCAGCTACTTCTAGGTAGCTTGTTTGTGTTGCTACTGTAGCATTAGGACCACTTGGCGGATTCCCACCCACTGTTACTGAGCGTCCTGTAGTACTGTTAATGAGACGACCTGTCATCGTATCACCAGTAACATTTACGTAGCGACTATCTGACTCTGTTTCTGTATAGTAACGACCGTCGTGATTGTGACTAGCCGCAGCGGCCCCTACGTCTGCAGCCGTTAAATTACGAGTACTAATAGTAGCATTCGCATCAGTAACGTGGCCCAATGTATCCGTAGTTACATTAAAGTCTAAGTCACTAATTACAGTGGCTCCACTTAGAGGGCCAGTGTCAATACTAATGTCATCTCCCGGATGACTTGGGTGCGTATAGACCGTATCGGTAAATAAAGCACCAGTAGGTACAGCAGTCTTTACGTTATCAAATGCCCAATTAGAACTGATAGATGTAGTTGTTGCGCCATCTACAGGCGTATCATGAATAGGACGCCATGTGTTTGTATTAGTGTCAACCCACGGAACGTTCACCACGGCTTGACCTGCCGAGTTTAACTGAATACCGTAAGTTCTACCTGCGGTTGCAGATACAGCATTGGCTCCTACAGTCTGGTCTGTATTACTGAATATCTCAATACCACCACGAGTAGTCGCTGTGGCTTCAGGTAAAGAATACACTGTGTCCGTAAAGACAGCACCCGCAGGTACATTAGTAAGTACTTGCCCGTCGTCTACTTTACCATTTAAAGCTGACTGTAGACCCGTCACGTTAGCTATGGTATGTACATGGCTCGGTAGACTCGTTAGATAACCTGCTAAAGCGTGGTCGCCCCAACCATAGGCTGTATCCCAGTTGGACTTGTTATAACCGCTAGCTGATAATGTGCCTGTTACTGATAAATTGCCACTTGAGTCTACACTTAACCTTTGTATGCCAGAGCCTATGTTGCCTGTATACAAAGTAAAGGTAGTCTGGTAATGAGGCGCTAGGTTACCGCTTGAGTATAAATCAACACCTACTGCATGAGGGTCTATTTTAAAAGTACTACCTTGCTCAGTGAATGTTACGGGGCCAGTAAACGTATCACCTGATAGATTCGCTTTACCACTAATATCTTGGTGGTTAGTTAAATACCCTGCACTTCCATGATCGCCCCATCCGTAAGCTGCATCCCAGTTAGTATTATTGTAACCCACAGGAGCAGACCCCACCTCAATAATTTCAGAGGTGGTTCCGTCGTCTTTCTTGATAAAGAGCTTACCATCAAAGGTATTAATAGCTAACTCACCAAGTTCCAAGTCTGTTGTTGTTGGGGCCTTCCCCGTGACCGAGGAACGCTTTAGTTTAATCGTTTGTGACATTTTGTCTCCCTAAGGGCTTATATAAGCAGGGTTTTACTTAGAACGTGCCGCCGTCTACAGCACCGGT
>Ga0209771_1000452_pt1 | contig 27145 bp, 26 predicted proteins | sample SaaInl59LU_5_DNA_FD_184639 | JGI IMG/M metagenome (GOLD analysis project Ga0209771, IMG submission 184639) | Marine microbial communities from expanding oxygen minimum zones in the Saanich Inlet - ESP_59LU_5_DNA (SPAdes) (version 2) | ecosystem: Environmental > Aquatic > Marine > Intertidal zone... | reverse complement strand
ATTTTTTTAATCTTGGGAATATTTTTTTTGTACTAGATTTTAAATAGTCAAAAATCGAAGTATAAAACATGATTTAAATCTTCAATAAAGTTAGAAGAGTCAACAGTGGAGGTCACTTTTTATTCTCAAGAATAATTTTTTATTCTTGGGAATATTTTTTTCGCTGTATTAACCCTTTTTTTAATTTGTAAATAGTTTTATACATTTGTTTTAAAACCAATTCAATTATGCGCTATATTATTTTAGCTATCTTACTTTTAAGCCTTAAAGGATTTAGTCAAACTATTTCCAAACAAGTCATAAGCCCTTCTGGAGCGACTTTTGAAAATGGGAACAACAAACTTAGCTATACCTCTGGAGAATTAGCGGTAGGGGCTATGACCTCCGAAGACGGGAGTATGCAATTAGGAAACGGCTATTACCCTTCATTGAACTTGTCAACCCTAAATATAGAAACACTTGAATTACAATTTAAAGTCAAAGTCTTTCCAAACCCTACCAAAGAGTTGATTTACATCACCCATCCAACCGAACAATTCTTTGAAGTAAGTATTACAGACATCAGCGGAAAACAAACCCTACAAACAGCTCATCAAAAACAGCAGCCGTTGAGTATTCAAACCCTTACTACAGGCACTTACTTTGTAACCGTCACCACAAAAGATTCAAAACAAACCAATACCTACAAAATTATCAAAAAATGAAAAAGTTTTACGCCATACTATGTTTAGCCATAGCTTCACTCACACAACTAAAGGCTCAAGCTCCACAGGGTTTTAATTACCAAGCCACGGTAAGAAACAGTTCGGGAGATTTAATTGTAAACACAAATGTGTATTTTAAGTTTAATGTGATTCAGGGTTCCGAAACTGCAGTGCCAATTTTCACAGAGACGCACTATGTTCCCACAGATGATTTAGGACAGGTCAACTTAGTTATAGGGCAGGGAACAGCAAGTTCAGGTGTTTTTTCTGAGCTAGATTGGTCTTTAGGGTCTTATTATTTAGGGATTGAACTGAATACAGGTAGTGGTTATATAGCGATGGGTACAACACAGCTTTTAAGCGTACCTTATGCATTGTATGCAGCAAATAGTGGTAGTGGAACAGGTATTCCTGATGGTGTAAATGTAGGTGATATTTTAGTTTGGGATGGGGCTAATTGGGGTATTTCTAGTGGTAATAACCACTCTAATTCAATAGAAATTACAACAATGGATATTTCTCAAATTAATAGTATTGGAGCTGTTTCCGGAGGGACTATTGGCTCAGATGGTGGAGCAAGTATTACTTCTAAAGGTTTAGTTTGGAGCACATTACCAAATCCTAGTGTAGATTTAAACACAAAAACTAACGAGGGACCAGGTGCTTCAAATTTTATAAGTACTATTTCAGGATTAACTCCTTTAACTAATTACTTTTATAGGGCATATGCAACCAATAGCCTTGGGTCGTTTTATGGAAACACATATAACTTTATAACAAGTGATGCGTTACCAACAGTGGTTACAAAACCAATTGTAGAAATTTCTTATCTGTCAGCAAAATCAGGTCTAGAAATTACAAATTTAGGATCAGCTATTACACAGTCAGGCATTATTTACAACGAAAACCCACAATTACTCTCAGTAAGTGCAAACAGTGATTTTATTATTGAAGGAGATGGTTTGTTATCAATAGAGAATTTAATTCCTAGAAAAACCTATTATGTAAGAGCTTTTGCAGAAAATAGTAAAGGGATGGCTTATGGTGAAATTGTTTCCTTTACAACATTATCAGATGGGCTTAATGTAACAACTGGTCAGTTTACGAATCTAACATTCAATGGTGTAGAAATAAATGGTAATAATGTTAGGAATGATGGAAGTCTTGCTGTTATTGAAAGAGGTGTTATAGTAAGTGAATACATGAATGGCCTCTATTTGATTAGTGATTATGATAATTATATAAATAAAAATGGAAGTGGAGTTGGAACGTTTAATGTAAATGTATCTGAATTAGAACAAGGTAAACGTTATTTTTATAGAGCATATGCAAAAAATGAGGCTGGGATTGTTGAGTATGGTGTTCTTAGTGATAATTATCAATTTGTAACTCCTTTTAATTATGGTAGAGTTTTAGATATTGATCAAAACATTTACAATACAATAGCAATAGGAAATCAAGTTTGGATGGCAGAAAATTTAAAAGTAACTCGATTTAATAATGGTACAAATTTAACACAATCAACATCATCTCAATTTTGGTATAGTAATGATAACGTAAACACTAGTTTGTACTCTAGCATAGAAGGTGGGGTTTACTATAATAGAACTGTAGTTCTCGCTAATAATAATATTTGTCCACAAGGTTGGAGAATTCCAACAAAAAACGATTGGGATATATTAATTAGCAGCCTTGATCTTCCGAATACTCCAGTAGTAAATTTAATGTCTAATTCAAACGAATGGCAATTATTTCAAGGAACACCAAATGGGTTCAATTTAAAGTTGTATGGTGCTATTAGTGTTGATGGTGTTTGGTATGGCTATGGACAAAGTACTTCATTATGGCTTTCAAATTATAAAGTAGCTTTTTCTAAAAATAATTATAACTATTCTTTACAAGAACTCTCGTATGGCGATAAAGGGGTTTGTATAAGATGTATTAAAGAATAGTATAAATTAAAAATTAAAGTTAACTCTATTAACAGAAACAAAAGTTAGTTTGAGTTTATCTACTTTACAAATGGTGCAATGTTTAATGTTTCACTCAACTCACCAGTAACTAAACTTAAAAATATAACCCCTTTCCTGTTATCTTTTTATACCTCCCTAGCAACCTCAAAAATCAAAAAACCTGTAAATCATCACTAAAATAGTTCGACTTTACTCCTCTTGACTCCACTTTTTATTCCCAAGAATAATTTTTTATTCTTGGGAATAATTTTTTATGCTAGATTTTAAATAGTCAAAAATCAAAGGATAAAATATAATTTAAATCTTCAATAAAGTTAGAAGAGTTAACAGTGGAGGTCACAAAAACCCAAAAAGAGTTCTCTTTTTGGGTTTTTAAATAAAAGTATAATCTTACTTTTAAATGATAGACGCTTATTTAGAAGGCGCCATTTTAGCTTGTATAGCAGATAAAACACTTTTGTATTTTGCTAAATCTTCAGTACTTAAATCAGCTGCTAATTCTTTTCCTTTTGCTAAAAGAGAAGCTCCTTTAGAAGCCATTGCAGAAATTTTACCTAAGTTACCATTTGCTGCAATATAATCTTTTGCATAAGCAGCATAAGCTGTTAAGTTTTCTGTAACTGCTTCATTTGCAAAAGCAGGAATAGAAACACCGTCTAAAGCAGAACTTACCATTTCTGTTGCTTTATCTACAACTGCATTGGCTGCATCTTTAGCCCCATCAGCTACAGTAGTTGCTGCATCTGTTGTTGAAGTTGCAACATTTTCTACTGTTTCTACTGTTGCATCTTTTAATTCATTCGCCCCTTTTTTTGCTTCTTTACAAGCTGTTGCTAATAAAGAACCTGCAACTAGTACAGATAATACGATTTTTTTCATTTTTTATTTTGTTTTTAGATTGAATTACAAATCTAAAATAATAAATAGATAAACAATACTTATTTGAAAAAAATTAATTTTCTTCACTAAATTGCTTGTCGTACAGATTTTTATAATAGCCTTGGGGTTTTTCTAATAAATCTTTATGAGTCCCTTCTTCTACTATAAAACCATTGTCCATAACAATAATTTTATCGGCTTGTTTAATAGTAGCCAGTCGATGAGCAATTACAATTGAGGTTCTCCCTTTTGTAATTGTTTCTGTGGCATGTTGTATCATTTTTTCTGCATGTGCATCTACAGATGATGTTGCTTCGTCTAAAATTAAAATACTAGGTTTGCTAACATAAGCACGTAAAAAGGCAATTAATTGTCGCTGACCAGATGAAAGCATTACACCTCTCTCTTTAACATTGTATTGATATCCGCCAGGCAAAGTCATAATAAAATTATGAATACCAATTTGTTTGGCAGCTTTTTCTACTTCTTGCTGCGTTATTAAATTATTTTTTAATGTGATGTTATTAAGAATAGAGTCTGAAAATAAAAAAACATCTTGTAAAACAACTGCAACTTGGTTTCTTAAACTTTCTAAAGCGTATTCTTTTAGAGGAATATTATCTATACAGATTAATCCACTATCAATTTCATAAAAACGGTTAATAAGATTGATTATGGTAGATTTACCTGCGCCTGTTGCACCAACTATTGCAATTGTTTGGCCGCTTTTTACATCAAAAGAAATGCCTTTTAATACTTCTTCATTTTTTAAATAACTAAATCGTACGTCTTTAAAACGAATATCTCCTTTTAAATCAGTTGCTTTTATGGTTCCGTTTTTAACAATACTACTTTGCGTATCTATCACTTTAAAAACTCGTTGACCAGAAACAATTCCCATTTGCAACTGATTAAATTTATCTGCTATTTGACGAAGTGGTCTAAATAGCATTTGAGCCATTTGTACAAAAGCCATAACGGTACCTAACCCTGGCACACTACCACCAATAACCTGCTTACTACCATACCAAACAATTAAACCAATACCTATCGATGACAAAATTTCTGCTATCGGAAAAAAGATTGAAAAATACCAAATGGTTTTCACATGAGCTTCTTTGTGCTTGTTATTAATTTCTTTAAATTTTTTATATTCGATATTTTCTCTGTTAAAAAGCTGCACTATTTTCATCCCAGTAACACGTTCTTGTACAAAACCGTTTAAATTGGCTACCTGATTTCTTACTTCTTGAAACGTAGCTTTAATCGCTTTCTGAAAAATTGAGGTTGCATAAATTAAAATTGGCAATACTGCTAAAGCAATCAATGCCAATCGCCAATCAAAATAAAACATAAGTGCAGCAACGGTAAACATTTGTAAAACATCACTAACAATTGTAAAAACACCTGCACTAAAAAAGGCTGCTATGGTTTCTATGTCTGAAACTACTCTGGTCACTAATTTACCTACAGAATTAGTATCGAAATAAGACATTTTAAACTGTAAAATATGTCTAAAAATCTTTGCTCTAATATCTTTAATAATATGTTGCCCAACCCAATTTGCATAGTAAATAAAGGCAAAACGAAGCAGTACTTCTATCAACAAAACAGCAAACATAAATACAATGTTTATTAGCAAACCATTGCTGTCTTTTTGGGTAATATAAGTATCTACTGTTTCTTTTATTAAATACGGGTTTAACAACGAAACCAACGATAATAAAATGGTGGAAGCTGTTGCTATAAAAAAGTTAAGTTTATAGCGTTTGGCAAAAGACATTAGTCTTAAAAAGATTTGTAAATCAAAAGCATTACCTGTTTTATCTGCCAAAATTTAATATTTTATGTGTGTTAAAAATAAGCCTTTTGCTGGTACCGAAAGACCAGCATTGCTTCGGTTTTTACTTTCTATAATGCCTCTAAAATCTTGAGGTGTTTTTTTACCTAAACCAACATCTATTAAAGTACCCACTATTGCTCTTACCATATTTCTTAGAAATCTATTTGCGGTGATGTAAAAAATAAGTTCATTGCCATTTATTTTCCATACGGCTTCTGTAACATCACAATTATAGGTGTACACATCTGTTTTTACTTTAGAAAAAGTTTGAAAATCAGTATACTCTAGCAATAGTTTTGCAGCTTCATTCATGGCTTCGACATTTAAGTCTTGAGAATGTATTTGCCAAGAAAAATCTAAAGAAAAAGGGTTTCTACCCAACCAAACTTTATACTCATAACTTCTACTAATTGCATGAAACCTTGCATGCACATCTGAGGCTACTTCAGACACTTTGTAAACAACTATATCTTCTGGCAATACAGAATTTAACTTAAAAGGAATGTCTCCTTTTAGTTCTTTATCGACATCAAAATGAGCAAACATTTGCGATGCATGCACACCCGTGTCTGTTCTGCCCGCTCCTACAACCTCTATTTTTTCTTGAAAAATAGTGCTTACAGCTTCGTTTAATTTTTGCTGTACAGACATAACATCGGGTTGAATTTGCCAACCGTGATAGTTTTTACCGTTGTAAGAAAGCTCTATAAAATACCTCAAGAAAATCTCATTTTTGTAGATATCAAAATTACGGAAATTATTTTGTTATGATTACTTTTGATGCAAATTGCATTGTTAATTTTTTTTACCTGCACACTCTATGAAAAAAATACTCTTATTATCGGATACACATAGTTTTATAGATGATCAAATATTAAAATTTGTTAAGCAAGCTGATGAAGTTTGGCATGCAGGTGATATTGGCGATTTAACTGTAACAGATACCCTAAAAAAACTAAAACCGCTAAGAGCCGTTTATGGCAATATCGATGGCACAGATGCAAGAGCAGAGTTTCCTTTAGATGCCAAATTTGAATTAGAAGGTGTACCCGTTTGGATAACTCATATTGGCGGTTATCCGAATAAATACAATCAAAGAGTTAGGGAAGAACTAACAAAAAAACCACCAAAAATATTTATTGCAGGACATTCTCATATATTAAAAGTGCAATATGATAAAAAACTGAATTTATTACATCTTAACCCTGGCGCTGCCGGAAAGCATGGTTTTCACAAAATTAGAACCATGTTGCGTTTTCAGTTAGAAAATGGCGCTATTACAAACATGGAAATTATTGAATTGGGTAAAAGAGGTTGATGGATAGATGTTAGGCTTTAGCTTTTATCAAATAGATACAAGAGACTAGATGCTAGACTTTGAACTTTGGACTTTGGATTATACTTAGGAAACAGCCATTAGTAAATAAAGAAAATAAAAAACCAAGAAGTAAATTCTCGGTTTTTTGTCGCACTAAACATACTAATATGATAGGTTTATCGCAATCTGTCAGCAGATTTTACAAGATCTTCATCCTTTTTAATAGCTTTATTTGCCAAAACAATAAGCAAAATAACTAAAATTGGTAAGAACATCCCAACACCCTTCTTAGAAATCGAAATTTCTCCAGGTAAGGTTAGTGACACATAAATCAATAATCCTAATAAAAAAAGGTTTATCAAAATTACTAAACGACCTACTACAAATTGTAATTTTCTGTTTTTGAAAAGAAAAATAATCAAAAAAGAAACTACTGCAGAAAGTACAAATAACAAAGGAATAGCTTTAAAAACTACTAATTCTTTAGAAAACAAATCCAATGTAAAAACTTGTTCTTTAAGATTGGTCCATAAATTAAATACAAAAATAAGCCCTCCAGAAATAGAAGCTGCTAATAGTAAATATATACTTTGTATTCTTTGAATCATCTTAAAAAAATAGAAATACAAAAGTAGAACTTTCTTTTTTAAAAAGAAAACCTAAAACTTAAAAAAAAAGTATATATTTGTCATATAATAACTACGCTACCATATTGTATAGCACTATATACAGTATTAAAAAATCAAAATAAAAACATCATAACCAATCTTATTTACTATTAAGATTTACATTTTAACTTAACCTATAAAGAATGTTCGAAATCACAGAACTAAAAGCAAAAACCCTTGCTGATTTACAAGTAATTGCAAAATCTATTGGTCTTAAAAAAACAAGTCAACTTAACAAATTAGATTTAGTATATCAAATTTTAGATATACAAGCTGCAAGCCCTGTAAAAACAGTTGCCACAACTGATGCTCCAGCAAAACCAAAAATAGAAAAACCAAAAAGAAAACGCGTTACTAAGGCTGTAGAAAAAGCACCCGCTCAAGCAATCGAAGAAGTAAATACAAAAACAACAGACAAACCTGTTGAAGAAAAAAAGCCACAACCAAAACGTGTGGTAAGAAAAGTAGTACATAAAGAAGTGGTTGCTAAAGAAAATACAGCAACAGATACGGCTACTAAAAACGGAGAACCAAAGGCTACAAATAAACCACAGGCAAACAAGCCACAGGCTAAAAATGTACCGAAACATAAAAATCAGAATAGAGAAAAAACCAACACTAACCGTAGTAATGGTAACAAATCTAACAACAGATATAAAGATCCAGATTTTGAGTTTGACGGAATTATAGAAAGTGAAGGTGTTTTAGAAATGATGCCAGATGGGTATGGTTTTTTAAGATCTTCTGACTATAATTATTTATCATCGCCTGATGATATTTATGTATCTCAATCTCAAATTAAACTATTTGGCTTAAAAACAGGAGATACTGTTAGAGGAAATGTAAGACCTCCGAAAGAAGGTGAAAAGTATTTTCCGTTAATTAGAGTTTCTAAAATAAACGGTTTAAACCCTAATTTAGTAAGAGATCGTGTTGCTTTCGAACATTTAACACCTCTTTTTCCTCAAGAGAAATTTAACTTGGCAGAGAGAGGCAACTCTTTATCTACAAGAATTATCGATTTATTTTCTCCGATCGGTAAAGGGCAACGTGGTATGATTGTGGCACAACCTAAAACAGGTAAAACAATGTTATTAAAGGATGTGGCAAATGCAATAGCAGCCAATCATCCAGAAGTATATCAGATTGTTTTATTAATAGATGAAAGACCAGAAGAAGTTACAGACATGAAACGTAATGTTCGTGGTGAAGTGGTTGCTTCTACTTTTGATGAGCCTGCAGACAAGCACGTTAGAGTTGCTAATATTGTACTAGAAAAAGCAAAAAGATTGGTAGAATGTGGCCATGATGTTGTTATCTTATTAGACTCTATTACTCGTTTGGCTAGAGCTTATAACACCGTTGCACCTGCTTCTGGTAAAATACTTTCTGGTGGTATTGATGCCAATGCATTACACAAGCCAAAACGTTTCTTTGGTGCCGCTAGAAATATAGAAAATGGCGGATCTTTAACTATTATTGCAACCGCTCTTACAGAAACTGGTTCTAAAATGGATGAAGTAATTTTCGAAGAATTTAAAGGTACTGGTAACATGGAGCTGCAATTAGATAGAAATATCTCTAACAGACGTATTTACCCTGCAATCGACTTGATTAAATCTTCTACAAGAAGAGACGATTTATTGTTAGATGCTAAAACGGTTCAAAGAATGTGGGTGCTAAGAAAGTATCTTGCAGATATGAACCCAATAGAAGCAATGGAATTTATTAACGACAGAATAAAATTCTCTAAAAATAATGATGAATTTTTAATTTCTATGAACGGATAAATCAATTTACATCCTATATTAAACAGCCCTTTTATTCTTTAAAAGGGCTGTTTTTTTTTAAAAAAACTAGCTATAAAACAACAAACTTATCTTATCAATAATTATGCTGCTACAGATGTATTGGCAATCTTTCTGTCAATTGATTTAAATTGAAAACAGCTTGTTATTTACCCAAAAAAAAATCCGCTCTAAAAAGAACGGATTTTACTATTATAAAACGAGCTTACTAAATTAGTTACCTATGTAAAGGTTTGCTCTGTTATCTTGAATGTCAGATGCATTTTTAATAGCCTCATACATAACTACTGTCTTTCTTTTTCTACTCTCTGAAATAGATTTTCTTGCAGTTTCATAATTAGGCAATGCCGTTGGTAATTCTTTATTTAAAACACTAAAAGCAAAAACACCTCTAGCACCTTCAATATTAGCAAATACTTTATTTAAGGGCGCATTATACATTGCACCAACTACTTTTGGTTCAGAACCAGCGCCAGATAATGTTGGGTTTTTAAGCGTAACATTATTTGCCGATCTAACAGTAGTATTATTTTCTTTAGCAATTGCCTCTAAAGTAGCTGCGTTAAATTTTTCAGCAAGTAAACTAGCTTTTTTTCTATTGATTAAAATAGGCTTAACCCTGTTTGTTGCTTTTGCAGCAGACATTAACCCTTTTGGTGTTTTTAATGTTAAAAAAGCAACTACATGACTATTGTCTAAATCGAAACGTTTAAAATCTCCTGGTTTAGTGTCTCCATTAAACGCCCAAGTAACAATATTTCTTTGATTACCAAGACCTGGTATATTTTCGTCTAAAACTTTTAAACCAATTGCTGGTTTAGCAACGTATTTATTTTTTGTTGCAACTTCAAAAAACTTTTTATCTTTTGAGGTTTCTAAAGCAAACTGTTCTGCTTTTTGAAAAACAGCATTTTCTGTTGCTTCTGATGCTACAATTATTCTAGAAAATGTTGCTAATTTTACAACTGTTTGATTGTTTTTAGTATCATCAATTCTAATTACATGATATCCGAACGGAGTTTCTACAACACCGATAGTTCCTTTTTTATTTGTAAAACAAAAGTCTCTAAAAGCAGGTGTCATTCTATTGTAAGTAAACCAATCTAAATCTCCTCCTTTAGCACCAGATCCTTTATCCGAAGATAACTCTTTCGCTAAACCAGCAAACTTACTACCTCTTCTTTGTACTACTTTTAAAATACTATCAGCTAATTTTTCTGCTTGCTCTTTTGTTCTTGTTACCTCTGGTGTAGCTCTTTGCGAACCTAAAAAAGGAATTAAGATATGACTTGCTTTCGCTGAGTCTGGCATCTTAGAAATTTCTGTAATTTTAGATAATTTAAATGCTCCTTGATCTTTATATGGCCCAAAAACTTCTCCTTTGGCACCTTTAAAAATAGTAGCAGCTACTGTTTTGTTAACTTGGTTTTCAAATACAAATGCATCTTCTAAATTAGTATCAGAATCATTTTCACTTAAAAACTCTCTGTCATTTGTAGCTTCTTTAAAATCTGAAATCATTGCTTCTAAAGATATTTTTATTGCATTTTCATCTTCTGTAGTCGCAGCAATTTTAAATTCTACATAAGAAATATCTCTAGATTCGTCAACTTTAAAATCGTTTTCATTTTGCTTAATGTAGCTTGTAATTTCTGATTTAGATACCGAAACTAAACTATCTGCAATTGAAGTATATGGAACAAACACAAATTTTGTCATTAACTTCGTGTTGTCTTCTAGGTATTTAAATTCACCCTCTTTAAGAGAAGCACCAAGGCCAGCAGCAACTAAGTTGTTGTAAGTATTTCTTTCTGCATTGTCTTTAATTTGGTTCATGTAATTAAGCCATGCACTCCAAAGTTGTGGGTTATTTTCTTTTGTGTCTGCTAAAAATTGTTTGAATTTAATTTCATCAAACAAACCTGCTTCATTTAAAAATTGAGGATTACTTTTTACAGATGGTGATTTTGTTAACTCGTTCCAAACATCAGATTCGCCAACAGCAATACCAGCTTCAGACAATTGATTTTGATATATTTTTTTTCTTAAAATATTATTCCAAACCGTTGTACTTGCTTGCATCTCTGTAACACTACTGCCTGCTTGTTGTTTGTAAGCTTCTAATTCTGCCGCATACTCTTGTCTAGAAATAGTTTCTCCATTAATCTCTCCTATCTCGTTTACTTTACTTGAGTTAAAAAAATCCCCTAAAGTAGATGGATCTAATACAAAAGCAAAAAGAGCTAAACCAATTATAATGATTAAGAACATTGAACGTTCTCTAATTTTTGATAAAATTGCCATACTTAATTTATTTATTTTTCTGGTGGCGAATATACGATTTGGGTTTTAATATTGCAACCGAATTTATACTTATTAATAAGCTAGATAAGTGTAAAGTAAAGGCATTCGCAAAGAAGGGTGTTTTTAAGCTTCTAAATCGATGTTTTTAATGCTTACCTCTTCTATTTTTGTAGAACTCATTTTTAAGATTTTAATTTCAAAACCTTCTATATCTATTACTTCTTTTTCTTTAGGAATGCTCTCTGTATGCTCAATAATAAAACCGCCCAAGGTCTCATAAGCTTCAGATTTTGGAATGTTTAAATGGTACTCTTCATTCACATAATCTACCTCTAATCTGGCAGAAAAATGAAACTCTGCATTAGATATTTTCTTTTCTAAAAACTCTTGTGTATCGTGTTCATCTTCAATTTCACCAAATAATTCTTCAACAATATCCTCTAGGGTAATCATCCCAGAAGTACCGCCATATTCATCGACAACTACTGCAACACTTTTCCGTTTTTTCATCAAACTATTAAGCACATCATTAATCATCATCGATTCTGGCACAATTTCTACAGGTAACAAAATAGACTTGATTGTCTTTGGTTTTTTAAACAGCTCAAAAGCATTAACATAACCAATAACATCATCTAAAGAAGACTTATATACTAATACTTTAGACAAACCAGTATCTATAAATAATTTTTTTAAATTGCTTACTTTTTCTCTTAATTCTACCGCAACAATCTCAGTTCTAGGCACCATTACTTCTCTTGCCTTTACGTTATGAAAATCTAAGGCATTCTGAAAAATTTGAATTTCAGAATCTACCTCATCATCATCATTACCAGTTTCTAACTGTTCAGAAATATAGTTTCCTAATTCTTCTTTACTAAATTCTGTTTGATGCTTGTCTGCATTTGTTTTAAAAAAAACACGTAAAAAAAAGTCTGAAATAAAGGTTATAAATTCTGAAAAGAAATGGAATAGCATGTAAAAAATATACGCCGGAATTACAAATAATTTTAGCACCTCATTTGCATAAATTCTAAAAATTGCCTTTGGCAAAAACTCTGCCGTTATTAAGATAACAATGGTAGATATTATTGTTTGAAATATTAGAATTGTAAACTCGTTAAAACCATCTAAAGGCAATGCTTTTAACAAAAAAACACCCATATAGTAACTATACAATACTAAGGCAATATTATTACCAACCAACATGGTTGTAATAAATTTTGATGGTTTTTGAGTAATTTTATTTAGAATCTTAGGAACAAAACCTTCTCGTTTTTTTTCTAACTCTATGTGAAGTTTATTTGCAGAAACAAATGCAATTTCCATTCCCGAAAAAAATGCGGAAAGCACAATTGAGATTAATATAATAATTGCATCAACTTGCATTGTAATTTTTAAGATTTTTTATTTTTAGCATTCCTAGTTTCTATTTTTTTTCTAAAATTTCTCTTAAAGAAAAAAACTAAGGTAATAAATATAGCTGCTCCAAGAAATAAATACGCTTTTTCTCGATCTGAATTCCATTTAAAAATACCTTCAAAAAAACAAATAAATGCAATAATTAAATATCCGTACTGTAAAAATTTCCAAAGTGTATTCATTCTATTGTTCTTTTGTTAATAGTTTGCCTGTTGTTTTTTTTGCCAAATGCTTGCTTAAATCTTCTTTACACTCAAACCCTACTCCGTAAATAGTATCTTTTAAGGTACTTAAGGTAAATGCTTTTTCTGAAAAAAAATAGGCGGTATTTTGGTCCCAAAGTAATTGAGAGGTTTCTAATTTAGAATTCTCTTTATGATTTAATACAACCACATTACCAACAATTTCTGAAACTGAAGTTTTACTATAAGTTAAGGCATAATCACCTGTAATAGTAACAGAATCTTTTCCGTCAAAATTTATAATTTTAATTCCTTTCGGAAATTCGTTGTATGGATGCGCCTTTCTATTACTAAAATCATGCAATAAAGGTGTACTTAGTTTAGAGGTAATTCTACCAGAATCTTTATAAACATGAAAAGCATCTTTAGCAATACCAATTGGTAAATTTTTTGAGGCCAAAAAATCTCTTACCTCTTGCGTTTTATTAGCGCAAGAAAAAAGCATTGCAACGCTAATTAGCGAAACAATGCTTCTTTGTAATATTTTAACAGTAGTTTTCAAAAAATTATTTTGAAGGAACTTTAACTGTTTCTCCTATCCAACATTTAATAGTATAACTACTACCTGGGTTAACCCCTGCGGTAAATATTACTTTCTGACTTGGTACGTTACCTCTATAACTTCTAATATATGAAGCTGCAATAGCAGAAATACTAGGGTCTACAGCGGCAGCTCTTTGTGCTTTGTTTAACGCAGCAACATAAACCATTCTCTTTTCAAATTCGCTAGTACCACAATTATTAACACTAGATTGGTATAATCTTGCAATAAACAAGTATGCTTTTCCAAAATTAGGATTAAATCTAATTGCCTCTCTAGCTAAATTCCTTGCCTTGCTTAACTGACCTCTATTTTTAGCAGCCTGAGCAAATTTTAATTTATACTTTGCTTTCTTTAAAGGATCTGTTTCTAAATTAAAGGCTTTTTCTTTCATTTCATTTGCACCTTTATCATCTCCATTATTTTCTAATACCGTAGACACAAAAGAATATGCTTCTGGTGAAGGTGATGCTTCTGCATAAGCAATTGCTAATTTTTCGAATAAAGGATCTGTTTGACAGCCTTTATTAAACATTCTAGAAACAGCTCTTTTTAACCAAATTGCATTTGTTTTGTTTTCTTCAAAATCTCTTTCATATAAAGGAACCAAACGCTCGCAAGTTGCAATTTCAGAAATAATAGCATCTAAACCACTTTCTACAGTACCTAAAGCTTTTGAGTTAATTGAATACGCTCGTACTCTTTTTTTCTCTGATGCACTTAATACTTTAATTGTATCTGGCTGTATTTCTTTAATTTTTGCAGCATAACCCTCTAACTTTTCACTAACAGACTCTAAAACATCATCATAAGTATCAAAAACTTTCTGTGGGTTGGTGTCTTTATTTCTATCTGTTACCCCTTGAAAATAAAGATATAAGTTTTTAACACCCATTTTAGTAGGATCAATAGAATATCCTTTCTCTAAAATACTAAAAATTTCATCTTCTGAGGCTAATTTATTGTTTGATAAATAAGTAGCATAATCACTATGTACCTTAGCAGGGTTTTTTGTTGGGTAATATTGCAACCTTTGTTCGTAAACTCTTTTTGCCAATACAGGGTCTTTTCTTACATCTTCTGCAAGTGTAGCACCAAATTTATAAATATTAACAGATAAATCTTTACAATTATCCATTAAAAATATCCAATTGGTATATGCTTCGTCGTATTTTTTTGATTGAAAATCTCCTTTAAAAAGATTGTATTTTATAGTACAATCTCTCTTTAAATCTTCTTGTGCATTTGTTTTTGCTGATGCCATTGCAAACATTACAGCTAGTAAAAACGTAATTTTCTTCATTTTATTCATTTTTAATTAATCAATCTTTCTTTTTTGAAACCAATTTGTATCTGTCAAAGATAAACTTAATCTAAAGTTAAAATAATTTTCTTCAATTAAGTTATTGGTGGTTGCACCTCTTTTACCGAATTCAAATCCCATGTTAACAGAAGATAACTGCTTCAATGGTAAACCTAAGCCAAAAGATATGCCAAAGTCGTCTACAGCTGTAAAATTCACTCCATTTCCAGAACCATCAATCTGTAAACCTGTTTTTTCGAATCGTACACCTGCTCTGTAAGTTACTCTTTCCCAGTAGCTAGAAATCGAGTTTATTTTTGGCAAATAAAATCCTCCTAAAGAGACTCTGCTAGAAGCTGCGTATTGAAATGTATTGCTTGTTGTATTTAAAAAACCTGTTGCTGTAATAGCTTCTTGGTTTTCATACTCTAAACCTAAATGCCATTTATCATAACTACCAATGCCAAAACCTAACGTAGACTTTACTGGCAAACTATACCCTCCTTTAATAGCAGATTGAGAAATAGTATCTCTACCAATTTCGCCCCCTGTAGATGTAAAAGAAAGTGAATACAGGTAATCGTTACCAGTTACATTAAAATCGTTCCCTAATTTAACCGTTGCACCTGCACTTACTACCAACTTATTTTTAAGTTGTTTTTTATACTGTGTTCCTAAAGTTATAGAACCACCTCTTACCTGAGTTTCTTCTTTGTATTTTGTTGCTAAAGATACATTAGCTATTTGATTGGTAACACTATTTTCTATGTTCCCAAAACTATAATCGGCTTCGATACCTAAAGAAAGTTCTTTAAAAATTTTTATACCCAAACTACCATACACTCTACTTACACCTCCGTTACCTGTATAAAGTGTAATTTGTGTTGGATCTATAATTGGTTCTGAACTAGACAAAGAATATCCAACAGAAGAAACTGGCTGAATACCAAAAGACATCCCTGCCTTTGTACCAACCGGAAATGCTAATGTAAAATAACTTAAACTTGTTGAGTTTGAGGTTTGTTTAACACCAGCGTTTTCTAATGTTAATCTATTATTTAACAATCCAAAAGAATACGTAGTGTACCTTAAATCTGCATAGGCAGCCGGATTGCTAAAGTTTAAATATTTATAATGGCTGTAAGCCACACCTATGCCTCCCATGGCACTTTGCTCTACAGTAACTGGTGAAAAATTATCTCCCAATCCGAAGAAAGAATACGGAGATGAGTTGGTTCTTTGACCACTAACCGCAAAAGAAGTTATTAGTACAAAAACTAATAAAATATTTTTAATCATTTGTTTGTATTAAATTTCAATACTTGATTTAATCCTTGAAGGAGAAAATTTTGATTGGCAAATATGCTACTTTTTAATTGTTTTGACAAGAATTTTGTGTCTCCACCTGTTAAAACAACTGTTAAATCTGAATATTTACTTTTGTATTCCGCTATAAATCCTTCAATTTCTTTAACAACACCATTAACAACCCCAACATTTATACAATCTTTTGTACTAGCACCTATAAAATTAAAAACCTCTTCTTTTGATAATAATGGTAAATTTGCAATATTTTGATGCAAAGCAAGAAAACGCATTTGTACACCTACAGAGATAGCACCGCCTAAATACTCTTTTTTAGCAGAAACAAAATCATAAGTAATACAACTACCTGCATCTATAACCAGTACATTTTTATTAGGATACTGATTAACAGCTGCAGCAACCAACCCCAATCTATCTACCCCCAAAGTTTTTGGTGTTTGATACAAATTTTTAAAAGGCATTTTAGTTGATGAAGAAACAGGAAGTATTTTAACTAGATTTTCAATTTTTTTAAGCTTAAAATCTGATAAAGAAGCAACATTAGACATGATTGCATTGGAAATAACCTGTTTTTTTAAAATTTTTTTTAATTCTGATATTATTTTCTGAACCTGAAAGACCTGCAAAGAAATGAATGTATCTCCTTCAAAAACAGCTGCTTTAACCCTAGTATTGCCAACATCTATAATTAGATTCATTTTTAAAATTTAAAATATTTTCAAAAATACAACACATTTTTTTAAATTTCTTTAGCAGATGTAAAAAAACATTTTATATTTGCATCCGCTAAGGCCATGGTACCTTAGCTCAGTTGGTAGAGCAAAGGACTGAAAATCCTTGTGTCCCTGGTTCGATTCCTGGAGGTACCACAAATTTATCCCGTAACTCATTTATAAACAATGATTTACGGGTTTTTTGGTTTTTGAGGTTGCTTGAAAGGTTGCTCGGGAGGTATAAAAAGATAACCGGAAAGGGGTTATATTTTTAAGTAAAGTTACTGGTGAGTTAAGTGAAATACGAATTAACTTTTATTTAAATATTTTATTAGAAGATAAAAGGGGTTTGTAGAAATAAATTAAGTGGTTAATACATTAAAAGTTTGTTTCCATTTTTGTTTGTACAAATTAGGGTCAGACAATCTAAACAATACCCATTTTCTTGCATTGGTATCTACTAGTGCTTTGCTAAGTAAATATAGACGTGTTTTAATCAGTAATTTTAATCTAATCCACTTGTGTTGTTTCCGACGTGTTAGGTTGGGATGTGTAAACTGCTTTTGAAATTGAGCTAAATAATTTTGTGTGGCCTTAGTTACTAAGTATTTTAAGCTTTTAGGTACATTAAACACCTCATGGGTACCTGCTATAAAACACAATAAAGGTAAACGCAACTTCTTTAGGTGTTGCATTGCAGTACTAGCATTTGTTTTCTTTGATAATAAAAAAACATCGTAAGCGTTTCGTAAACTCATGGTTTTATAATGAAAAGAAGCATCGTTAATTTGGTTCGCAATAATAGAAAGGTTTACTTTATTGTCATAACTCAGAACTTTTACTCCATCTATAATTTGTGCACTTTTTTGTGTATTACTGTAGTTAAATTCGTCCTTATACTCTTCTAATAAGTAGTTTTGATGTACCTCTACAGCTGCAATTTCTAACTCATGACGCAGTCTTGGGTAATGTTTTGCATACATAAAATCGGTATAATCTATTGGCATTTCATTTTTTGCAACTCTTTCATAATCATTAGAGTATAAAATATCTATAGCCTTTCTATAGCCTTTCTATAGTCCTTTTCTGAAAAAATAAAGTCGATATCTCCTACCATTCTCTCTGCAATATCTTCATATAAACCAGCTAACAAATTCCCTGCTCCTTTTAAAAATATAGGTGTACACCCATTTTCTATTAGCAGTGTGTTCAGCTTTTTTGCTTGTTTTATAATCGCTTTATTTCTTTGCCTATTTAATGTCGTAATTTCTTGCATATAGGCTACTAAATCTGTTTGGGAGGTAACTTAAAAAATTAGCTCTTTTTAAATTACAGTATAGTGCAGGAAATACATAATGCGCAGTACTTAATTGCACCACTTTGTCCCAATCGATACTTTCTTCCTGTAATTTTTTTTCGATATCTACCTTATTTTGTGTTTCAAAAGAAATTGTCAAACACTTTGCTACAAAATAAAAAACCTCTTTATGATTCATTCTTAAATAATTTAGATACAGTTGTAATTAGCGCCTCTGTTCTAGAATAGGTTAATTGGTAACAATTAATGTTTTGAAACCAATTTAAAAACTCTTGTGCATTTTCTTTTTTGGGTGATAACCAAGAATCTGGAACTAGCTGTTGAAAAGCATTTTCTTTAGCTAACTTTTTAAAAAACAAAGGAGCGTCTTCCGTATATTTTATAAATACCAAATCGTTACATGGCAAATGAGAAGGTATGTTGGTATTATTTGGAGGTAAGTACCTCACTATTTTATTAAGTCCTTTTAAATGATACTCTTTAGCGCTCTGTAATTCTTTATAAAACGGTATTAATGTTTGTACACTTTTCTGTTTTACAGAGATGGCCGCAGGAAAGTGATAAACATTTTTATTTTTAGCCAATACAGGCACAAAATCGTCTGCCATACAATTAAAGCCATGTTTTTGCAATAAGGCCAGAGAAGTACTTTTACCATTACCTGAATCTCCTAAAAATAATATGGCTTTCTTTTGATTAGAAACTGCTGAGGCATGAAAAACTCCCATCCAATCATCTTCAGTATTACCATAGATAGCCTGTATAAACTCCATAGAAAACTTACCTTGAAAATAATGAAGTTCTTCTTTGGTCCAAGAATCATAAATGGTATTATTTTTAGCTAAATAAATACGATTATCTTTAATAAAAACCTTAAATTCTATATCAAAATTAGTGGACTGTGTAATGAGATGTGCAAATTTTGGATGCACAAAAGAGGCCTCTAATTCAGATTGAAAGGCCACTCTAATAGTTGTATTGTTTGAACTGTACGTGTAAGTAGTTTCAAAATTAGCAGGAATCGTAGTATGATATGCCTCTTTATTTTTGAAGCGTTCTACCTCTTTATTTTCTTCTAAAAATTGCTCTTTTAATTTTTGAAGTAGTGGAAGTAACTCTGCTTTAGAAACTAAGTTTTTTGAAGCAAAAGTAATCGCTAAAGTAGATAACGAATCTCCTTTAGATAATGCTGTAATTAGTTGTGCTATTTCTTTTTCTAAAACAGCATATTGGTTATTTAAACCAGACCAAACATAACTTTTAGCATCAATTTCTTTTGAAATTATAGGGGTATTCATTGTATAAAATATCTTATATAGTTTTTAAAAATAATAAAAAGGACCTCTATTATAGAGATCTTTTCTAATTACTGATAATTATTTTTTAAAACAATAACTATCTTTCTTTTCCTTTTCAAAAACCTTGTTTTACTTTTCTAATTAAAAGTGAAAAATTAAAATGACTTTTAAAACGCTTATTTATTAGTTCTATATTTTTTTTATGATGTATATATATGTATATATATATATTTTTAAAGCCTGTAAATAGGAATGGTGTTTTTTAATGATAACGTATTTCGCGTTTACCATCCTGAACCCGGTTCTGATGGAGCGCTATTAGCCTGGGCTTTCTGTGGGTTTAGTATCATAAAAGTACCCAATGCAGTTAGCGCTGCATATTTACCGTAATTTCCTATTTTTTTAATTGCATCTTTACGTGTAATTTCTTGTTTATTGTTGCTGTTTTCCATATTAATTTTCTTTATGGTGTAAATTAATTTAAAGTGATTTTTTTATTCAATTTCCCAGATTCAGTTTCTAACTGAACAATATAAACTCCGCTCGCTAAATTGGGTAGGGTTATGTCTTTATTCCCATTGGTAGAAAAAGATGTACTTAAAACTTCTCTTCCTAATAAATTAAATAACTTAAAACTTGAACTACCTTGAGCTAATCCTGAAATTCTTAAATTGTTAGCATTCGTTTTATAAATACGAATTGAATTTAAATCTATACTATCAATACTTAGAGCACTACTAGATTTTGTGTGTAAATAAAAACGCCCTACACCATCTAGTTTCTCAGTTGTTTTTATTTTGTATTCTGAGTTAGCATCATCTAATTTTGTAAAGGTATTTTCAATTCTATCTTCTAAATAAACATTAATACCTGTTGGTAAATTTGAGGTTTCAGTTGAAAATATAATTTCTTTGTTAGCTTCAGCAATAACCCCAACAGGAATTACAATGTTTTCATAATCTGAAGGTGGTAAAGATTGAATACCTAATTTTCTTCCAGTTCCATTTTCAGCTACTTCTGTATACACTACAAATTCATGAGAAGCACCTCCAAATATAGAGCTGTCATAACCGTTATCAAAGCTTTTTGTAGTCCCTGAAATATAATAAATCTCAGACTTTTTACTAATTGCTTCGCTTGTTAGTGAAAGTTTAATTTCAGGTCTAACATTTTTTTGGAAAGTTGCACCAGTTCCATGAGATTGCATAGATTCTGTTATATTAAAAGTACTGGAATTATTTTTTTTCTTAACAAAAAACCCTTGAACAGGAGCTATGTGAAAAGAATTTGAAGCATTATTTTTTGTATCGTAAGATTCAGTAGATGCATTCCATAACCAAATTGTTGCTTCAGCTAACTCATCAGTGTTTATTGTTAAGATATTATTATTACTATCTGCATTTGTGTTTGCAGCTATGTAAGACGGATACGGATTACCCAATAAGACAAAAGTTCCTACTCCAGCTTGACTTTCCGCAGCAACATCATCAGTTTTTAAAGTACCGGTAAAAGGTAAATTACCAGAAGTATCTTTTTTAACAGCATAACCAATACCAGAGACGAAAGGACTAGCATAGTTGTATGTCCAAGTACCCTCGAAGTACGTCCCAATTGCTTCTTGTCCACTTGCATTTTCAGAAATATCTCCAGTATTAATTAAGAGATCAAAAGCATCTTCTCCATCAACAGGTGAAGAAATTAAATACCAATTGTTAGAAGCTAGATTTCTGTTATAAGTAATAGTTCCTGTAAAGTCATTTTGTACTAGTAAACTAGTTCCTGAAGCCATGGTAACTGTATTTACAGTTACTGCACCAGAGGCTGTTGGGTAATTGGTTAAACCAGAAGGTATTTCCACATTAGCATCAGTAGAAGGTACAGAACCAGTTGACCAATTGTCTGCTGTTGCCCAATCATTGTTTATATTTCCATTCCAAGTAATATCAATTTGAGCTATTAAAGATAAACTTAAAAAGTAAAATAAAATAAACTGAATTGTAATTTTTTGTTTCATGCTCTAATATTTAAAATATAAATAGTTGTAATTAAAATGGATTTTGTCGTAGCAAATTTAAGGAAAAAAAGTCATTTTTTTTTAATATACTTCATGTACACTAGTTTAAAGAAAGTAGCAACTGCGGATAATAGAACAAAAAACAAAATTTCTAAAGTAAATCAATAAAAATGTCTTTGGCAAACAATAAAACTAATGAACTCTGGAGTAGTTTTATGCCTAAAAAAAGATTACAAATACAGTTTTTAATAAATTGTTAAGCAACTAAAGAACAGAATGTTTTGAACGAAGTAGAAGAAGGATTAATGATTTGATCCTTTTTAATTATGCATTTTACTACCATTTCCAAAAGGGTTCGCTTTGCTTATTTAAACACTATTAAATCCATTCAAAAGAATTTAATTGAATAGCGCCTTTTCAATTAGTTTAAACTCATATTATTAAAGATATAGTATATATTTGTGTTTAAATTTATTGAGAAAGTATCTCAAAAATTATTTTTAGATCAATTAAATATTTTTTTACAAAATTACACCTCATCATAAATCATTAAAATGAAAAAAAAACTAGTATTAGTCATAATAATTCTACTTTTCAATTCAGGATTTTCTCAAGAATTAAAAAAAGAAAATTATGAAGTAGTAAAATTATTTATTGAAAAGATTAAAAAAAATAATATTAAGGAGTTAGGATTTCAAATTAGATATCCATTGAAAAGAGAATATCCAGTATCAAACATTCGTAATAAAGAGGAATTTGAAAAAAGATATAATGAGGTTTTTGATGATAGTTTGAAAACAAAAATAATTTCGTCAAATATTAATACGGACTGGTCAACTGTTGGATGGAGAAAAATAATGTTTAATAATGGTATCTTATGGCTTGATTATGACGGACGATTACTATCGATAAACTATGAATCAAATTTAGAGAGAGATAGAAGGTTTAAAATAATTGAACAAGACAAAAATTTAATTCACGAAAGTTTAAAAGATTTTAATGAACCTATTCATTACATTAAAACAAAAAAAACTAAAATAAGAATAGATAGAATGCATAACGGGAAATATAGATATTCTTCTTGGTCTATTAATTCTAAAATTAGCGATAAACCTGATATAACAATAAAGAATGGAGTTTGGAGCCCAGAAGGTAGTGGGGGAAATCAAAGATATAAATTTACCAATGGTAACTATCAATATTACTGTTTCATAAATATCTTAGGTGCAGATGATAGCTCCTCAGCTGAATTAATAATTCATAAAAATGAAAAAGAAATACTAAAAGAATTAGGGCAAATTATAAGAAAATAAATATGTATTACATTTTATTATGAGTAATAGCTTGATAATCTTTAAATTTTAGTATTCGAATTACACTTAAACTGCGTAATATATTAACAGGGAAGTTTTACAAAGTCTACTACTAATGATATAATTTACCGTCAGCAATAATTAAAAATGAAATACTTAAAGAAAATTTTAATAGCTATAGTTGTAGCATCAACTATAACTTTATGCGCATGTAAGAAAAAAAATATAGAAAAGAATTTAGAAAAAATTGAAAATAATACTTTTTTAAGCACAGAAAACCTTAGATCGAAGAACCAAAAAATTAGATTTCAAAAAACCTTATCCCTACAAAACATTACATTTTATATAGAAACTTTTAGAAATAAGTCTATTAATCAATTAACGATTAAACCTAAAGGATTGGAAATAAATAATGAAAAAATTATTCTTGAATTAGAAGGAAAAGTTACCAATGCTGAAATTGAAGATTTAAATTCAGATGGGTTTCCTGAAATCTTAATTTATACAGTTTCTATAGGTAGTGGTAGTTATGGGAATGTAATTGGGTATTCAGTAAATAATGGAAAGTCTATAAGTCAAATTTACTTCCCTGAAATATCTGAAAATAAGACAGCAGAGATCGGATATATGGGACACGATGAATTTACAATTATAGAAACAAGTTTAGCAAGAAGGTTCCCTATTTACAAAGAGGGAGATACTAATAATAACCCAACGGGAGGTACTCGCCAAATAGAATACAAACTAAAAGATGGCGAAGCATCTAAATTATTTGTAATAAATAAAATTAGTGAATATTAATAGTGAATTTTTAAAAACAAACGAGGTTCCTATAATATATTAAAACCAAATTATTCCAGTTTCAAATTAGGAGGTGTTCAAGTTAGAGGGAAGAACGATGCTACCTTTCAGATGATCTACATGGTGATCATTCTCTTTGTTAATTTCATTAAAGTATTTTGGTATGCTTCTATCTCCATTTTATGGTTTGGTTTTTTATCAATTAAATGGATTTTAGATTTCACAAGTGGGTTTTTTAAAGGTGTTAGTGAAGTTGATTAACGTTACTAATAACTTTAGTCTACACATTAAAATACCCTTGATCAACAATATGTTTGGTTCTATCCTCTCCTCTATCTCTGATATATTTTAAAAACTCTCTTTCAGATTTATGACCAGAAAAATGCATGATATATAACGATGACATTCCCTTTTTGTAATTATTGGTACAGAAACTTCGACAACCAGTGTGTGTTTCAATCATCTCCCATTTGAGTTTATTTCTCTTCAACAACTTCCCTCCTTTGGTAATCTCTGTTTTTATAACCTCGTTAAATCCTAATATCCTTCCTACAATCTTAATGTTTTCATTAATATCCGTGTCATGAAGATATGGTGGGGTTCATTGTTGTATCGGGACATAATCCCGTATCTCCAATGTGATTGGACAATCCACAATGTTCTTGGTTTTACGTTGTTTGATTCTAAAACATTCCAACCCATTTATATCAATAATATTTTCTGAGGTAATTCCATTGTAATCACTAACTCGTTGACCGGTATAACATCCCATTAAAAATTTATCTCTTGCCAATTCCATCCTTTTATTAAAGGACAAGTCTAATTTCAATATTTGATTTATTTCATCTTCATTCAAATAAATTGCTGTGGTTTCTTCCGTTGATACTTTAAAATATTTTAGTAGAGGATTCGATATCAATCCTTGATTCTTGGCTTCAATCACAAACATTTTAAGGTTTTTAAAGTGTTTTGATATTGTGTTTAGAGCCAAGTTCTGATGAACCTCTAAAAACTGTCTAAAATCATCTAAAAAGGGTTTATCAAATGAACTAAAGTCAACTCTAACTTTTCTTAATCGTTTATATTTCTTTAATTTCGTTAAAGATCCTTTGTACAAGGTATAGGATAACTGTGCAATTTGATCTTTTTTTTGATTCAAATAATTTTCAGAAAACGTAAGAAAATCAACAGGAACTATTTCTTCTCTCTCTACAGGTTCTATTTTACCTGTTATGATATCTAACGTTTCTCTTATAAGTTCTTTTGTTATTACTCTTTCTTCATCTATATATCGACTATAAGTGTTCATTAATTCAGTTTCTAACTTATTTAAATAGTTATTGACCGTATTAGAATTAATAACTCTTGATTTATTGGTTTTAACGCGTTGTTTTTGATAATCCCAGTCCGCATAAGAAACGGTATAACCAGTTGAATAACTTACTCGTTTGTCTGCACCTCCAAAAGAGAACCACAATAAAATTAAACTTTCTTGGTTTCTATTTTCTGACAAATACTTCTTTGATTTTTTTAAACTAAATCGAACCGCCGATTTTGTTGACCTTAACACCTTATACATCTTTCTCTAATTTAATGATCTTGGCTAAGATAAGGCAAGAATATGGGTTGCTCGAGAGGTTGCTCGGCAAGTTTAAATCATTGTTATTTCTTTTGATTTCTTTTTACTTTATTATAATATTATAACCATTATACTACTGATTAACAATTACTTATATTAAATTGTAGTAAAATGAGGTAAACCTAAAATTCACCTGGAGGTACCACAAAATTATCCCGTAACTCATTTATAAACAATGATTTACGGGTTTTTTGGTTTTTGGGGTTGCTCGAGAGGTTGCTCGGGAGGTATAAAAAGGTTACCGAAAAGGGGTTATATTTTAAGTAAAGTTACTGGTGAGTTAAGTGAAAGTCTATTAACATAAAAAAGAAAACCTCCCTTAAAATTAAAGGAGGTTTGGTAAACTAATCGATAGAATTTTAAAAATCTTAAAATCCTTGTTGCAGATGTCTTTTATAGTTACGATAATTATCTAAAACCCTTTAACAAAACAAATTATCATAAGAATTATTTTATTGATCTTTCCGCAACTGGACTACCTACTAAATTTGGTACTATTTTTTATGCTACTTTTTGATTGTTATTAATTTTCAGTTCTAGTTCAAATTCAGCTGGAGATTTATAATCTAAAGCAGAATGCATTCTTAATATATTGTACCAGTTTATATACTCTTCAATAACTTTATAAGCTACTAAATAAGATTTAAAGTTATATCTATTTGTGCATTCATACTTTAAAGTTTTAAAGAAGCTTTCTGCCACTGCGTTATCCCAACAATTTCCTTTTCTACTCATAGATTGTGTTATTTTAGAGGAATAAGACAATAAGCTTGTCATTTTATTTGACGCATACTGTCCACCTCTGTCAGAATGAAAAATATGATTATCGGTAATATTTCTTTCCTTCCTAGCTATTATCCAAGCTTTATAAACCGTGTTTTCTGTAGTCATATCATCACTTAAAACCCAAGCTACTATTTTTCTATCTGCTAAATCTAGAATGGTCGTTACATAGTTCCATTGGTTTGCTACTTTTATATAAGTGATATCTGAGACCCATTTTTCACCAATTTGTAAGCTTGTAAAATCTCTATTTAATACATTTTGAGCTATTGGAAAACAATGATTAGAATCTGTGGTACTTACCCTAAACTTTTTGCTTAAAACGCTTTTTAAACCTAATTCTTTCATCAAAATAGCTACATAAGATCTTGAATAATAAAGTCCTTCTTTTTCTAATGCTTTTTGAATACGTATACTACCGTAAATTTCTTTGTTTAAATGAAAGAGCTTTTTAATTCTCATTTTTAAATATACCAATGCTGATTTTTGTTTTTTAATATCTTTGGTTCTAAGCCAAGTATAATAGCTATTTTTACTAACTCGCATACATCTACACATCTTTTCAACAGGAAATTCATTCTTATAAGATTTTATAAAATGATACCTTACCTGTCGCTCTTGGAAAAGATGCTTACCGCCTTTTTTAAAATGTCTCTTTCTAGTTTTACTTCTTTTAGCTCCTTCTCCAAAGCTTTTAACTTTAAGATAAATTCAGGTTTTTCTGGAGTTAATCCTTTAACTTTTGAATACTGCTTTTTCCACCTATTTATAGAAGCCAAACTAACCCCATATTCAACAGATAAATCTAAAACAGTCTTTCCAGATTCTAATAGCGATACAATGGTTTGTTTAAATTCTGTGTCGTAAATCTTTTTACCCATAATACAAATGTAATTTAATCACATAAATTCGTACCAACAAAACTAGACATTCCA
>Ga0209771_1000451_pt1 | contig 27245 bp, 19 predicted proteins | sample SaaInl59LU_5_DNA_FD_184639 | JGI IMG/M metagenome (GOLD analysis project Ga0209771, IMG submission 184639) | Marine microbial communities from expanding oxygen minimum zones in the Saanich Inlet - ESP_59LU_5_DNA (SPAdes) (version 2) | ecosystem: Environmental > Aquatic > Marine > Intertidal zone... | reverse complement strand
GCAATCCAATCTCTGGTTCCTTCTTCAATGTAATTGGTCCAATCGCCAGAAATCTGATCAAAATTTGAATACGCTTCAAAGTCTTCCTCAAAAAGAATATTAAAATCTTCTACATTTAATAATTCACAACGTTCACCATTGAAAACTACATCGTCAGTTGTATTTAATGCCAACACTAAGCTACTTCCATCATAAGTTTTAACTACAATTCCTCCAATAGATCCATTACCTTCAGGCAATAACTCATTTTTAAAATTGGAAAATGAGCTCGTTTCAATATTCATATTAGAATAACTAAACCCAGCACATGACTGTAGCGTTCGCTGTGTATCATAATCTTCAGAAGGGTCAAAATAACGAAGACCCTCTAAATTATCTTCAAATTCAACATTGTCAATTTGTACAAACATACCAATATGAACACTAGATATTTGAGAAAATTGAACATTTAATGGAACAATCTCTTCAGTGATTTCAGACCTCAACATTGTTGCATTCATTTGATTTTGGGATAAACTTGTTACTGTAGTTCCATATTGATCCGTTTCAGTACCACCACCAATGGTAATCACTTCATTTCCTGTACGTTCTTCTCCAATATACAATCCACCTGTAGCACCATCTGAATATGTTGGATATAATTTAATATAGACCTCACGGCCTTTATTAAATCTATTATAAGAATCTACTTGGCTTAGAATAACTTTGATAGCATCGGTTGGGTTATCTGGGCTGTCTTGTAAGTACACTTCTTTGTAGAAGTTTCCTGTTAAGTCTGAAGACGTTACATAACCTTTAACGACGATATCAGTATCCACTCGAAAAGGCATGGCGTCGTCATTATCACCATCTCCATTTGGATCCGAATCGTACATTGCTTTCAATTCGGAAATCGAGACTAAGTTGACACCACCTGAAAGAAGTTCAGTAAGTGCTTCATTTTCTTCTGTTCCTACACTTTCTGGAACCGAAAAATCGTCGTCTTGTACACAAGACACAATAGCAACACAAGCTAAGAGTGCTAATAGATAGTTTTTAAAATTTATTGTTTTCATAATATGATGTATTAATATTTATTTTTTGTGTTATTAGAATCTAAGATTAAGGTTCATGAAATAAGTGGTTCCACGTCCAAACCAGTACTTGGGTCCAAAACGTCGTTTTGGTGCATTTACATCTTCTTTTAAAGATTGGTAATTAGCGTTTCGCCCTTGCTCAAATCCACCAGTTTTAAATTCGGTGTTGAGAATGTTGTTAAGACTTACAAACAGACTGATGTATTTATCGCCAATTTTCCAAGACTTCCCTCCTACGGCATTCCATACCATATAAGAATCAAATTTTTCTTGTCTTAGCAATTCTTTGGCTAGCGTTGGGTCGTAATCTGGAAATGGAAATCCATCCGTATCTAGATAAAAATTCTCTGTACGTGTTAAGGGAGATACATCCACATAGGCATTCGACATAAAGTTTGCCGTGGTCCCAAACCACCAATAGTTAGGATCGCGGTATTCAAATCCTAAAGAAAATGCGCGTTGTGGACCGCCTGCAATTTTATAGTCTTTTAAATTAGCTTCTCCGAAATCTAATCCATCAATAAAGTCACTAGACGATAATAATAAGTTTGGATTGTTGTCATAGGTGTATTGACCTACAGAAGCAACTCCCGTTAATTTGATGGTTGGAGTTACTTGGGCTTCAATCCCAAATTCAACCCCTAAATGCTTTTTGTCAATCCCTTCAAGAATTTCTTGAACAAAGGCTGTACCTGAATCAACGCCACTAATTCCATCTGCATAGTAAAACGACACTTCATTGGCATCTTGCATCTTGGTATAATACCCTGTCAATCGTGCTTTGACAATTGGAGATCTGTAAACATAGTTCAAATCAAAAGAAGTGATTTTTTCTTCAGTAATTCCAAAGCCAGATTGATCACCTACTATTGCGTGGTTGTCTCTAGAATTGGAAAAGGTATTACGAATGGTCGGTGCTTTTGTTAAATAACCTCCATTTGCAACTAATAAATGCTTTCCAGAGAACTTATAGGTGAATCCCCCTTTGGCACCAATACCCGTAAACTCAACTTTTTCACCTTTACCGAAGGAGTTGTCTTCATATGCCTCACTTTGGTACAAGCCTTCTCTTTGGTAGCTTGTTTTAGTAGTGCTTACCGCTAAGAAAAAATCGACCTTATTATATTTAAACTGTGCTTGTCCAAACATGCTAAGTATGTTGGCGTCTAAGTTGTAGTTATATCTAAAGGTGTCGCCTTCACCAACAACTTGGTTTGGGTTTTGCAAGTCAAACTGAAATTGATCAAAAGAATCTACATTCAAATAGCCTGTATTGCTTCCTAACATGTCAATGATTTCTGCAAAATTGTGCGACTTTAAACGTTTGTAGTTCACGGCGGCATTTAAGGTTACATTTTCAGAAACTTCTGAATTGATGATGGTATTCATCGTAAATTGTGTGTCGTCACTTCGATCTTCATATAACAAATAAGCCGCATAGTCTCCTGTGATATTATTTGTTACGTTGGCATCGTACAGACGGTTCCAATCCAATTGCCCCCCTTCTGTGAAATTTTGGTAGGCATCATAGGCCCCTGCTAAATCCGGTCCATCATTATCTGCCAAAAAGTAACTTGGCAATCCTTGGTAATACGCTGGACTTGGATTGGCGCCCCCGGCATAATCCAAACGGCTATTTCCAAGCTCTCCAAATTGGTAAGCAACATTGGTGTTTAAACTTGTTTTATCTGTAACATCCCAATAATGGTTCAGCATTAATACTGGTTCTGCAATACGCCTAACCCGCGAGTTGCGTTTTTCGCCATCATGGTAGCCCCAATATTCGTTGTACTTAATATCTTTTAAATCATATACTTCTTGCGTATTTGGAGAGGATTTTCCACGTCTGTTTGGTGTATAAAATCCTGTGAAATTTAAGCTATGCTTGTCGTTAATTTTCTTTTCAACAGAAACAAAAAATGAATTGGCATCGTAAAACGTTCCGTCTTGGAAGCCTTCATTACCCCAACGTCTTCCTAAAGAAAATGCGTAAGACCAGCCTCCTTTGACCATTCCAGAAGCATGGGTTGCCATAACTCTGTTGGTGTAACTTCTGTTTGAAGAGGAGTAAGTAACACGTGAGCCACTTCGGTATTCAGACGCTCTTAGGTTAATGTTGGTCGTTCCTAATATACCTCCAAAATTATAAGAGGACGGTGCCAACCCTGTGGTTAACTCTTGGTTTCTAAGGACGTCGTTTAAACCTCCCCAGTTGCTCCATTGTGGTCTTCCGTTATATACTTTGTTCATTTCGATTCCATTCATCAATACATTTCCGTTGTCTGTATTAAGTCCACGAACTCTAAAAAACGATGGGCTGAATTCAAAAGCCGCCGCACGTTGAAATACATCTTGAGAAGAGGATAATAATCCAGAGATGTTATCTGCACCACTCGTGTCGTCATTTAGCTCATCATCTGACAGTGTGATGGTAAACAAATCGTCGTCAGAGTCATCCACCGATAACATCATATCTTGGATGTTCAAGGTCTTTCCTTCATTTACAACAATTGGATAGCGAGCAACTCTATAACCGTCTTTGGTCAAAGTCAATACTTGCTCTCCTAATGGAACATCGGAAGAAAACAAAAACACCCCTAAGGCATCTGTTTGTGTGCTTAGTAACAATCCTTCAAAAGTAACCGTAACTTCAGCCAACGCTTGGTTAGTGGTTAAATCCTTCACACTTCCCCCAACAACAGTTTGTTGTGCATAAGTGGTACAGAACGTTAATAAACCGATCAAAAAAATAATACTATTTTTTTTCATTTTGGTTTTTGAATTTGTTTAATAATAATAATAGATTCAACAAATTTACATTATTGATTTTAAAATTTATACTTTTGGGTGAAGTAATTATACACATCGTTTTATGACACACGTATCTTATCTGAATAATTTGAAAATTTATTTTTTTACATGTTTTATGACTGCATTGTTTAGTGTTTCTACAGAAGCGCAAAACAAACGAAAGTTTAAAGTGCATACCATTGCATTTTATAATGTAGAAAACCTATTTGACACCATCAACGACCCCAACAAATTTGACGAGAGAAGTCCAATTATGGAACTGAAGTTTAACCGTCAAGAGGTCTACAATAAAAAAGTGAAGAATATGGCAAGTGTCATTGCTCAAATTGGAGCGGACGTTTCCAAAAACACCCCTGCCATTATTGGAATTTGTGAAGTAGAAAACCGAAACGTTGTAGAAGATTTAGCCAACGATCCAGCATTGCTATCCAAAGATTACGGAATTGTACATTTTGAATCCCCTGACGAGCGAAGTATTGATGTGGCTCTTATGTATCAGAAAGCATTGTTTGTTCCTATCAGTACAAGTGCCCATGAATTAAAGCTATTTGATGTAAAGAGAGGTAAACCCGATCATACAAGAGATCAATTATTAGTCAGTGGACATCTAGAAGGCGATCTGATTCATTTGATTGTAAATCACTGGCCATCTCGAAGTGGTGGCGAAGCCAAAAGCCGTTCAAAACGTGTGGCAGCAGCTACCCTTAACAAGCGGTTGATTGACTCGTTGCAAGCCAATGATCCCTATGCCAAAATATTTACCATGGGCGATTTTAATGACAACCCTACAAACGCAAGTTTTAAGAAAGTACTCAAAGCCAAAAAGAACAAAAATTCGGTTGGGCTCAAAGGATTGTATAACCCAATGGAAGGCTTTTTTAAAGATGGATTAGGGTCCAATGCTTACAGAGACGCTTGGAGTTTGTTTGATCAAATTTTAGTGACCCAACCGTTGCTAGAAGAAGACTTCTCGTCCTTTAGATTTTATAAGGCGGGTATTTTTAACAAGCAATTCCTCATCAGTAAAAAAGGACGCTATAAAGGGTATCCATTCAGAAGCTTTTCTTATGGAGGTTTCACTGGGGGTTACAGCGATCACTTTCCGGTATATGTACACGTTATTAAAGAAGTGAAGTAATTATTCCATTCACATAAGTTCATAAAAAAAGCAGCCGAATGGCTGCTTTTTTTATATGTACTAGTTAGGCCATACATCCCATGGAATTCTGGATAGAATCAAAATGAGGGCAATGGTATAAAAAATCGCGATGGTTTTGTATTTAGGTCCCGAAATTAATTTTTTCTTATGCTTAGAATAACCAATCGTAATCAATGCAACGGCTAAGATATTAATGGTTGGATGTTCTACAAGGTACAAGCGAATGTTCGCATTTTTCATAACCTCTCCTACCCCAAGATCACTCCACCTACCAAAACGCTCTGAAGTGAAATACAACAGCAATCCAATGAGCAATTGAATGTGAGAAACGATCAATGTAAATAGTGAAACTCGAAATGCTTTGGCATCGTAGTCTTTTTTTCCGAAGTAGCCGGTAACAGATTTAAAGACGGCTAATAGAAGTACCAGAAGCACTAAGTAAGCCCAATAGGAATGTATTGTTTTTATCATGGTGTGTAGTTTATAAGTTTCTACAAAAGTACGAGAATTTTAGGCATAAAAAAACCCTCACTAAGTGAGGGTTTTGAATGTGTTTTATTTGGATTTAGTTTTCAACCCAAACACCCGCTTCTTTGATAAGAGAGCGTTCTTCCGTTCCGCTAGAACCGTCATAAATATTATACGTTGTAATGTATTTTTGACCGTCTGCAGCAGCTGAGTCTAAGTTGTCTAACACAACGCCCATCGCAGTGATCATCATTTCATCACTCCAACTAGTGCCTCCGCCTGTTCTATTAAAGTTTCCGTAGTTATCTAAATTACCAGCAGCATCTTCAAAACCTGGAGTGGTTAAAAGCGTGCTCGCTACTACATCATAATCTGCATCAACTAAGGTATATCGGATTGTATTATCTGGTACCCATTGCGTTCCATCATGACCAAACTGAAGAGATGTAGAAATGGTTGACTGGTGTGCCATCCATGCGCCATCTGTAAAAGTATATAGGTTTCCTCTTACTTGTGCTCCACTTGAACTTGAGTAATAAGCGTATGTTACGATGAGTTCTTCTTCTTCCTGTCCATAAGGGAAGTTGATCGCTAAAAACGCAGGAAGGTAATTGTTTGGAGAAACTGAACTTGAGAAGTTATCAAATCTTCCTGGCTGTCCAGAACCTTCACCCATAGAATCGAAATCCGCAGAACTTAAATAATATACATTTTCTGCTAATTCCCACTCACCATCAGAGTACATATAATATGTACCGTAGTTTACTGCGTCTCCAGAAACTCCAATTGCTTTTACCGCAAAGTTTTGAACTCTCCATCTTGGAGATGCTGAATCTGTAGAACTGTACTTAAGTGCGATATGAATTGATTCTCCATCGTATTCAGAAAAATCAAAATCTTCGGAGGTCGTCATATTCCCAAAAATTGTTTTATCAAAGCTCAAAGCTGTCCAATTTGCTGTTGCAACGTCTCCACCTGTATTGTAATCGGTAGCAATTAAAATATCAAATAAAGAGACATCGGCACCAAAAAGGTCAATTTCTTGTGTGATTTGGAATAACAAATCTGATGCTCCGGATAAGTCAATTTCTGGAGAAATTAACCATTCTTCATTGGCCTGAGCACTTCCGTCATAACCAGAACCTTGAACATTACTTGATCCTGTTGTCCAAGCATCGAGATCTCCAGAAACATCAATAAGCTCGAAATCATCAAAATCTGCTGGGAATGTGGCTTGATAAAAATTCGTTAAACCAACGTCGGGTGTATCGATGTACTGATCGTACTCAACCAATACAATTTGCCCTTCAGATGCATCCATTATTTGTGCATCAAGGATTGCAGGAATCTCATCATTAGGATTTACATTTGGATAAAATCCAAAAGCATCACTTCCTGTTGCAGCGTAATCTGCACTTGTGAATTCATAAGAATCAGCATAGGTGTAATCGCTTACGCCTTCGGCTGAACCTACAAAAAGGTCATAATTTACCGTTACCGAAGATCCATTACCCCAATACTGAAAAGGTGCAATTGTCTGTAAGTAAGGAGCTATCATTGTTTTGGCATCATCTACCGATGAAAAATTACCAAAGTCTAATTCTAAAGCTTCATAATCTTCATCTGTGAAGGTATATGTGGCGTTGCCTACAATAGGGTTGTCTTGTGCATCAATTTCTGCATTGATGTCTTCGTTCGGATTACATGCTGTAAACACAAACACCGAGAGGGTTAGTAAATAAAATATATTTTTCATTTTCTTATTTTTTAGAAATTAATTTTTAATCCAAGACTGAATGTTCTTCCTGCTCCGTAGTAAACTCCAGCTGTTTGTGCTGTTGAGCCAGCACCGTCGCGAGCATCTGAAATGTATTCCGTATTTAAAACATTGTTCATTCTTGCTGATAGTGATGCGTCAAACTGACCAAAACTAAAGCCATGATTTAAGCCCATATCCAATAGTCCATATGCTGGCATCTCCCATGAATCGGATCTGTTAGTTTCATCATTTCTATCAGTAATTCTGTAACTTGCATATAAATCTCCTGCGTAGTTATAGTCCACATAAAGTGATGTTTTTTCCATCAATTGAAATTTAGATCCAAAAGCAAAAGTGGTTTGTGCAGCATCCGATACTTTTAAATCTTTTGCATATACGTTGATGGATTCAATCAGTTGTCCCCCTTCATCAAATAAGCTACCACTGGCATCATTTTTCCAATTCCAGTTTCCTAAAGAAGCCATCCCTGTTAAGGTAATTGCATCTGTAGCACGGTATACAAAATCAACTTCTACACCTGTATGTAATGCATCAAGACCTGCTATATTATAATTGATACGTTCTCCTTGATTGTCTGGATCAAAGACACTTCCAGTTAAGGATTTGTCAATCCAAGTGGTGTAATAAACATTCACATTTGCTGAAAATTTATCACCTCTGACTCCGTATCCAAGTTCTGCACTGAATACTTTTTCATTTAAAGCTTCTTCATTGAAAGCTGTTGAGCTGTCGCTTTGAAAAACATTCCCATCTAAGAAAGGTGCTTTTGAGAAGTATCCAATATTCACAAATACATTATTAGTATCGTCTATGTTGTAGTTTGCACCTCCTTTGATGCTATATCCAAGAAAATCAACACTGTCTGATTCACGTGCTGGGTCGTTAGGAGCATAATACATAAATTCTTCTTTGCTGTACGTTGTGTTAGAAACTGCAGTTGCAACAAAAATTGATAAATCTGTACTTGGAGAGTATTCTGCTTGAGCAAAAAGTCCGCTTCTCAAAACTTTACCATCATAATCTTTGTTAAAACGATCGCCCACTTTTAAAGCTTGTCCAAATGTGTTTTCATCATCACTTTCGTTAATATAGAACTGACCTCCTAATAGATCTGCAACTTCATACCAGTGCGACCCTACATAGTAACGTGCATCAATACCCCCTGAGAGTACTAAATCGTCAGAAAGGTTTGTTTTTAAAGTTGATAATAATCCGTACCAGTTATGTGAATTTCTAGAAGATGCGAAGATGTCTGAAGATCCAAGGGCGCCTCTGTCCTTGTTTTCTTGTGCAATTTGATCAAAATCAATTGGTTGATCTACATCTCCTAAACGGTAGTTGTCATCATAAAATTTAGACCCACGTTGTCTTCTTCCTCCACCGTTTCCAAATGAAGCGTATAGTGCTGTTGATACTGATGTGTTGTCATTAACATCCCAGTAGTGGTTTAAAGATATTTGTGGTTTGTGATAAAAGTTGTAAGACAAGTGTTCAACTTCTCCATTTCTGATTCCCCAGTCTGGGTTGAATCGTTTTCCACCTTGTTCTGTAGCTCTGTTTTGAGCGATGGTACGACGGTTGTAACGTTGCCCATGCGTTTGTTTTGCTCCAAAAGCGGTGAATGAAAGTTTATGATTTTCATTTATTTGCTTAGACAAGTTTACGAAGTAATTGAACCCATCAAATTCGGTTCCGTCTACATACCCATCTCCAAAGATTTTCGCAAGTGATACAGTCGCTGCAAAACCATTATCCATTAATCCCGTTGAGTAGGTCATTCCATATTTTTGGTAACCGTCATTTGCCGTTCCCATTCTTACAGATCCACCAGCTTCAACATCTGTTGTTTTAGTTACAATGTTGATTGTTCCACCAATAGATGGCACAGCAACTCTTGAAGCTCCTAAACCTCTTTGTACTTGCATGGAACTTGTTACATCTCCTAAACCAGCCCAGTTCGACCAATAAAGTCTTCCGTTTTCCATGTCATTCACTGGAATTCCGTTGATAAGAACCCCTACATTTTCAGAGCTGAATCCTCGTAAGTTTATACGTCCATCTCCATATCCACCACCTGTTTTGGTAGCATAAACTCCTGGAGTTGATTTTAAAATTTCTGGGAATTCTTGAGTTCCAAGTTTAAGCTCAATATCGGCCGCTTTAATGGTAGAAACCGCTACAGGTGTTTTTCTGTCCACTGCAACAGATGCAAAAAGCTGAACTTCTTCTAAGCCTAATTCACTAGCTTCTAGCGAAACTGAACCAAGGTCCATACTGCCTGAAAAAGAAATTGTAGTTGTGACATAGCCAACATAAGAAATCGTAATCTCTCCTGTTGAACTTGAAGAAGTAATTGTAAAGTTTCCATCGAAATCAGAAGATACGCCATTAGACGTTCCTTTCTCTACAATAGTAGCTCCCGGCAAAGGAACTTGCTGTCCACCATCGATAACAATACCTGTAATTGTGCTTTGCGCAGCAACTGACAAGGTACATACCATCAAGGCAAAAGATAAAAGTTGTTTAATCTTTTTCATGTTTTGATTGTTTAATAATTAGTTAAATTTATTAAACAAAAGTAAACAATATAAGACGGAAGAAATTTTCTTATTATTAACAATCCAGACCTAATTGTTAATAAATCTTAACTATTACCTTTAGCTGTAGTTCTTATAATGATTTAAAAGATTGACGGTGGATGCATCATGGTTTGTGACTGCACCCGTATTGATTTCATCTAGGATTTTAGTCGCTAATTGTTTTCCTAACTCAACCCCAAATTGATCATAACTAAACACATTCCAAACCACCCCTTGCACAAATATTTTGTGTTCATACATCGCGATTAATTTTCCTAAGCTCTCCGGAGTTAATTGCTTGATAAAAATGGTGTTGGTGGGTTTGTTGCCTTCAAATATTTTAAAAGGAACGATCTCTGCCGACGTGCCTTCTGCTTGTACCTCAGCTTCTGTTTTTCCGTTTAATAGGGCTTCTGTTTGTGCAAAAAAGTTGGAAATCAGTTTGTCTTGATGGTCCTTATTTCCATGTAAAGACTTAGTAAATCCAATAAAATCTGCAGGGATCAGTTTTGTACCTTGGTGAATCAATTGGAAAAAGGCATGTTGTGAATTGGTACCGGGTTCTCCCCAAACCAAATTCCCTGTTTGGTACTCTACTTGCTTCCCAGATCGGTCGATACTTTTTCCATTACTTTCCATAATGGCTTGCTGAAGGTAGGTTGCAAATTGATTCAAATACTGCGTATAAGGGATAACGGCTTCGCTTTCTGCTTTGAAAAAATTGTTATACCAAATGCTTAAAAAAGCTAAAACAGTAGGAATGTTATTTTCAAATTCTTCTTCTTTAAAATGCGTATCCATTTTATGAGCTCCTTCTAAAAGTGCTTCAAAATGATCGTATCCAACAGCCAGGCTAATGCTTAATCCTACAGCACTCCAAAGCGAAAAACGCCCCCCTACCCAATCCCACATGGGGAAAATATTGGAAGCTTCAATTCCAAAGGCTTGTACTTTGGCAGTATTGGTAGAAACGGCCACAAAATGCTTTGCGACATCTTCTTGAGTCGCATGTTTTAAAAACCACTCTCGAATTGTATTTGCATTGGAAAGGGTTTCTTGAGTGGTGAATGTTTTAGACACAATCACAAAAAGGGTGGTTTCTGGATTGAGTTTCTTTAAAACTTCGTTGACATGGTCGCCATCCACATTACTCACAAAATGGGGTGTAAGGTGATTGCCATAAAAGGCCAAAGAATCTACAACCATGGCAGGTCCTAAATCTGAACCGCCAATGCCAATATTTACAATATCGGTAAATGGCTTGTTGGTGTATCCTTTTTTAGAACCCTGAATAATGGCTTCCGAAAAGTTTTTTATGAAGGCTTTTGCAGCGTGAATCTCAGGGATTACATTCTCACCATCTACCAGAACATTGGCGTCTTTAGGGGCTCTTAGCGCCGTATGAAGCACCGCTCTTCCTTCGGTATGATTGATGACATCCCCTTCAAAATATTTTGAAATGGCATCCTTCAGTTGAAGTTCTTCCGCCAATTCTCTAAAAAGAAGCATGGTTTCAGAATTGATTCTGTTTTTTGAAAAATCGACATAAAAATCCTCCCAGTTTATTGTGAATTCATCCGCTCGATCTAGATTTTCAGCAAACCATGATTTCATATGTGCATCCTTGACGGCTTCAAAGTGAACTTTTAATTTTGCCCATGTTTTTGTTTGGGTTGGGTTTATTGATTGTAATGCCATTAGATAATTTTAAATATAATAGAGTTAATTTATTGAATCGAGTTGTTGCTTAAGAGGTGCAATAAATTCCTCAAAGCTAGATTTTAAATGTGCTGGTAATGCTTTAGCATCTGGTAATTTTTGGCGGAATGGATCGACTTGTTTGCCGTTTTTCCAAAAACGATAGCATACGTGAGGGCCACCCGTGTTTCCAGTCATCCCTACCTTTCCAATCACATCGCCTTGTTTGACATAGTCTCCAACTTTTACCAAACGTCTGCTCATATGAAGGTATTGAGTGCTGTATGTTGCGTTGTGTCTAATTTTCACATAGTTGCCGTTCCCTCCTTTTCGCCTCGACTCAATGACTGTCCCATTGGCGGTTGCTAAAATAGGAGTCCCAATAGGGGCTGCAAAATCAGTTCCTTTGTGAGGTTTGACACGATTTCCGTAATAGGCAATTCTTCGTTTCAAATTGTATCTTGAGGAAATACGACTGAACTGCAATGGTGCTTTTAGGAACGCCTTGCGAAGACTTTTAGCGTTTTCATCAAAGTAGTCAGTGTTGTTTTTAGAGGCTTCGTTCATATAATTAAACGCATAAAACGAGTCGCCATTATGCTCAAAAAATGCAGCCTTGATACTTTCTATCCCTGCGTATACAGAGTCGTCTACAAAGCGTTGGTTATAAATTACTTTAAAGTTGTCTCCCTTTTGAAGTCTTGAAAAATCGATGGTCCAAGCATAAATATCATCCGACATATCGTAAATCAACTGAGTGGGAAGCCCTTGATCTTCCATGGTTTCAGAAAGTGTATTTTCGATAAATCCAAAGGTTTCTTTTTCAAGGATTTTAACAGGCTTTCTTTCGATACTAGATACAATTGAATCACAAAACTCAACTACTAGATATTCGACTTTGTTGAGTTGATAGATAAAAACTAATGGGGTCTTGGCAGCTTCTTTTGAAAACAATACCGTGTACGGTTTGCCAATTCTCAATCGACGGACGTCAAAAACTTCTTTTGTTTTTTCGGCAATATGATGGATTTTTGGATAAAATAGATGGTGTTTTTCTAATAAAACACCAAAGCTATCTCCACTTTTAACGGTGTCATTTACCACCTGATAATTGTTGAGGTTGTAGCCAAATTTAAAGTTGTTTGGCTGAATTGTTACTTCCGCTACATCTTCTTGAATTGTAGTGTCTTTTGAACAGCTTTTAATAATATTATAAAAGCAGATGACAATAAATCCGTATAGGAAAAATTTTATATTAAAATACTTTTTATACTTACTCAACTCCATGCCCCCAGTTATCTTTTTCATCTTGGCTCCAAAGTTCTGGAAAAAATATTCTTTTTTGGTATTTTGGGTGCATATATTTTTGCCAATCGCTGCCTCCGGTTGCTTCTCCATCGCCTTCTTTTCCTAAAATATAGTGTTTGGCAGCATTGTAATGTGCCATCACCCAGGAGATATTAACAGTGTAGTCGTATTGGCGCATAGCGTCAATTAGATTTTTATCTTGCTGGCTATCAACTGAAAGCTCTTTGAATCGCGTCCAAATATTTTTGGTGTTATAAACCTTCATAAAGGTTATAAATTCTTCTTTGTAACGGTTCTCAAAATTGGTTAATAAGGTCGATTTTTGACCTGTTTTATAATCTTTTCCAGCGGCTTGCCAATATAAGTGCTCAAAGGCATGCTCAAAAGGGGTCTCTCTGTCTATATTGGAACGAAAACGGACATCAATTAGATTGATTAGCTCGGTTGAAGCGAACTCAATTTTACGGTATTGTGCACTTTGAAACCCGCTAGCGGGGGTCAGAGTGTGTCTGAATTTATTGTACTGGGCGATGTCCATCCCTTCTCTCATAATATTAAAAGAAGTGGTTAGCATATCAAAATATCGGCTGATTCTCATGAGTTTATCTTGAAAAAAATCAACTTCCAATGAAGACGTATCAGCTACTTGTTTTATTTCCCAAAGAATCATCTTAAAAATTAACTCATTGATTTGATGATAGCCAATAAATACCATTTCATCTGGCAAAGTTGTTCGCTGGATTTGAAGGCCTAACAACGCATCTGTATGAATATAGTCCCAATAGGTTATAGAATTACTGTGTAATAACCCTTCTAAATGTACTTCACGATCTTGATCTATCGCATGGTATTTATCATCAAGGAGGCTTAATAATTCTTCGGTTGTTGGTTTTTTTGTCATCGCTTGTTATAATTGTATTTCAAAGGGGTGTTTAAGTCCTTTTAGTGCGTCTAAATCGGCTCTTAAAGAGCCCACGCGTAAATCTGCTTTTATTCTCATTGGTACTTTATTCTTGTCAGCTGTTACCCATAAAGTTAAGCTTTCTTCTTCTTTAAAAACGCGACCAGCCATCACATAAGGTCTGAATTTTATACATTTAATTTTTCCAAACTTTGTATTAATCGTTTCTCGACCTAAATATTTTAATTTGAATAAAAATATTTCACTATCAAAAAATATATTAAGTTCTACAACATCTCCTTTTTGAATGCTTTTTTTATCGTAACGATCTCTCAAATAATAATAGGCCGAAACTAGGTCTTGGATATTATGGTCAATATCTACAGTTGATTTTGTGTTTTCCTTCAAATCATTGACGAGGGCCTTATTTTGCACATAGTCAAAATTTACAATTCTATTTTTGGTGTAGCCGCCTTCGTCTATATTCCTAACAAACTTATAAGGCTGGCCTGTTACTTTATCAAAATGACTTTCATAATGATCTTTTACATTAAAAAACCATTTAATCGCGCCTGTAGTCCACCCTTTCCCAGTAACTTTATACACAGGTTTGTTCTTGTAAGTGCTTTCAGAAATTTCAAGAGTTGCATTGCCAGCTTTTACCCATCCACTATAGCTAAGTTTGAATCGGAGCCATTCGCCTGCCTGAAAAGAAGAGACTTCTTGAGCTCCCAAAAACTGAAAACTTATAAATAAAAGGAAAAATGTTATTAATTTTTTCATAAAAATGAATGACCGATAATTATCTCAAGGAGTTTTAATCTTCACTACAAATTTGCAAATATTATTCCAAACTATAAAATGAATACCTCTTAAGTCTTAAATAATTTTTTAAGTATGAAATTAATTCGCAATTTGGAAGTTTAGAACCAGTAGCCAACATTGACATAAAAACCAGACTCATTTGACTCTGCAGACCAGTTGTACTTTAATTCTATAGGGCCAAATATGGTTTCTAATCCATATCCAACAGAATAGCCTCCATAAGATGGAGAATTAGCCCATTCGCTACTTAAAAAAAGGTCATCGCCAATATTTGCAAAATTAGCTGAAAAATTAAAATGATGATTGTTTGTAAATTCATAATCAACCGTTGAAGCTATCTTTATAAAACTATTTCCGTTAAGTGAAAAATAATCATAGCCATAAAACGAAGAATAATTATTAAAATAATTAGAGCCATAGCCTCCAAGTCCAAAATGAAGGGCCTTACTGTCGTTATTTCCAACTTTAAACCCACCTTCAGCACCGATATTCATGGAGAGCTTATTGGCAATTTTAAATGCTTTTGAAATTTGGGACTTAACGATTGAAAATTCGTTAAAGTCACTTCTGAAGTCTGATGACGCAAAATATAATTTAAAGTCCCCTTCTAAGAGAAACCCACTAGTCGGAAAAAACTTATTGTCAATGGTATCCACTTTTAAAGATCCAAATAAACTGTAAAACCCTTCATCTTCAAATTTGTATTTTGGAGTGTCAAAAAAGCTTAAAAACACATTGTCATTGGTGGTGATTTTTAAATCCTTCAACTCTACTCCAATTTTTATAGCTAAGTCTTTTTTAATCAGCGTTTCTACAAAAAATTGGTGGGTGAACTCTCTAAAACTCGTCTGAATTTTATCAATTTCTGGATATACGTCTTCATTGATGAGGCCAGCCGGGTCTGTAAAGTTATTAAATCCTATATATTTAGAATTAAAACCTACACTCCAATAAAAACCTTTATCTATGTAGTAATCGAAGTTATAGCGTGTATTATCTCCAAGAATAATATCTAATGATAATACATCGTTTTTGAGTAGTAATTGTTTTTTAGTTAAATTTAAAAGAGCTGCACTCTTGTACAGCTGATCGTAATGCACACCAAATTTTATAAATGTTGTGGTTTTTGCTTCTGTAACTTTCGCACTAAAAATATATCCTTCACCGTCTGGAGAAAATTTATACAAGAAGCTATCAAAATTATTGGTGGCTACTAAATTATTCACGCCTTTGCCAAAATCATCAAAACTAATAGTTTCTCCCGATCGAAACCTTAGTTTCCCCCTGATGTATGAGGAGGTGTATTTTTCTAGTCCAGAAATTGAAATATCATTAATTTTAATTTCATTAAAATTAGGAATTTTTCGTTCTGTTTTGGTGAAACCTTGAGCCTCAGCTATGGATTTTAATTGATCTAAATATTTATTGGTTTCTTTATGACCTTCTTGCATGATTTTAAGACTATTTTCAAAATCAACCACTGAATACTTTTTGACATCGGGCTTAATATATATATCGGTGAGTTCGGGTTTTCCTATCATTTCTTTAGCCGCACTAAAGTTATTAATTTGAATCAAAATATTGGACACCGATTCTAATTGTTCTATTGAGAGTAGATTACTTTGCACATCTACGCCAATAATAATATCTAAATCTTTGGATTTCAATCCTCTGATAGGGTAGTTATCAACAATTCCTCCATCCATCAATAATTTATCATCCAAAATTTGTGGTTGAAAAAGAGTTGGAAGCGCACTACTTGCAGCAATTGCTTGGGCGAGATTTCCACGATCTAAAATAACTTCTTCACCAATAAGCATATCTGTTGCAACGCAATAAAAGGGGATTGGTAGTTTACTAAAATCTTCTACTCCACTGACATGTAAGGTTAATTCAGAAAGTAAATTTAATACGTTTTGTCCCCTTGAAATAGAAGAAGGTAAATGTATCTTAAAATTATCAAATGGAAGTGATAGGGTATATTTTTCGGCGTTTTTACGTTCATAAAAGGTTTTCGATTCTCTGGGAACTTCATCACTAATAAGCAGATCAAAATTGGTGGAGCTCACAATTGAATCTAACTGCTTTCCAGAATATCCAGAGGCATACAAGCCCCCAATAACAGCTCCCGTGCTTGTTCCTGCTATATAATCGACACGAACTCCTAAACTATCCAAGGTTTTCAGAACTCCAATATGTGCCAATCCCTTAGCGCCACCCCCACTAAGTACTAATCCAACTTTTGGATTATCTGGTTGGGACTCCTGTGAGAAGCCTAAATGAAAAAAGAATATAAAAAATAGGATTAATGGGTTACGCATGGGGTTTGTTTTTATAATAGTTATAAATAATTTGGGACTTCGATACTCCAACAACTTGCTCTAATTCGTCTAAGGTTGCAAAAGAAACGCGTTGAGCAGACTTAAAGTTTTTTAATAATTCTAAAATTGTTTTGTCACCAATGCCTGTAATAGACTCCAACTCAGAATTTAAAGCCGTTTTGCTCCGTTTATTTCTATGGTGTTCAATTCCAAATCGATGAGCTTCATTTCTAAGTTGCTGAATAATTTTTAGAGTTTCACTTTTTTTGTCTAAATATAAGGGAATTGGATCATTTGGATAAAATAATTCTTCTAAACGTTTTGCAATTCCAATAATTGCAATCTTCCCACGAAGTTCTAGATCGTCTAAACTTTTTAAAGCGGCAGAGAGCTGTCCTTTACCTCCATCAATAATGATCAACTGTGGTAAGGGTTGTTTTTCATTAAGCAAGCGCTTATAGCGCCGGAAAACTACCTCGGTCATGGATGCATAATCGTCGGGGCCTTCGACAGTTTTAATATTAAAATGACGGTATTCTTTTTTGCTCGGTTTTCCATTTTTAAAAACAACACAAGCTGCAACGGGGTGAGTTCCCTGAATATTTGAGTTGTCAAAACATTCAATATGTGTTGGGGCTTCTGTGAGCCTCAGGTCAGATTTCATCTGTGACATGATCCGCTCTACATGACGGTCAGGGTCTGTGATTTTGACTTGCTTTAACTGTTCTAAACGCTGGTACTTCGCATTCCGTAATGAAAGATCTATGAGCTGTTTTTTATCTCCAACTTTAGGCACGGTAATTCTAAAATCTGCTCCTAAATTTACTTGAAAAGGAACATAAATATCTTTAGAATCAAGTGCAAAACGTTGCCGTATTTCAGTAATAGCAAGTTCTAAAAGCGTTTGATCGCTTTCCTGAAGTTTCTTTTTTAGCTCCATCGTATGTGAGCGTATGATCGCACCATAAGAAAGTTGTAAGAAATTAACATATGCATAACTTTCATCACTCACGATTGAAAACACATCCACATTACTAATCTTTGGATTGACAATAGTAGATTTTGCTTGATAATTTTCAAGAATTAGCAATTTTTCTTTCAAGGATTGTGCCGCCTCAAACTCTAAGTTTTGAGCATAGGTTTTCATTTGAGATTTAAAAATAGAAATTGAGTTTTTAAAATTTCCTTTCAATATTTCACGTATCGTAGTAATATTTTCTAAATAAGTCGCCTCTGCTTCTTTGGCTTCACAAGCGCCTTTACAGTTTCCTAAATGGTATTCTAAACATACTTTATATTTCTGATTGTGAATCTTATCCTTAGACAAGTCATATTTACATGTACGAAGTGGGAACAACCCTTTGATAAGGTCTAAAAGTGTATAAACTGTTTTAATACTGGTATAAGGTCCAAAGTATTCAGACCCATCTTTAATCATACGACGGGTTTGGAATACTCTTGGAAAGGGTTCTTTTTTAATACAAATCCAAGGGTAGGATTTATCATCTTTCAAGAGCACATTATACCTAGGTTGGTATTTTTTAATAAGATTATTTTCTAGCAACAAAGCGTCAGTTTCTGTCTCAACAACGATGTGCTTAATCTCTACAATTTTTTTTACTAGTACATTTGTCTTACCGTACTCATGAACTTTATTAAAATAAGAGCGAACCCTGTTTCTTAAATTTTTGGCCTTACCAACATATATGACGTGGCCTGAAGCATCATAAAACTGATAGACGCCAGGCGTATTGGGTAAGGTTTTTAATTGAAGTTCAACATTAGAATGACTCATTAATTCAAAGATAATTAATTCCAACGATTGTAAAAATTGAATTTGCATTTTTAGTATCTTGCGAAGGAATAACCCGTCCAATATCATGAATATTGTAATATTATCGCGAAATAAAGACCTTTATTCCACGCAAAGACTTGTCGAGGAAGCTGAGCGTCGAAATCATTGTGTTGAAGTAATTAACCCTTTGAATTGCGATTTAATTATTGAAAAAGAAAAGCCAACTGTTTTTTATAATGACAGATGTCTAGATGATGTGGATGCCATCATCCCACGCATCGGGGCTTCGGTGACCTATTATGGGTGTGCAGTGGTCAGACAGTTTGAAATGATGAATGTGTTTTCGACCGTTTCTTCAGATGCTATTATCCGCTCAAGAGATAAATTAAGAAGCTTTCAACACCTTTCTAAAGCGGGCGTCGATATGCCAAAAACAGTGTTTACTAATTATTCTTTTGATATCGAAAAATTAATTACTCATGTTGGGGGGACTCCAGTGGTCATCAAATTATTAGAAGGTACACAGGGAATTGGTGTGGTATTGGCTGAAACCAAAAATGCTGCTGAGTCTGTACTAGAAGCTTTTAACGGATTGGAGGCGAGAGCACTAGTTCAGGAATATATTTCCGAGGCTAATGGCAGTGACTTACGCGCATTAATTGTAGATAATCAGGTTGTGGGTGCTATGAAACGTCAGGGAAAAAAAGGAGAATTCAGATCCAATCTTCACAGAGGAGGTACCCATTCGTATCACAAACTCAGCGATGAAGAAAGCAAGCTTGCTTTAAAGGCATCACGGAAATTGAAATTACCGATTTGTGGTGTCGATATTTTGCAATCAAATCGGGGTCCTTTAATAATGGAAATCAATTCGACTCCTGGACTTGAAGGAATTGAAGGGGCTTCTAAAAAAAATATTGCACAAGCTATCATAACTTATATTGAAAGAAATAGACGTCCCTGAGATGTCTTTTTACATTTCAACAAAAATCATAGAGTGAAAAAGACAGCATTACGTTCAAAATATAAAGCACTTAGAAAGGAATTAAAACCAAAAGAGAGAGAAGACTTGAGTCTTCTAATCGCAAATTCTGTTCTTAAACTTCCAATATGGAAGTATTCATTTTTTCATATATTTTTTACAATTGAGACCTTAAAAGAGGTGCTCACAGAGCCTATTATATCTATTGTTTCGGGGAAGGACAAGCATATTGTGGTTTCTAAAAGCGATTTTAAAACTCAAACCATGTCACATGTATTACTACAAGACAACACCGTTTTAAAACTAAATTCATGGAACATTCCAGAACCCGAGAACGGAATTCAAATCACCGATGAACAAATAGAAGTGGTTTTTATTCCACTTGTTACTTTTGATAAAAAAGGAAATCGTGTTGGTTATGGAAAGGGGTTTTACGATGGATTTTTAAAAAAATGTTCCGAGAATACAATAAAAATTGGACTGTCATTTTTTGATGCAGAAATCCTCATAGATGATATTGAACCGCATGACGTGCCGTTAGATTTTTGTGTGACTCCTAATAAGATCTATACTTTTTAAGTCGTTTAAGATTGTGGGAATACTTGTTTATTAAACACCAAAAGCAACCCAACTCCTGTGCTAATCGCCATATCAGCAACATTAAAAACAGGGTCAAAAAAAGAAAAATAATTACCTCCAAAGAATGGGAACCAATCTGGGAAATACCCTTTAAATAAGGGGAAGTAAAGCATATCGACAACTTTTCCATGAAAGAGATCGCCATAGCCTTCTGAAGTGAAAATGGTCGCTGTTTGACCTAAACTTCCATCGAAAAGAATGCCATAAAAAACAGAGTCAATAATATTCCCTAAGGCGCCCGAAAAAACCAACACAAGGGCAAAAGTCAATATCTTTGACGTATTTTTAAGGAGACTTTGATAAAGCCAATAGCCAATACCACATACCGCAAAAATTCTAAAAATTGTTAAAAATAATTTAGCACTAGAATCGGAGATAAAAGAAGAAATGTCACTGAGTTTGGCACCCCATGCCATGCCTTCGTTTTCAATAAAGTAGATTCTAAACCCCTCAAATATTTTGAACTCTTGTCCTAGTTCAAAATGTGTTTTGATGTATATTTTTGAGGCCTGATCTATAAAAAGGATCAATACAATTAATAAGAATGTCTGTTTTTTAGACATTCTATTTTTGCATATTCTTTGCTTCAATACTGAGAGTCGCGTGTGGAACCAGTTCCAAACGTTTTTTGTTGATGAGTTTTTTGGTCACTCTACAAACACCATAAGTCTTATTTTCAATTCTGTTTAAGGCGTTTTTTAAGTCTCTAATGAACTTCTCTTGACGGATGGCCAATTGTGAATTTGATTCTTTACTCATCACTTGGCTGCCTTCATCAAAAGCTTTAAAGGTAGGCGAAGTATCTTCTGTACCGTTGTTTAAATCGTTCATATAGGCACTTTTAATGAGGTCTAAATCGTGCTGCGCTTTATCAATTTTTTTTAAAATGAGCGCTTTAAATTCTTTTAAATCGTTATCCGAGTATCTGCTTGTATTTTCTATAGGCATAATTAGTTGGATTTTTGGATATACAACTTGGTGTTAATAGTATCAAAAGAAACTTCAATTCCTTTTTCTAGTCGTGACACCAAGTGGAGCTCATCCGTTAATGTTTCTAGTTTTATATATTCTTTATTATGTTTAACAGCATTCTCAATTTCGTCTTCAGCTTGTAAAGAAACTTCAATACGATCGGTAAGTTCAAATCCAGAATCTTTTCTTAAATTTTGAATTCTATTGACCAATTCTCTAGCAATTCCTTCTTCTTTTAAAGCCTCTGAAATAGTAACATCCAAAGCAACCGTTACAGCTCCTTGGTTAGCTACCAACCATCCTTCAATGTCTTGAGAGGTAATCTCTACATCATCGTGCTCTAAATTAATACTTTTTCCATTAATTTCAATAGCTAACTCTCCTTTTTCTTCAATTTGCTTAATGTCTTCGGAATTTAAGTTTTTAATGGCATTTGCAATTAGTTTCATGTCCTTTCCAAATCGAGGTCCCAAGGCTTTAAAATTTGGCTTGATTTGTTTTACTAAAATATCCGAGGCGTCTTCTAACAATTCTACTTCCTTCACATTTACTTCATGTTTTACTAGGTCCACTACTGCTAAAATATCTGCTTTTTGAGTGGCGGAGTTCAGTGGAATCATGATTTTTTGTAAAGGCTGTCTGACCTTAATTTTTTCTTTTGCTCGCAAGGACAACACTAAGGATGAAATTGTTTGTGCTTGCTCCATTTTGCGCTCTAAATTTTTATCAATTAGAGTTAAATCTACAGAAGGGAAGTCTGCTAAGTGAACACTTTCAAATGTTTCTTTATTTGTAGCCGAATTCAAATCTAAATACAAACGATCCATAAAAAATGGGGCTATTGGGGCTCCAAGTTTTGCAATGGTTGCCATGCAGGTATATAAGGTTTGATAGGCGGATATTTTATCCGTTTCATACTCCCCTTTCCAGAAACGTCTTCTGCTAAGGCGAACATACCAGTTGCTTAAATACTCCTGCGTAAATTCAGAAATGACACGGGCTGCCTTCGTAGGTTCGTAGTCCGCATAATAGGCATCTACTTTTTCAACCAAAGAATTTAGTTCTGACAAAATCCATCGGTCAATTTCAGGACGGTCTTGGCTTAAAATGTCTGCCTCGGCATAACTGAATTTGTCAATGTTTGCATAGAGAGTGAAAAAAGAATAGGTATTATATAGAGTTCCGAAAAACTTTCGTTTCACCTCTTCAATTCCTTCAATGTCAAATTTTAAATTATCCCATGGATTGGCATTACTAATCATATACCAACGTGTTGCATCAGCGCCGTAAGTTGATAAGGTCTCAAAAGGATCGGTTGCATTGCCCAAACGTTTGGACATTTTCTGTCCGTTTTTGTCTAAGACTAAGCCATTAGAAACAACATTTTTGTAAGCAACGGAGTCAAAAACCATGGTTGCAATGGCATGAAGTGTATAAAACCATCCCCGTGTTTGATCGACCCCTTCCGCAATAAAATCTGCAGGAAAGGCTTTGTTGTGATCAATTAGCTCTTTGTTTTCAAATGGATAATGCCATTGAGCATAAGGCATACTGCCAGAATCGAACCATACATCAATTAAATCACTTTCGCGCTGCATTGGTTTTCCAGAAGGCGATACCAATACAATGGCGTCCACAATATTTTTATGTAAATCAATTTTTGAATAGTTTTCTAGCGAATGGTCGCCTACAATAAAATCTTCAAAAATATCATTTTCTAAAACTCCAGCTTGTACAGCTTTTTGCATTTCCGCTTTGAGATCTTCAACTGACCCAATACAGATTTCTTCTTTCCCATCTTCAGTTCGCCATATTGGAAGGGGGATTCCCCAATAGCGTGATCGTGATAAATTCCAATCGTTTGCATTTGCTAACCAGTTTCCAAAACGGCCTTCGCCTGTACTTTTTGGTTTCCAGTTAATCGTTTGATTTAGGTCAAACATACGCTCTTTTACATCGGTAATTTTAATAAACCAAGAGTCTAACGGATAGTATAAAATAGGTTTATCGGTTCTCCAACAATTTGGATAACTGTGTTTATATTTTTCAACCTTAAAGGCTTTGTTTTCAATTTTTAACTTAATCGCTAGCTCTACATCTACAGATTTTTCAGGTGCTTCGCCTTCGGGATAATATTCATTTTTAACAAATCGACCTGCAAATTCTCTCATTTCAGGTCTAAATCGACCTTGTAAATCGACGAGAGGGACCAGGTTATCATCTGCATCTTTTACCAATAATGGAGGGATTTCTGGGCTTGCTTGTTTGGCCACAATGGCATCATCGGCACCAAATGTTGGGGCTGTATGTACAATTCCTGTTCCATCTTCAGTGGTTACAAAATCGCCAGATATAATTCTAAAAGCATCTTTAGGGTTGTCGTGTGGTAGGGCATAATCTAATAATTGTTCGTAAGAAATCCCCACAAGGTCTTTCCCTGTAAACGATTTTACAATAAAAAACGGAATGCTTTTATCTGAAGATTGGTAACCTTCCAACTCTGCTGCATTTTCTACTTCTTTAAATTTGCCGTTAAATTGTTTTCCAAGCAAAGCCTTTGCAACTACCACATTAGTAGCTTCAAAAGTATATTGATTATAGGTTTTTACGAGAACATATTCAATTTTTGGACCTACAGTTAATGCAGTGTTACTAGGTAAAGTCCAAGGAGTTGTTGTCCAAGCTAGAAACAAAATAGCCCCTTGATTCTGCAAGAATTCTGGAAGTGATGCATTGATCGCTTTAAATTGCGCCACAATAGTCGTGTCTGTAACATCCTGATACGTTCCAGGTTGATTCAGCTCATGGGAGCTTAAACCTGTCCCTGCTTTTGGCGAATAGGGTTGAATTGTATAGCCTTTATAAATAAGGTTCTTGTTATAAATCTGTTTTAACAACCACCATACACTTTCCATATATTTTGAGTCGTAGGTGACATAGGGATCGTCCATATTGACCCAATACCCCATTTTTTGTGTGAGATCATTCCAAATATCTGTGTAACGCATCACTGCTGTTCTACAAGCGGCGTTGTAATCTTCTACAGAAATTGTTTTACCAATGTCCTCTTTGGTAATTCCTAATTCTTTTTCAACGCCCAGTTCTATAGGAAGTCCATGTGTATCCCAGCCCGCTTTACGGTTTACTTGAAATCCCTTCATGGTTTTGTAGCGCGGAAAAATATCTTTTATAGCACGTGCCAAAACATGATGTACTCCTGGCAATCCATTAGCAGATGGGGGCCCTTCAAAGAACACATAAGGAGGTTTCCCTTCTCTAGAAGTAATACTTTTTTCAAAAATATTATGATCCCCCCAAAACTTAAGCATCTCGTCTGCTACGTTTGGTAAGTTAAGTCCTTTATACTCAGGAAATGTCGCGCTCATTTTTCATTGCTATTAAGGTCGCAAAATTAAGAAATTTAAATAAAAAGCCACCGAATAACGCAGGTCATTTTGTGTTTAGTAAGAATTCTTGAACTTATAGGTTTGATTTTAGCCTTAGGAGTCCTATAAATACTATTTTTTTTAGTAATATTACAGCAACGAATCCTACCTATGTTAACTACATTTTTGAAAAGCATCTCTTATATTTTACATCCCTTACTCATGCCCTGGATGGCTGCGGTGTATTTTTTTGTAGTAATACCGATTCAATACCAACCAATTAAAATCAGTTTTTGGTTGCTTTCAATTATTCTCTGGAGTGTAGTATTGCCACTGTTTTTATATTTTGTTTTAAATAAATTTAGCCTTGTTAATTCCATTGATCTAAAAACTTCAAAAGAACGTATTTGGCCCTTATCACTGAATAGTCTTTTATTAGGATATTTAAGTTTTGGTGTTTTGCCAAAGTCGATATGTATTGAATTACACTATTTTTTTTTAGGGGCTCTGATGACCGCAATTGTAGGGTTGATTTTAGCTATTTTAAAATTCAAAACAAGTATTCATATGATGAGTACTGGGGGTGCTTTCATTTTTATGACGCTGGTTAATTTGAACTACGGGTATTCTCTTGGCGGTATATTTGCCATCTTTGTGATTGTCATGGGAGGCATGGCGAGTTCGCGATTGCATTTGAATGCTCACACGGTCAAAGAACTTGTAGCAGGCCTTTTTGTTGGCGTAGTACCTCAACTTTTGCTGTATAATCAATGGTTATAAAAGGTAGAAAATAAGTCCTATTTTGAGTGCGTTCATTTCCAACGATTGAGCATTTGTGGTAATAGCAGAATCAAAGATCGGATTCAAACCATAATAGATATAACCATTCCATGTGTTATAGCCAACACTCATAGTCAGTCCGTACTGCCACGAGTTTAAACCTTGAAGGTCTCTGTGGGTTTCATTATAAGGTTCTCCTTTGTAAATAGATTTTGAGGCAAATACATACCCAAGCTTGACTCCAGTATAGATGCGCCAAAACTTATAAGTTTCTGCATTAGAAGTACGCCAACGAAATTCAAAAGGAAATTCTAAAAGGTGTTGAGAAAAATTGTTTTTGGAAAAATTTATATCTTCTAAAATCGTATAAGTGGGAAGAGGTGTTGACGAACTAATTTTAATGTTTTGATTGTAAGAATTAAACGAATATCCAAGCCCTAAACCAATCGCGATATTGCGACGCTTATTAATAGGAAAGTCTCTTATTACTCCTAATTGAAACCCAGTTGAAAATCCGTTTTGAGAAGTGCTTTTAGGTAAATTCAGCAGTGCATTATAGGTCACCCCAATAAAGATTTGATCTTCTCTATACAAACTATCCAGTTCAGTTACTTTGTTAGATTGGGCATAAGCGGCTGCAGAGTAAATGAAAAAAAGAAATAAAAAAAGACGAAATCTCATAAAGGACATCATTAATTTGTACTACTAAATTAAATAAAAAAAGGCATTCTACTTAGAATGCCTTTTAAATGTTTTGAAGTATGTGTTTATTTTATATTATTTAACGCATCACCAACTCCTGTAGTGTAGTTAATTTTAAGTGCGTTGACTTTTCTAAGTTCTTGTTTGACGTCTCCTACAATTCCCATATTAGCATCTTTATCTACTTTGAGGGCAACGGTGAGAAACGGAATAAGTTCCTCTCTTAAAGCGGCTCTTTCAGCTCCGATAAATGCGCCAACTTCAGAAAGCTCTGCAAATTGATCGTTTAGCTGAATTCTTGATTCGGTACCAAATTTTTCGTAACCTGCACTTGGTTTGCCCATATAAATATAACTTACTGGGTTTTTCTTGTCAAGTTTTTCGACTTGGTTTGCAACAGGAAGTGCGTTCTGGATTTTGAGTGAATTTTCACGCATCACGGTAGCTACCATAAAAAAGAACAGCAACATAAATACAATATCAGGAAGCGAGGCCGTAGAAATGGCTGGTGTTCCTCCGTCAGATTTCTTTTTAAATTTTGACATTTTGTTTCTTTACTTTTTAAGTTAAACTACTGCACTTCGGAAAGTTTTTGAGGAAACTCAACCTTTATTTGATTGATCACTTCTTTCAACTTTGTTTTATTTCCTACAAAGCGGGCATCTTTATAATTCTTTTGCATTTCTACAAAATTCATATCTGTAAATCCATTTTGAGGTCCTACTTCAAGTGCTCTTCGGTTTCGAAGTACATTATAGGCGGCTACCAATTCATTTTGAACGGATATATAGGTCGCATAAGAAGTTTCTCTGTCGTTCTTTAATGATATAATTGCTTTGTCTGGATTATCTGATGAGGATGTGATTTTAACCCCTTTACAATAGGTGCAAGTTCCATCTCCATTGTTGTCTAAAAACTCAATTGCCGCGGCTCTCAAGTCTTTGATTTCCATTAGTTCTTCTTCGACTAGCAATTGATCCTTACCATTGAGGAGTACCGTAAAAATATTCCTTTGCTTAATGATCGGCGGGTCAACGTCTTCTTCCATAGGAGGAAGTTTCCG
>Ga0209771_1000450_pt1 | contig 27288 bp, 20 predicted proteins | sample SaaInl59LU_5_DNA_FD_184639 | JGI IMG/M metagenome (GOLD analysis project Ga0209771, IMG submission 184639) | Marine microbial communities from expanding oxygen minimum zones in the Saanich Inlet - ESP_59LU_5_DNA (SPAdes) (version 2) | ecosystem: Environmental > Aquatic > Marine > Intertidal zone... | reverse complement strand
AAAAAAAAAAAAAAAAAAAACTTATAAAATTTAAAACTATTAGTATTATAAATATTAATTATTAGTTTTTTTTATAATTATATGATAAACACTATTGTTATATCTTTGTTTTTTAAAATTTCAGATTCATGACAAATGACGATAGAAAAATAAGAGAAAAACTCCAACAAAAAACTTGGAACGAAATAAAAACAAACGATTCTTGGGCTATTTTTAAAATTATGGCTGAGTTTGTTGAAGGTTATGAGCGTTTAAGTAAAATAGGCCCTTGTGTTTCTATTTTTGGAAGTGCACGTACAAAACCAGACCACGAATATTATAAACTAGCAGAAGAAGTTGCTTTTAAATTAACTCAAGCTGGTTTTGGTGTAATTACAGGTGGTGGACCAGGAATTATGGAAGCTGGTAATAAAGGTGCTAATAGAGGAAAAGGAATTTCTGTTGGACTAAACATAGAATTACCTTTCGAACAACATGATAATCCTTGGATAGATCAAGGTAAAAGTTTAGACTTCGATTACTTTTTTGTTAGAAAAGTCATGTTTGTAAAATATTCTCAAGGATTTGTAGTAATGCCTGGTGGTTTTGGAACTTTAGATGAACTTTTTGAAGCGATTACTTTAATACAAACAAAAAAAATTGGACGCTTCCCAATTGTTTTAATAGGTACAAAGTTTTGGGGCGGAATTATAGATTGGATTAAAAACACACTTTTAGAAGAAGGCAATATTAGTCCACAAGATTTAGATTTATTTAGATTAGTAGATACTGCAGATGAAGCAGTAGAGCATTTTAATAAATTTTACGCTAAATATAAACTGAAACCAAACTTTTAAGAATGTTTCAAAAAAGAAATGTTCTATTTATTCTGCTATTTGTTGTTGCTCTTTTACAGGGACAAACTAGAATTAAAACAATGTTCTATAACACATTAAACTATAATTCTAATACAGAAAGTGAAGCTAGAACACCATATTTAAAAACAATATTAGACGACGTTAAACCAGATTTATTTATGGTTTGCGAGCTCAAAAATGAAATTGCTTCTAATTATCTTTTTAATAATACCATTGTAACCTCTAACCCAAGTTTTAAAAAAGCAGATTTTAATACGAGTAGATCTCCTGCAACAGACTTGTTACAAATGTTATATTATAATGCTGATAAACTTACTTTAGAATTTAATGAAGTAATTCCCACTGGTGTTAGAGATATTAACCATTATACACTAAAATTAAAGACAGCATCTGAAACTAGAATAGAAGTTTTTGTTACGCACTTAAAAGCCTCTAGAGGAATAGATAACAGACAAAAAAGAGAAGAATCTATTGAAATTTTTACTAGGCAATTAGATAGATTACCACAAGATGCTTATATAATTTTTGCTGGTGATTTTAATTTTTACACTAGTAATGAAGAAGGTTTTTTAAAATTAATAGACGAAAATAATCCTATACAAATTATAGACCCAATAAATCGATTGTGCCCAAGTTTTCCAAATAATAATATTGATTATTTTAATGGTGAATATAATGGAAGTATTTATTTCTGGAATAATAGCGCTTATTCAGATGTTCACTCACAATCTACAAGAAATTCTCAATTAAATGGAGATGGTGCTGGAGGAGGAATGGATGATCGATTTGACTTTATTATGCTTTCTAAAAACCTTACAGAAAGTACAGAAATGAAATTTGTAAACAACAGCTACAAAACCATTGGTAACAATGGAAACTGCTATAATTCTTTTGTTAGTAATACTAGTTGTACAGGAGAATTTTCTCAGAATTTAAGAAATGCATTGTTTAATTTTAGTGATCATTTACCAATTGTATTAGAGTTAGAAAATCAACAAAATATTTTATCTAATTATATATATGTAAAAAAATTAAATTTTAGCATTAAGCATCAAGAATTAAAGTTAAAAATTGATAAGAATATAAAAGAAATAAAAATTTATAATACATTAGGCAAAGTTGTTTTTACATCTAAAAATATAAACTCAAATGAAACCGTTATTTATTTAAATATTCTAAAAAGTGGATTGTATTTTTTAAAAGTAGACGATTATAAAGTAGCGAAATTCTTAAAAATTTAATTTGAAAAAACATCTTTACATACTCCTTATATGTTGTTTTTCTTGTCAATTATTTTCTCAGAAAAATAAGATTGATATTAAAGCAATTTTACAGCCTAGTAAAGACGTTTTAAAGCTTCAGCAAAAAATTATATTTTTTAATAATTCAGATAGCATCTTAAATACAATTTACCTACATAATTGGCCAAACAGTTTTAAGAATAGAAAAACGCCTTTATCCAAAAGATTTGTAAAAGATTTTAAAAAGGAATTATACTTTGCAGAAGAATCTGAAAAAGGAGAATCTAACATTAAAAACTTAACAGTAAATAATGAGTCAGTTGTTTTTAATGAAGTAAAAGACCAAATAGATATATTAAAATTAAGTCTTAATAACTCTTTAAAACCAAAAGATAGTTTAAAAATTGAGGTTACTTATGATATTAAAATTCCAGATGCAAAATTTACCAATTACGGAAAAACAACTGATGGTTATTCTTTAAGATATTGGTATTTAACCCCTGCAGTTTATGATAATGGTTGGCAATTAATGAGCAACTTAAATTTAGACGATTTATTAGAATCTTATACAAATTTTTTTATTGATATTGATGTGCCTAATAAGTTTGTTTTAGAGAGTAATTTAACTCAATTAGAAATTAATCAAGAAGACAAAACAAAATACATACTTACTAGTAAACATAATAAAGATGTAATACTATCTATCAGTAAAAAAAAGGAATTTAAAATATACAAAGTAGATGGCATAAACATAAAAACCAATGTAGTAAGTGAAAATTTATCAGACTCTTTAGTTAAATCTTATTTTTCAAGAGAATTAAATTTTTTGCAAAAGTTTTTGGGTAAATTTCCTCAAAAAGAATTATTTCTTGATCAAGTAACAAGAAGTAAAAATCCAGTAATTGGTTTATCTAAGCTACCTAAAATCGTTCGTCCTTTTCAAGAAAATATGATTTGGGATATAGAGACCTTTAAAACAATTTCATTAAAATATTTATTAAATACAACTAATATAAATTTAAGAACAGATTATTGGTTTATAGATGGTTTACAAAATTATTTATTAATAGAATATATTAATACTTACTACCCTAATGAGAAACAGTTGGGCAAGTTTTCAAAATATTGGCCAATTAGAAGTTTTAATTTAGCAAAACTAAATATAAACGATAAATACCCTTTAGTTTATCAATATACTTCTAGAAGATTTTTAGACCAAGCACTAACCACTTCTGCAGATTCACTTTCTAATTTTAATAGAAAAATTGTAAACAAATACAAAGCTGGTTTAGGTTTTAGATATTTAAAAGGATATTTAGGAGAAAGTACTTTAAATGATGCCATTAAAGAATTTTATAAAAAAGAAAAAAACAAATTAACATCAAGTAAAAAATTTGAAGAAATATTAACCAATACTACTTCTCAAGATATTTCATGGTTTTTTAATGATTTTTTAAAAACTAGTAAAAAAATAGATTACACTATTAGTAATGTTGAAAAAGAAAAAGATAGCTTAAAAGTCACCATAAAAAATAACAGAAATATTACAACTCCAGTTTCTTTATATGGTGTAAAAAACAAACAAATAAAATTCAAAAAATGGGTTACTGGAATAGATAGCACAAAGACTATTAAAATTTTTAAAGGAGATTTTAATAAACTAGCTTTAAATTACGAGAATCTTTACCCAGAACATAACACTTTAGATAATTGGAAATCATTAGAGAAGAAAATATTTAATAAGCCTTTAAAATTTTCTCTAATTAAAGATATACAAGACCCTTACTATAATCAGTTATTCTATATGCCTAATGTCAGTTATAATTTTTATAACGGATTAATTTTAGGTGTTACAGTGCATAACAAACCATTAATTAAAAGAAATTTAGAATTTTCTTTAGCTCCTTCTTATGGTACAAAAAGTGGAACTTTAGCAGGACGATTTTCAGTATTATATAATCAGTTTTACGAAAAAACAAGAATTTACAGAATTGGTTATGGTTTAGCAGGAGTTAATTTAGACTATGCTCCAGGTCTTTCTTACAGCTCTTTAACTCCCTATGTAAATGTAGTCTTTAAAAGAAAGTCTTTAAGAGACACAGGTTTAGAGGCAATAAGAGCAAGATTAATTCATATTAATAAAGAAGTTGCTCCCAATCAAATACAAACAGACGAAGACAAATACAGCGTTTTTAGCTTACAATATGTAAATAATAAGCTAGATATGATTAACGAATTTGGCTATAGTTTTGGTACAGAGTTTTCAAAAGATTTCTCTAAAGGTTTTGTAGATGTTAGATTTAGAGCATTAACAAGTAAAAACCGTCAATTAGATTTTAGGATTTATACAGGTGCTTTTTTTAACAATAATACTACTAGTGATTACTTTAGTTTTGGTTTAGATAGAGCTAATGATTACCTGTTTCAACTAAACTATTTTGGTAGATCTGAAGATTCAGGTATTTTTAGTCAACAATTTATTATTGCAGAAGGTGGTTTTAAATCTGTACTACCATCAAGATTTGCAAATCAATGGATGCTTTCTTTTAATTCTAGTATTGGTTTATGGAGATGGGTTGAATTTTATAATGATGTTGCATTCTTAAAAAACAGAAATCAAAGTCTGTATTTTGCTTATAATAATGGTATACGTTTTAACTTTGTACATAGAATTTTAGAAGTATATTTTCCTTTGTATTCAAATAATGGTTGGGAAGTAGGACAACCAAATTATAACGAAAAAATTAGATTCACACTTACAGGTGATTTAAGGGCAATTTTTAATTTTGTGAGAAGAGGATTTCTATAAATTAAAACATTTGCCTTTTTTTTGTATAATTATCAACAAAAACACAATTTAACCGCTTTTTTTTAACATATTCTTAACCAAATCAAATATTTTTAAATATCAATTAAAAAAACTATATTTGCAGACAAGCAAAATACTATAAATATGACTTTAAAAACTGCTACATCTTCATCACAAGAAATATCTTTTAATGAATTTAAAAAAGAAGTTTTAAACGATTATAAAATTGCAAAAATAAGCAGAGAATGTAGTCTTTTAGGAAGACGTGAAGTGCTTACTGGTAAAGCAAAGTTTGGTATTTTTGGTGATGGTAAAGAAGTGCCACAATTAGCTATGGCAAAGGCTTTCAAAAAAGGAGATTTTAGATCTGGTTACTACAGAGATCAAACTTTTATGATGGCAATTGGAGAATTATCTGCGCAACAATTTTTTGCTGGTTTGTATGCACATACAGATATAAAAGAAGATCCAATGTCTGCAGGTAGACAAATGGGTGGTCATTTTGCGACTCACAGTTTACATGAAGATGGAAGCTGGAAAAACTTAACAGAACAATACAATTCAAGTTCAGACATCTCTCCTACTGCTGGTCAAATGCCTCGTTTGTTAGGTTTAGCACAAGCTTCAAAAATTTACAGAAACGAAAAAAGCGTTCAAAACAAAACAAATTTCTCTATAAATGGTAACGAAGTTGCTTGGGGTACAATAGGTAATGCAAGTACAAGTGAAGGTTTGTTTTTTGAAACTATAAATGCTGCTGGTGTTTTACAAGTACCAATGGTAATGAGTGTTTGGGATGATGAATATGGAATTTCTGTTCATGCTAAACATCAAACCACTAAAGAAAGTATCTCAGAAATTTTAAAAGGATTTCAAAGAGATGAAAAAAATAAAGGTTACGAAATTTTTGTAGTAAATGGTTGGGATTATGTTCAATTAATGAGCACCTATCAAGAAGCTGCAAAAATCGCAAGAGAAGAACATGTACCTGTTTTAATTCATGTTAAAGAATTAACACAACCACAAGGTCATTCTACTTCTGGTTCTCATGAAAGATATAAAACAAAAGATCGTCTTCAGTGGGAAAGAGATCACGATTGTATAGCTAAAATGCGTGAGTGGATTTTGGAATTCGAATTAGAAACAGAATCTGGTGATACTTTACGTTTTATTGATAGAGAAGAAGAATTAATTATTCTTGAAAAAGAAGCTAAAAAAGAAGTAACTAATGCAAAAAGAAATGCTTGGAATGCTTACTTAAACGAAATAAAAGCAGAAGGCACATTAGTTTCTCAGATTTTAGAAAGAGTTGCTATAAAAAGTGCTAATGGAGCTTTTATTACAAAATATAAAAATGATTTAGTATCGAACTCAGAACCTACTAGAAAAGATGTTTTATCTGCTGCTAGAAAATGTTTATGGCATTTAAAAGATGAGTCTTTTCCTGAGAAAATTGAGCTTCAAAACTTTATTAAATCATCTTTAAAAAATGCTTACAGTAAATACTCTACTCATTTATTAAATGAATCTGAATCTAATGTATTAGCAGTTGCAGAACAACTACCTACTTATGCTCAAGAAAAAAATTTAGTAGATGCAAGAGTTGTGATGCGAGATAATTTTGATGCCATATTAGAAAAGTATAATGATGTTGTTATTTTTGGAGAAGATGCTGGTTTTATTGGAGATGTTAATCAAGGTCTAGAAGGTCTGCAAGAAAAATTTGGAGAGATAAGAATTTCTGACACTGGTATTAGAGAAGCTACCATTATTGGACAAGGAATAGGTTTAGCAATGAGAGGTTTAAGACCTATTGCAGAAGTACAATATTTAGATTATTTATTGTATGCTTTACAAATAATGAGCGATGATTTAGCTACTTTACGTTACAGAAGTTTTGGTAAGCAAAAAGCACCATTAATTATAAGAACTAGAGGTCATAGATTAGAAGGAATTTGGCATGCAGGTTCACCTATGGGTGGCATTATAAATAATGTGAGAGGTATGCATGTTTTAGTGCCAAGAAATATGACTAAAGCTGCTGGTTTTTATAATACTTTATTAGAAGGTGATGATCCTGCACTAGTTGTAGAATGTTTAAATGGATATCGTTTAAAAGAAAATTTACCAACTAATTTAGGAGAGTTTAAAACCAAAATTGGTGTTGTAGAAACCATTAAAGAAGGTAAAGATATGACTGTAGTTTCTTACGGGTCTACTTTACGTTTAGTAGAAGAAGCTGCAAAAGACTTACTACAAGTGGGTATTAATATAGAAATTATAGATGCACAATCTTTATTACCTTTTGATTTACATCATGATTGTGTAAAGAGCCTAGCAAAAACAAATAAATTATTGGTTGTTGATGAAGATGTACCTGGAGGTGCTTCTGCTTATATTTTACAAGAAATTTTAGAAAATCAAAATGGATATGAGTATTTAGATAGTAAACCATCTACATTAACCTCAAAGCCACATAGACCTGCTTATGGTACAGATGGAGATTATTTTTCTAAACCATCTACAGAAGATATTTTCGAGAAAATTTATGCAATGATGCATGAATATAATCCGCAAAAATTTAAAAGTTTATATTAAAATAAAAAAATCCCAATCAAATTTGATTGGGATTTTTTTTAACACTTACTAGCACAAAAGATTTTGTAAGTTTTCTTAATTTAGGCTCAAATAATTCAAATCAAACTTTTTATGAAAAAACTACTACTCTTTTCATTGATTTTAGCATTTTCAATTCCTCCACAAGCTAATGCTCAAAAGAAAAAATCTAAAAAAAATAAAAAGACAACACAAGTTGCACCAAAACCCAAAAAAAGCAAACCATCTTACAAAACCTATGTAAATTCTAAAACAAAATCAGATGATGGTTTATTTCATGTACATAACAATAATGGTAAATTCATGTACGAAATTCCAAAATCACATTTTGGAAAAGAAATGTTATTAGTAACTAGAATTAAAGACATCCCTGCTGGTTTAGGTGGTGGTTATGTGAATGCTGGTTCAAAAATTAATACACAAGTTGTAGTTTGGGAGGAGTTTCAAAATAAAATTTTACTAAAAGTAAAATCGTATAACGCAGTTGCAAATGATTCTCTACCCATTTATAAATCAGTGAAAGCAAACAACCTAGAACCTATAATTTATGCTTTTGATATAAAATCTCAAAACCCAGATTCTACTGCTGTTTTAGTTGATGTTACAAAATTCTTCTCTTCAGACATAAAAGCTATTTCTGCTTTACCTTCTTTTTACAGAGCTCGTTATAAAGTAAGAAGATTAGACCCAACTCGTAGTTTTATCAATAGTATAAAAAGTTACCCAAAAAATATAGAGGTTGTTCAAGACTTTACTTATGATGCAGCAGCTCCACCAAGTAACAGTAATACAAACACAATTACAATAAGAGTAAATCAGTCAATGATATTACTTCCAGAAGATAAAATGATGCCAAGAATTTATGATAAAAGAGTTGGTTATTTTTCTATTGGAAATGTAGACTATAGCTCTGAAGCTTTAAAAGCAGATGCTAAAAGATATATAAGAAGATGGCGTTTAGAGCCAAAAGATGTTAGCGCTTATAATAGAGGTGAATTAGTAGAACCTATTAAACCTATTGTGTATTATTTAGACCCTGCAACTCCAGAAAAATTAAGAAAATACATTAAGCAAGGTGTAGACGATTGGGCAAAAGTTTTTGAAACAGCAGGATTTAAAAATGCTATTATGGCAAAGTATCCTCCTACAAAAGAAGAAGACCCAGAGTTTAGCATGGAAGATGTACGTTACTCTTCTATAAGATACGTAGCAAGCACTACAAGAAATGCAACTGGACCAAGTGTTTCTGACCCAAGAACTGGAGAAATTTTAGAGAGTGATATTATTTGGTATCACAACCACTTACGTTCTTACAGAAATAGATATTTATTAGAAACTGGTGCAGCAAACCCTTCTGCAAGAACATTAGATACTCCTGCTGAAGAAATTGGTGAAATGATGCGAATGGTTATTTCTCATGAGGTTGGTCATGCATTAGGATTACCTCATAATATGGCTGCAAGTTTTGCATATCCTGTAGATTCTTTACGTTCTGGAAAGTTTACTCAAAAAATGGGAATTGCAGCAACCATAATGGATTATGCACGTTATAATTATATAGCGCAACCAGGTGATAAAAACATCAGATTTATTCGTCAATTAGGACCTTATGATCATTATTCAATTAACTGGGGATATCGCAAACTTTCTTGGGCAAAAACTCCTGAACAAGAAGTGGAAACTTTAGATAAATGGATTGAGGATAAAGCTGATAATCCTATTTATAGATTTGGAGGTCAACGTTTTGATCCATCAGCTCAGACAGAAGGTATTGGAAACGATCAAGTAAAAGCATCTACATATGGTGTAAAAAACTTAAAAATTGTAGCTAAAAACTTACCTGATTGGACGTCTAATCAAACCAATAATTATGAGGATTTATCTGAATTATATGGAGAATTATTAGGTGTTTGGAGTAGATATGTAGGCCATGTATCTGGTAATATTGGTGGTGTTTACGAATACAATAAAAAACCAAGTCAAGATGGTTTTGTTTATCAACCAGTTTCAAAAGAAAAGCAAAAAGAGTCTATGTCTTGGTTACAAGAAAATGCCTTTAAAACACAAGATTGGTTGTTAGATAATAGCATTTTAGCAAATATAGACGAGAGTGGTTATACTAACAGAATGTTACGTTTACAAAATAGACAATTAGCTACTTTATTAAGTACATCTCGTTTAGAAAGAATGATAGATGCGTCTGTAATTGAACCAAATTCATATAAAGTTATAGATATGGTTCGTGATTTAAGAAATGGTATATTTTCTGAAGCTAATTACACTAGAAATGTGGATGTATTTAGACGTAACTTACAAAAAGCTTTTATAGACAGAATGGCTTCTATTATGAATTCTAAAAGCCCTAAACATGCAGATATTAATTCTATTGTTAGAGGTGAATTAGAGTCTTTAAATTTTCAATTAACTATTGCAAAAAATAGAGGAGTTAATAGAATGACAAAATATCATTATAGAGATTGCTTGGCTAAAATAAAACAAATATTAGATCCAAAGTAAGCAACTTACTTTCTAACTAAATAATTACCTATTGCACATTGTAAACAACGTTTTTTTGTGCAATAGTTGTTTTTAAGCTCTAATAAAGCTTGACTTTCCATGGCATTATTAGCTTCCAATTTTAAATCTTTAAACTTAGTAATGATGCTGTTTTTTTCTGATGAAACTTGCTGAATTAATTTTAAAATTTCTTCATTAAAATTTTCTCCTTTGTATTTTAAATACACAAATTTTAAAGGAATTATAGTATTTATTAAAACCAAGTCTACAAAAGCCTTAGAAATATTTTTAGAACTTGATTTTGATGCTTTATCAAAAGTGAAATGGTTTTTCCAAAAATCATTAACCTTAATTTTAAATAAGTCATAAAAATGGTCTTTTTTATGCATTTCCATAATAGATGAAAACAAATTTTGATGCTTATAATATAAAGCACTCAATTGCGCAATTCGTATTGTAGGAAAATTATGAGGTCTCATTCTAAAAAACTGAAAAGTGTGTTTTGAAATTGGTCTTAATTTGTACTTATAAGACAAATACTCATATTCTTTTTGAAGCTCATTATAATAGGGTTCTTCTATTGATTCTATTAAAAAACCTGCTTGCCCAAATAAAAGTGCGTTTAGTTGTTTTTTATCAAAACGAACTTTTCTTATTATTGAAAAATCTATTGAATTTGCCAATTGTAAAAAAGCATCTCCGTTTATTTTTAACCCAAAATTTTTAGCAAGTAATAGAAATAAAACCGCTTCAAAATCAAAGTTATTTTTCTTTAATAATTCAGTAATAAATTCTGATTTACTTTCTAATCTTTCAAAATACAAACGCTCTAACCAATTTAGAATTAAGAAATCATCTAATTCTGAAATTTGATTTTCACAAGGAATCCAGTTTTTATAATTTTTAGATATTTCTTGATAAGCTTTAAATACTTTTTTATCAACAATATCTTTTAATTCTAAAGTGGGTAAAGGCTTATTATTTTTCATAAAAACGTCTGTATCATGCTCCCAAACCACATGTAAAATAACAGCATCATAATTAACATCTGTTTCGTGTTTATGCAAATACCAATCAGAAGATTTTATATGCATTTCTACATTACCTGCCCAATGTTGATTATCTAAAAACAATTGAGCATTTAAGAAATCTGGACCGCTATTAACATTACGTTTTCCAACATCTTTAATAACTAAAGAATCTTGTTTTGAGGTTTTTAAAGAAGTTTTAGAAAATAATTTGTATTGCCATACATAATACAAAAAGTCTTCTTTCATAGTTTTTTGTTTTCAAGGTACAAAAAATTTATACTCATATAAATTTTACTAATCAGTTTTAAAAAAAAGTGCAATAGCATTCATTTATTTTTGTAAAAAATTTAAAAACATGAATGTAATTGAAAGTTTAGAATGGAGATATGCTGTAAAGAAATTTGATGCTGATAAATCTCTAACTGAAAACCAGATAACAACTTTAAAAAAAGCGTTTAATTTAACAGCTACATCATATGGTTTACAACCTTTAAAACTAGTAGTCATAAAAAATAAAGACATACAAAAAGAGCTAGTGGTACATTCTTGGAATCAGCCTCAAGTATTAGAAGCTTCTCACCTTTTAGTAATTTGTATACCAAAAACTTATGATAAAGAAGAAGTAACCAAATATTTTAATTTGGTTCAAAAAATCAGAAACACACCAGATGCCATTATAAATCCTTTTAAAAAGTTTTTAACTCAAGAAATTGAAAAGAAAACTCAAGAAGAATTATTAGCATGGAATAAAAATCAAGCTTATTTAGCTTTAGGAAACCTTTTAACTGTTTGTGCTTCTCTACAAATAGATGCTTGTCCTATGGAAGGTTTTATTCCAGAAAAATATGACGAAGTATTAGAATTTGATAAACATAACCTCACATCTACTTTAGTTTTACCTATTGGATATAGAGCAAATGATGATTACATGAAAGATCTTAAAAAAGTGAGAAAAAATTTAGAAGAAGTTGTTTTAGAAATTAACTAATTATCTAATAAAAATAAATAGGCCTTCATTTTTTTGAAGGCTTTTTTTATGGATTTAAAAACCGTAATTTTACCTTAAAATTATAAAAAAATATGAGTACTGATATCAGAAATATAGAGCCTAAAACTGTTTGGAATCATTTTGCAGATTTAAATGCTGTGCCTCGTCCATCAAAAAAAGAAGAAAGGGTAATACAATTTATGGTTGATTTTGGCAAAAGCTTAAATTTAGAAACTTCAGTAGATAAAGTGGGTAATGTTATTATTAAAAAACCAGCAACTTCTGGTATGGAAAAGAGAAAAAAAATTGTGATGCAAGGCCATATAGATATGGTACATCAAAAAAATGCAGATACAGTTTTTGATTTTGACTCACAAGGTATTCAAATGTTTGTAGAAGGTGATTGGGTAAAAGCGAAAGGAACAACTTTAGGTGCAGATAATGGTCTAGGTGTTGCTGCAATTATGGCTGTTTTATCTTCTACAGACATTCCTCACCCAGCTATAGAAGGTTTATTTACCATAGATGAAGAAACTGGCATGACTGGTGCAATGGGTCTAGAAGGCAATGTTTTAGAAGGTGAAATTTTGCTAAACTTAGATACAGAAGAAGATGATGAAATTGGTATTGGTTGTGCAGGTGGTGTAGATATTACTGCAACTGGTTCTTATAAAGAGGAAATAATTAGAGAAGATGATATTGCTTATCAAGTTTCTGTAAAAGGATTAAATGGAGGGCATTCTGGAATGGATATTATTAAAGGTTTAGGTAATGCCAATAAAATAATGAATAGACTACTTTATAGCGTTATTAATGCAATTGAAATTGCTGAAATTAATGGTGGTAGTTTACGTAATGCAATTCCAAGAGAGAGTTTTGCTACTATAGTTACAGATAGAAATAATGACAGATTTGTTGAGCTTAGACTTTTAGAAGAAATCAAAAAAATTAAAGCAGAATTTAAAACTTTAGAGTCTAATTTAGAGATTGAATTCTCCACAACAACTACTCCAAAACAAAAGATGAATAAAGAGAATTCTGCCATTTTAATTAAAGCAATTTATGCAACTTTAAATGGAGTTTATAGAATGAGTCCTGATGTTGATGGTTTAGTTGAAACTTCTAATAATGTAGCAAGAGTAATTGTTAAAGAAGGGCAAATAAAAATTGGTTGTTTAACAAGGTCATCATCTGAAAGTAATAAATGGGATTTAGCAAATGCTATCAAATCTGCTTTTGAATTAGCAAATTATTCTGTCGAATTTTCTGGAGAATATCCTGGATGGTTACCAAATATGAATTCCTCAATTTTAAAAACAGTTGAATCTACTTATATTAAATTATTTAATGAACAACCTAATGTAGCTGCTTGTCATGCAGGATTAGAATGTGGAATTTTAGGGCAAAATTACCCAGATATGGAAATGATTTCTTTTGGTCCAAATATAAAAGGAGCGCATTCACCTGATGAAAAAGCTCAAATTTCATCAACTCAAAAATTTTGGAAGTTGCTTAAAGAAGTATTAAAGAACATCCCAGAAAAATAAATAAGTAATTATAGAATATCATATTATTTAAAGAGTTTAGTTAGCGCTTTTATTGTTTAAAAAAATCAAATTTTTAGTTGTAAATAATTATTTTTCAATTATTTACAATTTTATCTATTTGTTAACATCTTTAACTATTAAAAACCATAAAAAAATGTAATTTTACTTTTTAGTAAGCTAAATTTTTTATGGGAAAAATAATTGCAATTGCAAACCAAAAAGGTGGTGTTGGTAAGACTACAACTAGTGTAAATCTGGCTGCTTCTTTAGGTGTTTTAGAAAAAAAAGTTTTATTGATTGATGCTGACCCTCAAGCAAATGCGTCTTCTGGATTAGGAATTGATGTAGAAAGTGTTGAGTATGGAACGTATCAGGTTTTAGAACATACTATTTCTGCTAAAGATGCTGTTGTTGAAACTACATCTCCTAACGTTAGCATAATTCCTGCTCATATTGATTTAGTAGCTATTGAAATAGAACTGGTAGACAAACCAGAAAGAGAATATATGTTAAGAAAATCGTTATCAGAAATTAAAAATGATTACGATTACATTTTAATTGATTGTGCTCCTTCTTTAGGATTAATCACCCTAAATTCTTTAGTGGCTGCAGATTCTGTAATGATACCTATTCAATGTGAATATTTTGCTTTAGAAGGATTAGGCAAACTTTTAAACACTATAAAAAGTGTACAAAAAATTCATAACTCAGAATTAGATATAGAAGGGTTATTATTAACGATGTTCGACTCAAGATTAAGGTTATCTAACCAAGTAGTAGATGAAGTAAGAAAGCACTTCTCTACTATGGTTTTTGACACAATTATTAGAAGAAATACTCGTTTAGGAGAAGCACCAAGTTATGGTGAAAGCATTATTGCTTATGATGCTACTAGTAAAGGCGCTGTAAATTACTTAAATTTGGCGCAAGAATTATTAAAGAAGAATTCGTAAAATGGCAAAAGCAACCAAGAAACAAGCTTTAGGTAGAGGATTATCTGCATTGTTAAAAGAAACCCCCAACATTAACTCTGCAACAGATAAAAATGCAGATAAATTGGTAGGCAACATCATTGAAATAGAATTAGATTTAATTGAAGTAAACCCTTATCAACCAAGAACATATTTTGATGAAGAAGCTTTAAGAGAGCTAGCAAGTTCTATTAAAGAGTTAGGAGTAATACAACCTATTACTGTTCGTAAATTAGAAGGCAATACATTTCAATTAGTTTCAGGTGAACGAAGATTTAGAGCCTCAAAATTAATAGGCAATAAAACAGTACCTGCATATATAAGAATTGCTAACGACCAAGAAATGCTAGAAATGGCATTGGTTGAAAACATACAACGTAAAAACTTAGATCCTATAGAGGTTGCTCTTTCTTATCAACGTTTAATTGATGAAATCAATTTAACTCAAGAAGAGTTAAGCACAAGAGTTGGTAAAAAAAGATCTACAGTAACTAATTATTTACGATTATTAAAATTAGATCCAATCTTACAAACAGGAATGCGCGATGGTTTTATTTCTATGGGTCATGGACGAGCAATGATTAATGTAGAAAATACAGAAGATCAACTCGCTATTTATGAGAAGATTTTACGAGAAAAACTATCTGTAAGACAAACAGAAGATTTAGTTAAAACCTTTAAAAATGGTTCAATAGCCAAACCAAAAAAGAAAGCACAACCTAGCTTTGTAAAAAATAACATTAAAGAATTTAGCAACTTCTTTGGACATAAAATAGAAATTACTTCTAATGCAAAAGGAAAAGGAAAAATTACAATTCCTTTTCATTCTGAAGAAGATTTTAATAGAATTAAAAACTTATTAAAATAAGTGTTTTTAAAAAAATTCATATTTGTTTTTTTTCTTGCATTATTTTCTGCAAGTATTTCTGCTCAAAACGATTCTATTATAAAACCAATAGAACTCTCTAAAAAAGAATTACGAAAACAAAAAAAGTTAAAAAAGCAAAGTATACAAGGTACTTACAGCCCTTTATCTCCCTCTAAAGCAGCGTTTTATTCTGCAATTTTTCCTGGAGCAGGGCAAATTTATAACAAGAAATACTGGAAAGCTCCTGTTGTTTGGGGGGCTTTAGCTATACCTGCTTATTATTATCAAATTAATAATAGTGATTATAAGCGTTTTAGAAATGCTTACAGATTACGAAAAAATGGTTTGGTAGACGAATTTACAGTAAATGGGCAACAAATTGTATCAACAGAAACTTTAGAAACAGCTCAAGAACAATTAAGAGAAAATCGAGATTTCTCATTGCTTTCTGGCATTATTCTATACATTTTACAAATTGTTGAAGCCAGTGTTAATGCGCATTTAATGCAGTTTAACACAGATGATAGTTTAACTATAAAACCTACAATTATTCAAGATCCAATTCGTGTAGATGCACCAGTTGTAGGCCTAAATTTTAAAATTAGATTTTAGATGAAAATAGCATTGTTAGGTTATGGAAGAATGGGGCAAGAAATTGAAAAAATTGCAACATCTAGAGGACATGAAATAGTAATAAGAAAAGATGCAGGAGATTCTATAGACATTACAAAAGCAGATGTTGCTATAGATTTTAGTATACCTACTTCAGCTTTTGAAAATATAAGTAATTGTATAGAAAACAATGTTCCTGTAATTTCTGGAACAACAGGTTGGTTAGAAAAATATGCTGAAGCTGTTAACCTTTGTAAAGAAAAAAAGGGAGCTTTTATTTATGCATCAAACTTTAGTGTTGGCGTAAATATTTTTTTTGAACTAAATAAACAATTAGCTAAAATGATGAGTAATTTAGAAGATTACACTATTTCTATGGAAGAAATTCATCATACAAAAAAATTAGATGCACCAAGTGGAACAGCAATTACTTTAGCAGAAGGTATTATAGAAAATACCTCAAAAGAAAACTGGAAACTTGGAACAGAAATTAGTAAAACAAATATTCCTATTGAAGCCAAAAGAATTCCAGATGTTCCTGGCACTCATACTGTTTGGTACTCATCTGAAGTAGATACAATAGAAATTAAACATACAGCACACAATAGAAAAGGTTTTGCATTAGGTGCAGTAATTGCTGCAGAATGGATTATTGGAAAAACTGGAGTATTTACGATGAAAGATGTGTTAAACATCTCTTAAAAACTGTAACTTTTTTGCTATTTTGCGCCTTATAAAACATTACAATTCTGCTCTTTTCTAAGAGTTTAAAAAATATATTATGACGTTTACACAATGGTTCATTTTCTTTTTAGTGGTTCAAATCATACACTTTTTAGGAACATGGAAATTATATGTTAAAGCAGGAAGAAAACCTTGGGAAGCTGCTGTACCAATTTATAATGGAGTAGTTTTAATGCAAATCATTAATCGTCCAAAATGGTGGATTATTCTGTTATTTATACCTGTAGTAAACTTATTGATGTTTCCTGTAATATGGATAGAAACCATAAGAACTTTTGGCTTTTACAAAAAGTTAGATTCGTTGTTAGTCATCATCACTTTAGGATTGTATATTTTTTATATTAATTACGCTACTGATGGACAATACAATAAAGAAAGAAGTTTAAAACCACGTTCTGAATTAGGTGAATGGGTAAGTTCTATAACCTTTGCAATTATTGCAGCAACGTTAGTACATACCTATTTTATGCAACCATTTACAATACCAACATCATCTTTAGAGAAGTCTTTATTAGTGGGTGATTATCTTTTTGTAAGCAAATTTCATTATGGAGCAAGAGTACCAAGTACTGTAGTTGCAGCACCAATGGTACATGATACAATTCCTGCAATTCCTGTGCCTTTTATGGGCTTTAATATTACACCATCATTTGTTTCTTATACTAAAAAACCTCAATTGCCTTATATGCGATTACCAGGTTTACAAAAGATTAAGAATAATGATATTGTTTGTTTTAATTGGCCTGCAGATTCTTTGGCTACAATGTGGGGTGATAATTCTGGGAAATTCACATACAAACCTGTTGATAAAAAGACCAACTATGTAAAACGTTGTGTTGGTATTGCTGGAGATACGTTAGAAATGAAAGATGGTTATTTTTACATAAATGGTAAAAAGAACGATTTACCTTACAGAGCTAAACTTCAGTTTTTTTATACTTATGAATCTAAAAAACCTATAGATAGAAATACATTTCCTAAGTTTTTGTTAGAAAAAGAAAGGACTTATGTATATAAAATTCTTTCAGAATATTGGAATAACCCTAAAGTACAAGATGCTATTAAAAAGAATGGTAGTTTAACAAAAATAGGACAAGATTCTTTATATACTGAAGTTGCTGGAGGAATAAATCCAGATTTTGCTGCAAGATTAAAAATGGTTAATGTAGACAATAAAGTAAATATTAATTTAACTGATGAAGAAGTAACAAGATTAAAAGAAAGTTCATTAACAGTGTCTGTGAAAAAGATAAATCATGATGCAGATGTTGCTATTTTTCCTCATGTAAAAGAGTTAGGTTGGAGCCAAGATAATTTTGGCCCAATTTATATACCTAAAGCTGGTACAACAGTAGATTTGAATGCTGAAACCATTCCTTTTTATGAGCAAATCATAAAAAATTATGAAAACAACGATTTGGTTATTAATGGTGATGATATCTTTATAAATGGCCAAAAAGCAAATTCTTATACTTTTAAACAAGATTATTTTTGGTTAGTTGGAGACAACAGACACAACTCTTTAGATGCAAGATATTGGGGCTATGTACCTTTTGACCATGTTTTAGGAAAACCTGTGATGATTTGGTTTAGTTGGGATGCAAATGCAACAGGTTTTGCTAATAAAATAAAATCTATAAGATGGGATAGAATGTTTACGACAGTAGGTGGAGATGGAGAACCTGTATCTTACAGATATTTTGTTTTTGCTTTAATAGCATTATATATTGGTTGGAGTTTCTTTAAAAAGAAAAAAGCTGCAAAAAAATAAAAAGTGAGTTTATTTATTCCTACATATTTTTCGCCAATTTCTCAATATTCAGAGATTTATAAAGCTGATAAAATAGTTTTTGAAACGCAAGATAATTTTCAAAAACAAAGCTATAGAAATAGATGCTACATTTATAATGGCAGTGGAAAACAGTTATTGAGTGTCCCTGTAAAACATAAAGTTACTACAGGTAGAAAAAAGACAATAGATACCTTAATAGAAAATGATTTTCCTTGGCAAGACCAACATTTTAAATCACTACAAACTGCTTACAGAGTATCACCTTATTTCGAATTTTTTGAAGATGATATAGCTCATATTTTTCATAAGAAATATAAATTTTTATTGGATTTAAATATTGATACTTTTCTTTTTGTTGCAGATGCTTTACAGATTTCTACAGATTTCTTAAAAACTGAAGAATATTATATAAATTCTACAGAAAAAGATTGTAGAATGTTGGCAGAAAGAAAACATCAACCAGAAAAATTAGTAGAAACCTACGTACAAATGTTTGATGATAAACATGGATTTATACCTAACCTATCTATTTTAGATTTACTTTTTATGGAAGGCCCTAATGCTGTAAGTTACTTTTAAGAGTATTCGTTTTATTATGCTCAAATTTAGTATACATTATTCCTTACATTTTATTTTTCCATTATTAATTTCTTTAATTTTTTTTAAATCTAAATGGAAAAAAGTTTACTTAATTTTTTTATTGTCGATGTTAGTAGATTTAGATCATTTATTGGCAAATCCTATTTTTCAAGAAAATAGATGTAGTATCAATTTTCATCCATTTCATTCTTATATAGCTATAGGTATTTACTTTGTAGGATTATTTTTTAGTAAAACTAGAATTTTAGCTATAGTCTTACTTTTTCATATGCTTACAGACTTAATTGACTGTTATTTATAAAAACGTTGTGTAAGATTTTTTATTTCTGGTGATATATTAAGTTTTATTACCAAGAATAAATAAATAGGTATAATTAACAAACTCTTTAATGCTATATTAATAGTAGGGTCTATTGGAAGTTTAAAAAAGTATACATCTGTAATTGGAAAATCCCAAAAATTAAAACCTAAATACAAACCCATAATGATGAGAAACATTTTTAATGTTTTATCTGTAAAAGGTGTTATTAAGAATTTTTTCTTCACAAAATATAATTTAAAAGTATTTGCAAAAAAGATAACTATTAGGGTTGCTAATGCAAGACCATCTGTTCCTAAATCTAATTCGTAATAAAATAGTTTATTTAAAAAATAAACAGAAAAAGCCATAGTTAAACTTATAGGCAATGTTATTTTATAAAATCTAGAGTTATTAATTATTGCTCCATTATTTCCTAAAAAACCATTATACATTTTTAGAAAAGAAATCATAAAAACCACAAGCTCTCCACCTGCATAACTTTCTGGCAATAAATTAAATAATTGATGAACATTTGCATTTATCAAGACAAAAAAGAAACCACTAATCAATAATAAATTAATAGAACTTTTCTTGTAAAGAGACCCAACTTCATGCAAGTTATCTTCATTTAAAGTCTTAGAAGTTAAAGGTTGTAAAATGTTTAGCATAGCTCTACTTGGAGCTTCAATAAAAGAACCTATAAAGACAGCAACAGAATAATAAGCTGCTTTACTTATTTCTTCTTTACCAGGTATCATAAATTTATCTATATCTAAAATAATAGCACCTGCACTACCTGCTAAAATGATATAAAAAGAATATCTAATAATCTCATTAAAATTTTCTGGTAAAGAGAAGGTAAGCTTTGGAAAATACAAACGAAAAGCATAAATCATCATTACAAACATTCTTAAAAAATAGAATCCTGTTAGATAATAAATAAATTCTGGTTTTGTAATCCATTCAAAATAAACTGCAAAAAGTAGTAACATAACTACTACTCTATTCCATAATTCTTTTAAAATATTACCAAAAACCGAATGCAACTGTACTTTAGCCCAAGCATAAAAAACCTCAAAATAGGCACAAGTAAAAGCTACTAAATAGATAACAAATGTGTATTCTTTTATAATTGGGTTTTCTACAGACAAATAATTACTTAATTGCTCGTAAAATTCAACACCTAAAAAACCTAATGGTATTGCAATTAAAAGTGGCAAAAAAAGCACTGAAGACAAAAACTTATCTTGTTCTTTCTTTGTAAAATAGCTCGAAAAAAATTTAATAATTGTATGGTTTATTCCAAATGCTATTAAAGGCATCAATAAATTAGAGGTGGCTAATAAAAAAGTAACTAGACCATAATAGGTGTCTTCTAAAAATCGAGTATATAAAAACAATGTATTGATACCCCCAACCAAAAAACCTAAATAGATAAATATGGTATTTTTAAAAGACTGCTTTAATACAATTCCCATATTACGAATTTAGACTTTTTAATAATTCTGATAACTGTTTCGTTAAATTTTTTCGATGATATTGATCTATGTTTTTAGCATTAACTTTTAAATTTCCTTTTTTATAATTGTTATATAATCTTAAAACTTCATTTGATAATAATAGTTCATCTAAATAACTAAAAACCTTACCTGTATTTGTATTATTTAAAATTTCTGATAAATCTCCTTTTGATGAACTCATTGCTAAAATGGGTCTACTGGCTGTTAAGTATTCGAACAATTTTCCTGTTAAAATACCTTCAGATTTTTCAATATTCGGAATTAACAATAGAAGTACTTGTGCTTTTTTCTGATATTCAATGGCTTTTTGATGAGACACATATCCTTCAAAAATCGTATTACTTTCTAAAGAATTAGATTTAATTTCTTTTTTTACTTCATCAGAAATATCACCAATAAATTTTAATTGTAAGTCATTTTTAAAGTCAGCATTTTTATCGCACAAATCTTTTAGTACTTTAAAAAATAAAGTTGGATTACTTTGTTTTGGTAATAAACCAATATAAGAAATCGTAAATTTTTTATCTAAAGTAATTTCCTCATTCTCTATTACTTCATTATCAAATCCGTTTGTTATGACTTCTACTCTACTTGCTTTTTTTTGAAATTCTTTTTGTAAAAATTTACTTACAGTTAAAATACAATCTGCATTTTTAAAAACAGTATTTTCTAATTTTAGATTCTTCTTTTTAGCAAAAGATAACTGTTTAAATTCTTTCTGATAATACAAATCTGACCATGGATCTCTAAAATCTGCAATCCATTTTATATTATATTTTATTTTAAGTTTTAGTGCAATTAAATGCATACTATGAGGAGGACCAGTACTAATAATTGCATCTATATTATTCTTTTTTAAATAGTTACTTAAATAATTAACAGAGTTTTTTACCCAAAATATTTTTGGGTCAGGAATAAAAAAATTACCTCTTATAAATGATAAAAAACCACTATTTGTACTATTAGAAATATCTTTTTTATGTTTTGATTTACCTTTCCAAAACAGTAAATCAGTAGGCTCCCAAATTGGTTGTTTTAATACTTTTGTTCCTTCAGGAATTTCATTTAGTAAAGTATTGTCTGTTTTTGGATAATTTGCATTATCAACAGTATAAACAATTGGTTCTATATTAAATTCTTGTAAATATTTTACAAATTTTAACCAACGTTGAACGCCAGAACCACCTGCAGGAGGCCAATAATATGTTATAATTAATACTTTCAATCTAAAATTGTATCGTATAAATGTAACAGATTTTTAGAAGTCTGCTCCCAACAAAATGTATTTCTTACAAATTGTTTTCCATTTTCACCAAGTTGTTCTCTCAGATCTTCATCATGATATAATTTAAGAAGCTTTTCAGAAAAATCAACCACATTTCTATCTTCATGTACTAAACCTGAATTATTTTCTTCTATAAGTTCTTTCTGTGCAGTAGCATTGCTTACTAATAAAGGCTTACCAAAACTCATGTACTGAAAAATTTTGTTTGCATAAGCAACATCATGTTGTAAATTTCTATGTAAAGGAGAAATACAAATATGACTAGCTAAAATATACGATTGAAATAAAGATACATCTTGCCAGCCTTCGAAATCTACATAATGTTCAATTGCTAAATCTTTAACTTGTTGTTTTAAAATAACGTCTGTAGTGTTTTTACCAACAATAACTAATTTAATATTAGATATTTCATTTTTTAAATTATTGATACTTTCAATAGCAGTTTGTAAACCTCTTCTAATATGTGTATCACCTAAATATAAAATCACAAAATGATTAGCGTATTTGTTTATGATACTTTCATCTACTTTATAATCTTCAAAAAAAGATTTCCTTATGGTGTTAGGCACCAAAACAAAGTTTTCTTTTTGCTCAGGAATTCGATTTTGTAAATCTTTTATAAAATGAGGTGATACAGATATTATTTTATCTGATTTTAAAATCAACTCTTTTTCTTTCTCTTTCCATTTATTAGGAGAGATAATGTATTTACCAGGAAATTTTTGAAGATGAGGATACAACTTCATTACTTCTGGATAATTATCGTGCAAATCTAAAACAATAGGTAAATTTAATTTTTTGTTAGCTTTAAAAACAGCTTCAGCAACTTTAATATCATGAATATGGATGGCTTCTGGCTGTACTTTATTAAAAAAATGATGAATCTTTTGCTGCATCAAAATAGCATAAAAGGGTACAGTATAAGCTAAAGCTGAGAGTTTATATTCTAATTGATTAGATGGATACCTAACTATATGAATACCATTAATTATTTCTTCTTGTTTTTCTTTAGTATAAGTTAAACAGAATAAAAAAACTTGATGACCAGCGTTTACTAAAGTAACAGCTTCATTTTCTACTCTGGGATCAGGTGGAAATTTAGCATCAAGAATCATAGCGATTTTCATACTGCTTTTTTCTTCTTCTTTTCATCATACAATAACCAACCTGCAGAAACTAGAATAAGAATAATGTATGATATTAATGAAATTAAACCTCCTTTTTGAATCACTTTTGGTTCAAACTTAAAAGTTATGGTATGATTTCCTTCAGGTACTATCATTCCTCTAAGTACATAATTTACTCTGTAGTGAGGTGTTAATTGTCCATCAACATAAGCATTCCAGCCATCTTTATAAAATATTTCTGAAAATACAGCAAATTGCTTTCTATTCGTTTTTGATTCGTAAGTAAGTTCAGTTACATCATATTTTTTAAGACCTATAGTTGCTGTTGAATCTTTATCAAAAGTTAAATTTATAGTCTGGTCTAGTTGTCGGTTATCTATTACTGCTTCAAACTTAGTTTGTAAAGAATCTAATGCCATCATTTCTTTATTCGCAGAATCTACCAATTTAATTTCATTAACAAACCAAGCATTACCATTTGCATATGGATTTAACTGTGCTTGTTTCTCGCCTTTATTATCAGCAACAATAAAGTATTTGGTATTAAGCATGTTTAAAACTTGCATATTGTTTTTAGCAATTTGATACTCAAATAACTCACTATAACGTCCCATTTTTGCTGCATGATATCCTCCTATTGATTGGTGAAAGTAAGAAGTAGTACCATCTTGCATAGGATTACCTACAAAATTACCAACTCTAAAATGAGTAGTATCTTGTAAAATTTGCTTGTCTACATTAGAAGCTACAAAAGGTTTATCTACTCTTCTAGAATTTGTAAAATCTTCTTGATTTACATATCTTTTATCTACTGAAATCAAGTCGAATAAAACCAAAACCCCTAAACCTACTATTACTAGATTCTTTTTTAGTTTATCTTTTAGAAATAACCATAAAATTCCTCCAGTTAAAATTACAAGTACTAATGACCTTATTGTATCAGATAATAGCATTGCTTTTCTATCAGCAATAACAGCATCTATTAAACCTACTAAATCTTTATAATTATTATCTCTTATACCTTCGAAAGTTGAAAAAACATGAGCTAGTACAAAACCTAAAACTATAACACCACCAAAAGTAAACACAGCTTTTTCTAATGCTTTTCTTTTTTGAACATTATTTATTTCCTTAGAAAATAAATCTCTTAAAGCTAAAATTGCTAAAATTGGCACACAAAGTTCTGCGATAACTTGAATTGAAGATACTGCTCTAAACTTATTGTATAGAGGTATATAATCTATAAAAAAGTTAGTAATAACATCAAAATTTCTACCCCAACTTAATAAGATTGAAAATACTGTTGCAGCAACTAACCATTGCTTTAATTTTCCTTTTACTAAAAAAATACCAAGAAAAAAAAGAAAGAATATAACTGCACCTATATAAGCTGGTGCCTCTATTATGGTTTGATCTCCCCAATACGTAAGTACTTGTTTAGAATAATCATCTGCAACTTTTTTACCAGCTCTTTTTTCTATCAGTTTATAAAAATTAGAATCTTCACTCAACTCTTCAAAAGTTCCTCCTCCCATATATCTTGGGATAAAGAGATTAAACGTCTCTAATTTAGCATAGCTATATTCTGTAATATAACTCTTATCTAAACCTGTAGTTTGTTTTTTTTCAGTTCTATCTGCGTTAATTGTTAATTCTGATTTACCTCTTGTACTAAAATCTGCATATTCTTTCATGGCCATTATTCTAGAAGAATTGGCTCCAATACCAAGAACAACAGCAGAAATTATAACTGCTGCTTTTTTTATAAATACAGTTAATTCATCATTTTTAATAGCATGTATAAGTTCAACTATACCTAATATTAATAAACAGAAACCTAAATAGTAAGTCATTTGAATATGGTTTACATAGATTTCTAAAGCCATTGCAAAACCTGTAACAATAAAGCCTAATACATATTTTTTTCTAAAAACCCATAAGACTCCTGCTAAAACCAATGGCATATATGCTATAGCATGCGCTTTTGCATTGTGGCCTGGGATAAAAATGATAATCAAATACGTAGAAAAACCAAAAGCTAAAGAACCTAAAGTGGCTAACCTCCAATCTACTTTTAATGCCATCATTAAAACAAAAAAGCTTAAAAAATATAAAAAAGTATAATCTGCTGGTCTAGGTAAAAAGCGTAATGTTTTATCTATAACTCTTACAAAATCATTTGGGTAATATGCACTAATTTGATAAGCTGGCATTCCACTAAAAGAAGCGCCTGTCCAATATGGCTCTGCATTTTTATCTGCTCTATAATCATTAATTTCTTTAGCCATACCCTGAAATTGAGTAATATCTGACTGTGAAATTTTTTTACCTTTTAAAACTGGATGAAAGTATAAAAGCGATGCAAAAACAAATAGTACAACAACCCCTAAGTATTTAAAAATATTATCTTTTTTCATTATTTAATCAATTTCTTCATAATCTACATATTCACCAACAGAATTATTTGAGCTATTCTTATTTTTTGGTGCTTTATCTATTATAGTTTCTCCTTCTCTAACAGTGTGCTCTTGTTGGTAATTTCCAAACTGTTGTTCTGCTTTCTTTTTCATTGTATCTGCTACTTTATTAACTACATAAGGAGCGATTAATTTGGCAAGGAATTTAAAACCGTAATAAAAAAGTAATATAAAAAAGAGTGTTTTTAATAAACCCATGAAATAGTGTGTTAAAAAAATCAAGTAAAAGTAACAATTTGGCAACAATTGTAGCGTTAAGATTATATAAAACTTCAAAAGCTTTAAAAAAGTATAAGAAGCTTTTTAAAACAGCATTTTTATTATATGTTTGTTTATATATTTAAAAAACTAAATGCTTCTTTGGCAATGAAAAACATAATAGTTAAGCTTTTATTTTCTTTTTTTCTTTTAAGTTTTTCATCTGTTTTTTCTCAATATACAGAGGTTATAAATTCAAATAAACCAGGTTTTTCTGAAAGTCCTTACAGTGTAGGCTCTGGAGTTTATCAATTTGAAAGTAATTTATTTTTTAGAAATACTTCTATAGAACCTACATTTTCAAGACCTCAATCTTTTGGTTTAGATTTTTTATTTAGAACTAGTTTTTTTTCTGAAAAACTAGAGCTAAATGCTCAATTGGCCTATCAAAGAGATAAAGTAGCTTTTAAAAATATTTTTACAAGTCATTATTTTAGCACTGGGCTAAGCAGATTTATAATTGGCGCTAAATACTTAATTTTTCAACAAGAATATGAAGATAAAAGTAAAGAAGTTAGAAGTTGGAAAAGAAGAATGGCATTTGATAAAAAAAGATTAATTCCTTCTGTTGCTATCTATGCTGGTTTAAACACAGATTTTTTAAGTGACATTCACAAAAAAGGAAGTATTTCTCCTAAAGTTGGTGTTTTATTACAAAACAATTTGAGCAACAATTTTAATATTATTACAAATGTTTATTATGACAATATCGGAACTGAATTTTCTGAATATTCTTTTATTGTAACTAGTACCTATAATTACAATGTAAGATGGTCATCATTTGTAGAAAATCAAACTATATTTCAACAGAACAAAACTATATCTAATTTTGGTGGAGGGTTAGCTTATTTATACAATAGAAATTTACAAATAAATTCTTCTTTACGTTTCTTATTAGAAGGGCAAGCACAAGGTTATTATTTATCTTTAGGAGTTTCTTACAGAATAGACAAACATATAGATAAGTTTACATTATTAGACGATAATGGTAATGAAATTAGAGACACACCTATCAATAAATTTAATAAAAAACAAAAAGGATTCTTTAATAGACTTTTTAGTATTTTTACGAAAAAAGGAAGTCAAAATAAATCTCGTAAAAGAGTAAAACGAAAAAGGAAAAATTA
>Ga0209771_1000436_pt1 | contig 27713 bp, 26 predicted proteins | sample SaaInl59LU_5_DNA_FD_184639 | JGI IMG/M metagenome (GOLD analysis project Ga0209771, IMG submission 184639) | Marine microbial communities from expanding oxygen minimum zones in the Saanich Inlet - ESP_59LU_5_DNA (SPAdes) (version 2) | ecosystem: Environmental > Aquatic > Marine > Intertidal zone... | reverse complement strand
TGCAACGTTGAGGTCTTTCCTCTAGACTCGGTCTACAATGACTTTATCGGCACCCTGTTTTTCGATGTGTTCTCCGGTACGCCCGAGACGCTTGTACCGAACACAGTGATCTATCCGAACCCGACGAACGATGCCATCTACCGCAACCCTTCATGGGACAGCGGCCAGCACTGCTTTATCTACGATATCCGAGGAACATTGATCTTCGAAGGACATCCTTCTGAGTGGACCGCCAAGAGCATAGAAAGCGGCGTATACATCCTCCGCACCCGGGATGGAGCACGTACAAAGTTTCTAGTAAGGCACTAGCTACGGAGTTTAGAAATTATCCCCGTCGATCAGATTACCGAGGCCGCCGAGCAGCGAGCCTTCTCCCTTTTTCTTACCACCGCCTTGTGGAGCATGGCGCAATACACGATGTGCAAGTCGGCTGAAAGGTAGGCTTTGCAAGTAGACCGTTCCGTGCCCTGAGATCTTCGCTAAGAAGAGCCCTTCCCCGCCGAAGAGCATAGATCGCATAGGTCCTGCACGTTCGATACTGTAGTCTAGGGTACTGTCAAATGCGACCAAACACCCGGTGTCTACGTAGATTTCTCTACCGGTAAGCTCTTTTTTGACGACCGTTCCCCCGGCATGCAAGAAGGCCATTCCGTCCCCTTCGAGGCGCTGTAAGATGAAGCCTTCTCCTCCGAAAAGTCCAGCACCAATTTTTTTCGTCAACGCTATGGAAACTTTCGTACCCTTCGCGGCACACAAAAATGCATCGCGCTGGCACAAGAGTGAGCCTCCGAATTTGCTGAGATCCATCGCTTCGATGCTACCTGGATACGGCGCAGCAAACGCGACTTGTTTCTTCCCAGCACCTTGGTTGGTGAAATGGGTCAAAAAGAGTTGCTCGCCAGTAAGCAAACGCGATCCGGCCTGAAGTACTTTACCGAAAAAACCTTCGTTCGGGTTCGAGCCATCGCCCATCTTCGCCTCAAAAGCAATCCCCGAATCCATCCAGTTCATGCTGCCGGCCTCGGCAATAACCGTCTCTCCCGGGTCCAATTCGATACTCACCACCTGCATGTCATTGCCCTCGATGGTGTAGTCTATTTCATGTGATCTTTGCATAAGTTGGGGTGTTTTGTTGCACAGAAAATTCGGAAATTTTCTCGAAAAAGAGGATGCGGCAACGGCCAAAGTTTTGTGAATACGACCCTATTTGATCCTGTACGCGAGCCCGACACCGAACACCGTGCGACGTTGCCAAGCATCCACCTGGTCAATATCTCGCAACAGTTGCAAGTGGGCGTTCACCGAAAATGCTTCCTTGATTTTGTACAAGGCGATCAAATCCAAGCTGACATCCACAGCGCCCGGAGCGGTCACATAGTTGTAAAAGACATCGGCTTTCGCATTGATACTAAACTCCTCGGTGAGTTGCTGTGCGTAGTTCACGGTGGCTTTTGCCCCCGCCTCCAAACGCCAAGTTGCACCAGTGTCTACCCCAAAGGCCGCTTTGTCGCGAAGGTCTTGGTCCAGAACGGTCGTGCTTTTACCCGCAAGTGGCGAAAGAAAAACTTGCCAATGTTCCCACGAATTGTTTCCAAAACCCAGTGAGAATTGGCCATATATGGGAGCGCCAAATGTAGAGATCGGAGTGCCCGTGGTATCCCCAGCGGCGAATCCAGGAGCGAATTGGGTACGGACATTTACCTGACCAGAAAGATTCCAATCGGTCTTGCGCGGCGAACCCGTAACGGTCGTCGTGAACTCTAATTTATCCGCGTTCTTCGTAAAAACACCCGCTTGACGGGAGAGTCCATAATTTCCTTCGAACAGGTGTACCGTGGTGAATTGTTCCCCTTTCTTGGTCCAATTTTCACGCAACAAAAACGATACAGTAGCGCTATTCTCACCCCCCGCATTCCAGTTGTTCAAATCTGTGAATGCACCAGAGGCGCTATACAAGGCCGTCCGCACATAAATGGGCGTAGGTACAACTTCAGCATCCACGTCTTCCGTAGATTGTCCGTGCAATAAGGGTGCAGTAAGCAGGGCCGCTGCGAGCGCCCAAAAATTCAATGTTTTCATCTGTTGGTACAAGTTTAGGGGTGGGTAATGAAGGGGATTATTTTGATTTAAAAGCGTTAATCGCATCCTTCGCTGACTGTGACAAGATGAGTTCGCCACTCACCGCAGCACGCTCTGCCAAAAGTTGGTCCCAATGCTCGGTACCTTCCCAAAACACACGCTTTAATCCTCGCATAGCATCAGAAGAACTGCTTAACAGCTTTGAAACTAAGGCTTCTACCGCAGCATCCATCGCTTGCGTATCATCAAATACGTCATTGTACAAACCGCGCTCGTGTGCCCACTGTGCACTGCGCCACTCTGTAGCATTAATCGCAAGATCCGTCATCCCTGATAGGCCCAATTTTCGTTCCACCGCCGGACCCACAACAAAAGGCCCAATACCTACGGCGAGCTCGCTCAGTTTCACTGCAGCATGCTTGGTCGCAAAACAGTAATCTACGCTCGAGGCCAAACCTACGCCGCCGCCTACAGCCTTGCCTTGCACACGGCCAATGATCAGCTTTGGACAGGTACGCATCGCATTAATCACGTTCGCAAATCCGCTAAAGAACACTTTCCCTGTTGGGAGGTCTTCGATCGAGATCAGCTCATCGAAAGATGCCCCAGCGCAAAAAGCACGCTCACCCGCACTCTTCAGTACGATCAGCTTCACAGCAGCGTCTTCGCCTAACGCTGTGATGGTCTCCGCGAGCTTTGCCAGTACTTTCCCCGGCAAAGAGTTGGACAACGGGTGAAAAAATTCGACGGTAGCGAGTCCTCGTTCGTCTGTAACAACCTGCACCCCACCTTGATTAATAGCCTGATTCATAATCTTTTATAGTATTTGAGTATTGTGTTCGGAAGAGTACTCGATGCGGGTCAACATGCTGTGATACGCCTTGTAAAAGTCCTTCCCTTTTGATTTCGCTAGAGCATGCGTATTGTTTCTACGCCACTGATCCACAGCCTCTAAAGATTCCCAATAACTGATAAATATCGTTCTACCCGCATCATTATTCACGCTTTCGTGACCTAAATAGCCGGGAACGTCACCCACTAAGCCCAGGGTTTGCTCGCCCAACTCTTCATATTCTTCATACTGGTTACCAGCTAGGTAACTGAAGATGTTAGCGTACTTGGCGCCCGGAAATCGCTGATGATTCATTACGCTTGATCTGTTTTCTTTACCATGGTCAAAATGGTGGCTACAGCGACCACTTCGTCCGCATCGTCGTACACCTCGACATAGAACTTCACGATGCCTTTCGCTACGTCGTCTTCGCTGCGCTTTTCTTGATCGATCTTCTCTTTCACCGTAAAGCGAACGCCGATCGTCGTGCCTGGATATACAGGTTTCGTGAAGCGCGCCTCGTCGATACCGTAGTTCAGAAGTACTGGGCCTTTCTTCGCGTCAACAAAGAGACCTGCAGCCTTACTCAGGATGAAATATCCATGCGCTACGCGCCCTTTGAAGATGGTGCCTTCGAGCGAGGTGGCGTCCATGTGAGCGTAGAAGTTATCGCCGCTGACGTTGGCAAAATTGGTAATGTCTGTTTCCGTAACCGTATGCTTCGCCGTGTAGACCGTGGCACCGACCTGCAACTCTTCAAAGTGCTGACGGAACACATGCGGCTCTGCCTCTGGACGTGCTGCACCTGGCTGATACCGCGAAGTGATTGCGGTAATGTCATCCGGGTGGCCTTGAACGGCAGTACGGTGCAAATAGTGCAATACTCCGCGCTTTCCGCCCATCTCTTCACCACCTCCAGCACGACCTGGTCCACCGTGCTTCATCAGTGGCATCGGCGATCCGTGACCCGTACTCTCTTTCGCCATTTTCTCGTTGACGATGTGAATACGGCCGTTAAACGCCGCAGCTTCTGTGGTGAAGGCGACGATGTCTGACGTGTTCTTGCTGACGAAGGAAGTCACCAGCGAACCGCGGCCTTTCGCCGTTAGTTCCACTGCTTCGTCGATCGTTTTGTACGGCATTAATGTGCTTACAGGACCGAAGGGCTCGACTTCATGAACCGCCGTCTTGTTCATCGGGTCTGTATTCACAAAGAGCTTCGGCGTGTAGAACGCACCAGCGGCTGTTGCGCCCACGGGGTTGACCTCTGGATTGTACACGAGGTCCTGCTCAGCCAAGAGTTTATTCATTTCTGCCTCCACACGGCCGATCTGTTCGTGGGTGGCTAGTGCCCCCATGCGAACGCCTTCTGCTTGTGGATCGCCGATCACAGTTTTCTGTAAACGTGCGATGAGTGCATCTTGGACGGAAGGGAGTAAATGTTCAGGAACCATGGCACGGCGAATGGCCGTACACTTTTGCCCTGCCTTGACCGTCATCTCGCTAGCAATCTCGCGAACGAACAGTGCAAACTCAGGGTCTTCAGGAGTAACGTCTGGCCCTAATACTGCCGCATTCAAACTGTCTGCTTCGAGGTTGAACGGAACCGAGCGCTGGTTAAGGTGTGGCAAGCCGCGTAGCATCTGTCCGGTAGCCGCTGAACCTGTGAAGGTTACCACGTCTTGGAAGTCGACATGGTCGATGATGCCGTGGCCTTTTCCACTCACCAGCTGCAAGGCGCCTTCGGGAAGGATCTTGCTATCGATGATCGCTTTGACCATGACCTCGGTAAGGTATGAGGTGTATTCTGACGGTTTCACCACCGCTGGCATTCCTGCCATGAGGTTGACCGCAATTTTTTCAAGCATTCCCCAGATCGGGAAATTGAACGCATTAATATGTACTGCTACACCGCGACGAGGAACCATAATGTGGTGTCCGATGAACGTGCCTTCTTTCGATAATCGCGCCAATTCTCCATCGACGTAATAAGGCAAATCTGGGAACTGACGACGCAGCGATGCGTTCGCGAACAAGTTTCCAATCCCACCTTCGATATCGATCCAGCTGTCCATTTTGGTCGCACCGGTCGCCCAGCTGACGTCATAAAATTGGCGTTTAATGCCGTTCAAATGCAACGCCAATGCCTTAAGCATACGTCCACGCTCCTGAAAAGTCATCTTGCGCAGGGCCGGTCCACCCACAGTGCGCCCGTAGTTCAAAATCGCCTCGAAATCCAGCCCTTGCGAGCTGACCTCAGCGTACGCCTCCCCAGTAATGGCGTGGTGTGCGGTATATTCAACCCCAGACCCCTGTTCCCAATTCCCAAGGATATAATTCTTAACTGTGTTCATCTATTTATGCGTTTGATAGGTTCCTTTATGTGTCGGTCGATCCGCCTCCAATTCGCGCAACGGCTCCACCTCTTTCACAGTATCTATGCACTGCTGGGCCAATTCCATATACAGCTCCGTACCCTCCGTTTTCCAAGCCAGCATCTCATCGCTCACCTGTTTCACCACGCGACCCGGGTTCCCAACGAAGATACTGCGCTCCGGTACCACCGTATTTTGAGGCACAAAAGCCAAAGCTCCAACGATCGAACCCGCACCCACTGTGCAATGATCCATTACCACAGCGTTCATGCCGATCAGCACATTCTCCTCTAGCGTTCCGCCGTGAATGATAGCACCGTGCCCGACATGGGCCATCTTTTTGAGCCGAGTCTCCGTCCCAGGAAACATGTGTACCGTACAGTTTTCCTGCACATTCACACCTTCTTCTAAAACGATACGTCCCCAATCCCCACGCAACACAGCACCGGGACCGACATAACATTTCGGGCCGATCACCACATCACCCGTGACATTTGCCTGCGGGTGAACGAAGGCCGTTTCGTGCACGACGGGAATAAAATTTAGGAATTGGTAAATAGCCATATTAAGCGCGCTCTAAAATGGTAGCATAGCCCTGGCCCACACCGATACACATCGTGACCAGCGCATATTTTTTACCCGTCTCTTGCAACTCCAAGGCTGCAGAATGTAGGATGCGTCCGCCGGTCACCCCTAGCGGATGTCCGAGCGCTATCGCACCACCGTTCGGGTTGATACGGGGATCATCGTCCGCCAAACCAAGCTCTCGCGTACACGCCAAAACTTGGGCAGCAAACGCCTCATTCATCTCAATCACGTCCATATCCTCGAGCGTTAACCCGGCCTTCGCTAGAGCTTTTTTCGAAGCTTCCACTGGGCCAATTCCCATGATACGAGGCTCCACTCCAGCAACGCCCGAACTCACGATACGAGCAAGTGGCTTCAGCCCGTGCTGGGTAACCGCTTCACCACTGGCCATAAGAAGGGCCACTGCGCCGTCGTTCAAACCGGAACTGTTCCCGGCCGTTACCGAACCGTCTTTCTTAAACGCTGCACGCAAGCCGGCCAAGCCTTCTTGAGTCGTGCCTGGCTTCATAAATTCATCTTCGACAAAAACGATCGGGTCCTTCTTGCGCTGTGGGATCTCCACGGCAAATTTTTCCATACGGAAACGTCCGCGCTCCTGTGCACGAGCGGCTTTTTGCTGTGACCAGAAGGCAAAGGCATCTTGGTCCTCACGGCTAATGCCGAATTTCTCCACCAAATTTTCAGCCGTCTCGCCCATCGCATGCGTGCCGTAGAGCTCCTTCATCTTTGGGTTGACAAAACGCCAACCGAACGAGCTGTCGTACATCTTGCTGTCTGTGCCATAGGCACTCTGACTTTTACTGACCACATACGGACCACGACTCATGTTTTCAACGCCACCGGCAATGAAAAAGTCGCCGTCTCCGGCCATGATCGCACGGTGCGCATGAATCGCGGCACTCATCCCCGAGGCGCACAGTCTATTGACCGTTTCTCCCGGAACCGACCAAGGCAGTCCAGCGAGCAAAGCTGCCATGCGAGCTACGTTTCTATTGTCTTCTCCTGCCTGGTTGGCACAACCCAAGATCACGTCATCGATCAGCGCTGGATCTAAATCCGGATGCTTTTCGAGGAGTTTCGAGATGGCCATTGCAGCGAGGTCATCCGTACGGACGGCTGCAAGTGTGCCTTTGAATTTGCCGATCGGCGTACGTACGCCGTCTACGATATAGGTCTGTTTCATAGGTTCCATGATTTAGAGGTGCGGTACACGGTCCCTTTGAACCAAGCCACGCGCTCCCCTGAGGTATTTGTGATGTCTATTTGGTACAACCCGGTTTTACGGGTCTCGCTGATCTGAGTTGCACGCGCCTGTAGCTGATCTCCCGTCTTCACTGGGGCCAAGTGATGAATGCTGGTTTCTACACTCAAACTCTGCACACCCCCGCCGTTCGCGGCAAAGGCCAAGGCGCTGTCGGCCAAAGAATAGGTGATGCCGCCGTGGGCAATGCCGAAGCCGTTGGTCATTTCTTCTCGAACGGTCATGGCCAAAAGTGCCTCGCCGGGCGACGCCTCGATCACCTCAATCCCCAACCATGCACTAAAGGCATCGTTGCGCAACATGTGGTCGACTATAGCTCGTGCTGAATCACTCATCTTAGGCGTCCGCTTGGGTTTTGTCTTGAAGTACGGCCATCTCCATGGCGTCAACGGCGCAGTCTAAAAGGAACAAGAGGTTGCCGGCGCTTTCCGCGTCGCTAGGTGAATTCTCTACGACATAGAGGTAGAGTTCGCTAAGGGTGTTTGGTGAACTGCTCAGCTTGATGAGCGCTGGAGTGTCTACACCGTTGTCTTCCTGATGCGTTTCATAGATTTCCATCTTCTCCTCGATGATGCCCTGCCATTTTTCATTGCTCAGCATCGTCGTACGCCACCCCATTTTTTGGAACGACCACTTCAAAACGAGCACGGCTTTTAGCATGTTGTTGTGTGCCAGCTCATCCATGCCTTCATCTGCCTCCATGAGTGTGCCCATGAGGTACGGCTGCTGGTCGAGGAAATCGTCGAATTGGCTCTGGTAGAATTCCGTCTTCCAGCCTTCTACCTCAAGCATGCTTTCTTTTAGAGAGATTGCTCCGTCGTTATTGAGTGTATTCATGCTCACGAATTTAAGCATAAAAAAAGCCCCAAACACGAGGCTTGGGGCATTCCAACTAACACATCAAAATATGACTGACATCACATTTTACCTTTCATCATGTAGTTCCAGTACATGTGCGGCAAGCCGAACTTCTTAAGGATCCACATGCTATAGTTTTCCTTGGTCGTATCCACAAACTTGCTGAGGAACGGGTCGGAATCACGAACGTTGTTGTATTTGAATTCGGCCAATACCATTTTGCCGTATCCAGTTACCAAAGGACAGCTGCTGTATCCTTCGTATTTTTTATCACTCAACACGCTGCGTTCCATGTGCGCTAAAACGTTTGCTGCTACCACAGGGGCTTGCTTACGAATGGCTGCACCTGTCTTCGCTGTTGGAAGCGCTGCAGAATCCCCTAATGCAAACACATTCGGATATTTATTGTGCTGAAGTGTATTGATATCTACATCAATCCATCCACCCGGAGTACCGTTTGATAACGGGCTATTCTTGATGAAGTCTGGCGCGCTTTGTGGTGGAGCTAAATGCAAGAAATCAAAGGGAAGAACGAAGGTAGAGTTGCCGTCTAGACGCTCGCCGAGGCCTTCACCTTCATTGATTGTACAGTCGTTTTCACCCGGCTTTGCGTTTTTAAAATGCACCTCCTTTTTGTCGATATCGATCTTGGTGATGGCGTAGAACGGCTTGAAATGAATGCCTTTACGGTGAATGACTTGATTGAGTGTTTTTGCAAACTCAGGAACCCCGAAAATGACCGATCCTGGTGTAGGGAAAACCACTTTAGTCTTGGCTTTAACACCTGTTTTCGCCCAATAATCGTCTGCGAGGTACATGATTTTTTGTGGAGCACCACCACATTTGATTGGGGTCGTCGGCTGCGTAAAAATCGCATTACCGCCCTTAAAGTTTTGTACGTTTTCCCAAACCTTTTCTGGGTCGGTGTAGTTCGAACAAACAATGCCCTTTTCTAGACCTTCTTTAAGTCCTGGAATTCCATCCGTGTCTAACTGAATACCCGGAGCGGCGATCAAATAATCGTAGCTCAATGCGCCAGTAGCCTTAGTTTCAACGGTGTTGTTATCCGCATCGATGGTCGTTACAAAGTCCTTCACCCATTCACAACCGGAAGGAATCACTGAAGACATCGGTCTACCGGTCTTCTTCTTGTCATACGTTCCGCCACCTACAAGGGTCCAAGCCGCTTGATAGTAGTGCGTATCCGCAGGGTCTACAATAGCTATAGTGAGGTCTTTGCGCTCGTTTTTGATCTGAGCTGCAGTCATGATACCCGCCGTTCCGGCACCGATCACAACAATGTTGAAGTGTTTTGACATGACGTTTAGTTGTTTAGAATCTTCCTCTAAATTACTACCTTATATAAAAGGGCAACGTGACATTTATCACCCTTTGGCAGATGCGTCAAAATTGGCTTTTCATCATATTAGTGTGCGGAATGCCGTCTTCTAAGAACTCGTCTCCGAAGGGTATATATCCTTGCTTTCCGTACCAATTCAACAAATACGACTGTGCCATGATCTTTATCGGACCAGACTCGCCTAAACCGAACAGCACCTCTTCGGAGCGTCGCATCAGCTCTACCCCTAGATCGCCACCGCGATGATCTTTAGCGACAATCACGCGCCCGATAGACGCCTCGTGGTAACATACACCGGCTTCGAAAATCCGCGTGCATGCCACTGCCTTACCCGCCTCTTCTTTCCAAAGGTGTATGGCCTTTTGATCTAAATCGTCCAAGTCCTGATATACGCAATCCTGCTCCACGACAAAGACTTCACTTCTTAGACGCAGCAATTCATAGAGCTCGTGCACCGAGCATTCATCAAACCTTCTAACTTTCCAAGACATGTACCTTTCGTTTTTTGTTCCCCATTCTATCCCACAACAGCGCCAGGAGGAAAATAGCGCCCAGCACGGTACTTATGGTTCCTGCAATACTGGTTTCTAGAAATTTACTCAAACCATAACCGCCTAATGCACCCAGTAATGAAAACACTGCCGTCAGTGCAAGCATCGGACGAAGCTTCTGAACTACTAAATAGGCCGTAGCCGCCGGGGCTACAAGCAAGGCTACAACGAGGATAGCTCCGACACTTTCAAAGCTCACGACCGTCGCTAAACTGACCATGGACATGAGCGAAAGGTTCCAAACACCCACAGAAATTCCTAAAACTGCGGCATAGTCTTCATTAAACGATGTCATTTTGAGGCCTTTAAAACCGACTATTAAATACGCAACTACAGCAAGCAACAAGATTCCCGAAGACCATAAGGCCACCGGCCCTAAGGACCTACCGCCCAAAGTCAAAACGTCGAAAGGCACATAGGCGATCTCTCCATAGAGCACACATTCCTGGTCGAGATCCACACTGTCGCTCCAGTAGGTGATCATCACTACACCTGCTGCGAACAGGGTGGTAAAAGTCATACCGATACTCGCGTCACTTTGCACTTTTAAACGCTTGCGGAGTACTTCGATCAAGACCGTGGCTAAAACGCCGACGAGTGCTGCACCAAGGAACATGAATACGCTCGCTCGGCTTTGTGCGATCCAGTAGGCTACCGCGATGCCGGGAAGTACGGCGTGCGAGATGGCGTCACCGACCATGGTCATCTTGCGAAGCACTAAAAAGGCACCGAGCAAACCACACGCTAGTGCGATGAAGGAGGCTGTGAGTGCTATGGCGAGTGAGGGGTTCATCGGTGAAGCGAGCAGATTAAAGCGATTTTAAATAGGCAGCTAATGGGAATCGGTAGCTGACACCTGTTCCAAAGAAAAAGCCATTGGTAGGGAGTCTTGAACCAAATTCAGTGCTGAGATCTACCCCTGCGTACACGTCGAGCTGCAAGTCGTTCGAAAGAAGTTTCGTGAACCCACCATCGATGTAGGGGGTGGTGTACAATTGGTTTCCGCCCCAAGTGAATTCTGAGAAATACTCCAGGTAAATGCCAAAGTCTCTACCCAAGTCGTAGCCTGCAGCGAATGAAAACATACCAGCATCGATAAAGCCGTTCGATCCATTTAGACCTCCAGAGAAACCGATGTTTGAGGCAATGCCAAAGCGGTCAGTAAGGGATTTTTCAAGCATGAGTCGCTGCTCATGAAAAACGGTATTGGATTGTAATTGGGCTACATAATCGCCGGCCACCATAAAAGGGAAACTCGCATGTGAAAGCCACGTGGTTTGAGGCAAAAATTCTGTTTCCTCTAGAAGGTTGTATTTGAATCCGAGGGTAACAGGCTGAATACCCGTTCTGCGCAATGGACTTAAAATACCTGCTCCAGTAATGTTCTCTGTGTTCGCGTTGATGACGGCACGTACCTCAAATTTCGTGTTGATGCCAAAACGGAGCACTTCCTCGATCTGATGACGATCACGACGCTCTTGAGCTCCAAAGGTCTGCTGTGACTGGGAAAATTGGTACCCGCCCTCATACTGAAACCAGCCCACAGGCGTGATTTGCGCACTTTCAGTAATATCCGGTCGATCGGTCGCAATAGCATCCATCTCTTTCACTTCTGTGACCAATTCCTGCCCAATCGCCCAAGGGCCTGCAAGCACCATCACTGCTACAATCCATCTATTCATTTTCATACGGTATCAAACTTTGATGCGGGTCACGTTCTGGCGTGCCCAATTCTTTAATTAACAAACTTTCTATCTCGGGGGTAATTACATGTTCCATGGTCTCAGCCTGCGGGTGAATGTGATCCGCCGCCATGCCCAGCCTTTCCGTCAGGTACAACTCCCAAAGGCGGTGCAACCGCACCACTCTCCGACCTTCCACGCGACCCATCTCGGTCAAACCGTACGAAGGGCCATGTGCTTCACTAGTAGAGGAACGCTCCACGATCCACAATCGTTTCATCAAATCGCGCAACCCGCGGCGCACATCTTCATCGCGCATCGCTCGGATTTCCATCATTCCTTTCAAACTGAGCTGTACACTTTTTTCTTGACGTTCCTCCTGTGAATACAGCAGTTTCAGTAAATTTTCACGTAAGGTCTTCGCACGGTGTGCACGTGCCCTTCTGCGCTTAAACAGCAGCCCTTTCTCTGGTGCGAACAGCAACGAACCGAAGCCCAGCATACCCAGCACAAGCACGACCCAAGGACCGGTAGGCATCTTGGGGATACTGCTCGAGATGAGCGTTCCGGCCGCCGCCGACAAAGCCGCGATCAGCGCTGCGATTCCAAGCATCGCTGGCAATGATTTTGTCCACGCGCGCGCTGCCGCAGACGGGGTGATCAGCAAGGCCGCCATGAGCACAACACCCACGGTTTGAATGCCGATGGTCACTGCCAAAACCGTGAGCACGGTGAACGTGAGGCGAATGAATCCGACGGGCAGACCTATCGCATGCGCAAAATCTTCATTAAAGGTCATCAGCTGGAAGCCCTTGTAAAACAGTCCGACGCCGACTAAAAGCAGTACCGCTAATCCGGAAAACGTATAGACATCGAGCATGGTAATGGCTGCGGCTTTACCGAGCAAATAACGCTCGAGACCTGCCTGCTGGCCTTGACCGAGGCGCTGTACATAAGACATGAGCATTATACCAAAGCCAAAAAAGGTGGAGAGCACAAGGCTTACGGCGGTATCGCTCTTGAGTTTCGTGCGTTGCTGGATGTAGCTAATGCCGTAATGGGCGACGAGTCCTGCGACTAAGGCGCCGAAGATGAGGTAAACAGGATGACGACCTTCCCCAAGGATAAACGCAAGTACTACACCCGGCAACAAGGCATGGGCGATGGCATCGCCCACCAAGCTTTGCTGCTTGAGGTAGCTAAAGGCACCGACGACGGCCGCTGAAGAAGCCAGCAGCATGGTTCCTAGGAGTACTTTGAGGAAAATTGGGTCCATAAACGACGGTTATTCCGGCTTGTCTTCTTTGAAATCGGGCTCACGTAGCGGGAATTCCGTAGAACCGATCAAATCGCCAAGTTTCGAAAGCACCGTGAGTCGGCCGCCGTACGCCTCCTGCAAAAGCTCCTTCGTAAAGACCTCTTCGCGCGGACCAGCGGCCACTAAACGAGTGTTGAGCAAGACGATCCAGTCGAAATATTCGTTCGCCGTTTGCAAATCATGGTGGACAATCACTACGGTTTTGCCCTCGTTCTTCATGTCACGAAGCAACTTCAGGATGGCATCTTCCGTCGCTGCATCTACTCCTACAAAAGGCTCGTCCATCAGGTAGATGTCCGCTTGCTGCGCCAGGGAACGGGCGATAAAAACGCGCTGCTGCTGACCCCCGGAGAGCTGTGAAATTTGGCGGTGTGCAAACTCTAAAAGATTCACTTTTTCCAGCGCCTCGGTGGCGATCCTGCGGTCCTCTTTTGTGATACGCTTGAACAGATTGTTTTTGCGGTAACGTCCCATCAAAACCACATCCATGACATCTGCGGGGAAGTCCCAGTCAACGCTTTCGCGTTGCGGCACATAACTCACCCGTTCACGCACATTGTCGAGCGGCTCACCGAAAATCTCGGTGTACCCGCTGTCCGGTTTGAGCAGCCCCATAACGGTTTTCAACATGGTCGTTTTCCCGGATCCGTTCGGCCCGACGATGCCGATGATTTTCCCTTTTGGCAAGGTGAAATCTACATCCCATAGCACTGGCTTGCTGTGGTAGCTGACGGTAAGATTGTGTACTTCTATACTTTTTTCCATCACTCGAATGATTTTAAAACTTGTGTAGTGTTGTGCTTGAAGGCGCCGATCAAAGTGGCTTCTGGCGTTCCCGGGGCTCCTAAAGCATCGCTAAATAAGGGCGCGCCTATCACCACCTCGCCGCCCATCTGTTCGACGGCTTCTTGCAAGGCTTGAATACTTTTTGGATTGACGCTGGTTTCGGTAAATACCGTATTGAGTTGTTTTTCAATGATAAAGGTCGCGGAGGAGCGCATGTCGCTGACGCCGAACTCTGCTGCGGTAGAAATGCCTTGTAAACCGCGGACTTCGATGCCGTAAGCGCGACCAAAATAGGAGAAGGCGTCGTGTGCGGTGACCATAGCGCGGAGGGAGTCGGGTACCTCGCTGATGGCGCGGATCATCTCATCGTGTGCCGTTACTAACTCCGAAAAATAGTTGGTGGCGTTTTGCTGAATCGTCTCGCGGTGCTCTGGGAATTGGTCCATGAGGAAAAGGGACAACTCGCTTACACATGCGCTCCAGAGCTGCAAGTCAAACCAAATGTGCGGATCATACGTGTTGGGGCCTACTTCGATCAGTTCAGTAGGTTCAAGCGGATTGCTCATCGCGTAGACTGGTTTTCGCTCGCCCAATTTCTCCAAGATGTCCGTCATCTTTCCCTCCAAATGCAAACCGTTGTGCAAAATGACCTCAGCACTTTGCAGTTTGGCCACATCACTTTCCACCGGCTTGTAGCTGTGCGGGTCGATGTCACTTTGCATCAGCGCGACAACTTCAACCTCATCCGGCAACAACTGGCGTGCCGCATCCGCAACAACAGAGGTGGTCGCAAGGACCTGGATCGGGGCTTCAGGCGTACAGCGTACGAGTCCAAAGAAGGCTACGAGTGCGAGGAGGAGCTTTTTCATACAGCGATGGCGTAAATGTTGGACGACATGCTGTGGCTGAGCCAAAAGAGCGCGTCGTCGTTAGATTTTAATTGGATGCTGGAGTCAAAACTGGAGATGGATTCGATGGTGAATTCGCTACCGAGCTGAATTTTTAAGGTGTCCAATTGCGTAAAGAAATCCGGACCTGCATCTTCCACGCGAACCACCCTGAGGCGGTCAGACATCGAAAATTGTTGCAGCGGCTTTCCCAAGGTCGGGGGCACCGCGCCGTCCGACTGCGGGATCGGGTCACCGTGCGGATCGTGGATCGGCGAGCCTAAAAATTCCGCTAAGCGCTCCACCATTTTCGGACTTTGCACATGCTCGAGCTGTTCAGCCACCGAATGCACTTCTTCCCATCCGAATCCGAGCTTCTCTACCAAAAACGTCTCCCACAAACGGTGTTTCCTCAAAATGTGTTTCGCGATCGCTACGCCCTGCGCAGTCAGTTTAACGCCCTTGTAAGGAATGACCTCAACGAGTCCCTTTACGGCCAGACGTTTCACTGCTTGCGTCACCGAAGAACCCTTCGCACCCACGCGCTGTGCGAGCGCTCCATTCCCCACAGTGGATTCACCGCCGAGGTGGTAGAGCGCTTTGATGTAGTTTTCTTCGCTTTCTGAGTGTGTTTTCACTGAGACTATAAATTTGTTTAGGTAAAGCTAAACCTTTTGTTAGCCACAGCAAAACCCTGCTTCGTGTATTTTCATAGATGTGCTACCTTGCAGCTTGAACAACAGCTACCCGTGAGTCAACACACCTACTTCATTTCTGATGTCCATTTGGGCGCCCCTTCCGTTGCCGCTTCTCAAGCCCGAGAACGCCGTTTGGTTGCGTTTTTACAAGACATTCAGGCCGACTGTAAAACGCTCTATATCGTAGGCGATTTGTTTGACTACTGGTTCGAATACAAACACGTCGTTCCGCGCGGACACACACGTCTGCTCGGTACGCTCGCTTCGATGGTGGACCAAGGTCTGGAGCTGCACATTTTCACCGGCAACCATGATTTATGGATGGCCGATTACCTCGAAGAAGAATTGGGCGCGAAAGTGCACCACAAACCCCTAGAACTAGAGCTGGACGGCAAGCGTTTTTATTTGGCGCATGGCGACGGACTCGGTCCTGGTGACGCGAAGTACAAGTTGCTGAAAAAGATCTTTACCAATCCGTTTTGCAAGTGGATCTACAACAGGCTGCACCCAAATTTTGGAGTGGGTTTCGCTGCGCGCATGTCGAGAATGTCTCGGGAGAGTCAAAGCGATGATGACCATGCGTTTTTGGGCGAACAAGAGCGCCAGCTGCAACACAGCAAAGCCGTACTGCAGGAGCAAAGCTTTGACTATTTTATCTACGGACACCGCCACCATTTGAAAGATCTGCCGCTCGAGGTGGAGCGAAAAGATGGCACTAAATTTGAGAGTCGATACCTCGTGTTGGGCGATTGGATTACCCTGGATTCGTACGCGGTTTGGGACGGAACAGAATTGGCCACAGCGACCTATAAACAACCCTAATAGCATGAAAAAGTTACTATGTACCGCGCTAGTTCTCTTCGGACTGAGCGCAGCAGCACAAGATTACAAAGGCCACTACGGCGTGGGTCTTGCGCTGGGAGAGCCTTCGGGTTTCAGCATCAAAAAATTCAACGATCAAACCCAAGCGTTTCAATACACGTTGGGCTACAGTTTGGTCAACGGACAGGAAGGCATCAACATAGGTGCGGATTATTTATTGCATAATTATGACCTGATCACCGCTGAAAAAGGCAGCATCCCATTTTACTACGGAGCAGGGGTGCATTTGAAGAGCTACAACACTTCTGGGAATCAGCTTTACGCGCGAGTGCCGCTGGGTGTAGCGTACGAAATGAGCGATGTGCCGCTCGATATTTTCTTTGAATTTGCCCCAGGAATCGCCGTTATTCCAGAACCGGATCTCGTGGTCAATTTCGCTGTCGGCGCACGTTTCTACTTCGACTTCAAACAAGCAGCCGAAGCCGTGGGCGACGTTCTGTAACCCCTCAGAAATTACAACGCATAAAAAATCCCCTAAGGCAAAAGCCTCAGGGGATTTTCTGTTTCTAGTGCTATGCGTAGCGATTACTTCGCTGCTGCAAATTTCTCAGCAACCACTTCCCAATTGATCACATTCCAAAACGCTGAAATGTAGTCAGGACGACGGTTCTGGTAGTTCAAATAGTACGCGTGCTCCCAAACGTCCAAGCCTGCGATCGGGTGACCTGCACAACCTGCGCTAGACATTAACGGATTGTCCTGGTTTGCTGTAGAGCAAATCTCCAATTTTCCGTCGTTCACACACAACCATGCCCAGCCTGAACCGAAGCGCGTTGCCGCTGCTGCGTTGAATTTTTCTTTCATTGCGTCCAAAGAACCGAAAGCTGCATCGATCGCTGCTGCCAATTCTCCCGTTGGAGCGCCGCCACCGTTCGGGCTCATCACTTCCCAGAATAAACAGTGGTTGTAAAAACCGCCGCCGTTGTTGCGGATCGCTGCGTTATCTGTGTGGTTTGCAAGAAGTTCTTCAATGCTCAATCCTGCCATTGCTGTACCTTCGATTGCTGCGTTGAGCTTCGAAGTGTACCCTGCGTGGTGCTTTCCGTGGTGGATTTCCATGGTACGTGCGTCGATGTGCGGTTCAAGCGCATCATGAGCGTACCCTAATTGTGGTAATTCAAATGCCATAATGAGTAGGGTTTGTTGTTATTTTCTGCGATAAAGTTAACGCAAATTCTCCACGAAGGTTTTAACTTTCGATGATAACCATATTACCAATTCCTATGAGCACACCCCCCATTTCCCCGCTTCAGGCCACCGAGCCTTTCATCGTGCTCGACGCCTCGGCGGGCTCTGGTAAAACCTACTCCCTGGTTCAGCACATCTTGCTCAATGCATTGCGTCCGAAAAACATGGCCAATGCCTACCAAAAAGTGCTGGCCATCACCTTTACGAACAATGCCGCGGAGGAAATGAAAGCCCGCCTGTTAAAGCAGCTCTTGGAGTTCGGCACAGATCCTTCCCCCGCGTCCAACGCATTTTTCAGACCCATCGCTGAAGCCCTCAAGATTTCAGCCGAAGAGTTGCAACGCAGAGCCCACGCCGCAGCCTCGCACATGCTGCACCACTACAGCTCCCTGAACGTGGGCACGATAGATAACTTCACCCACCGCTTGGTCCGCACCTTCACCAAAGATTTGGACCTCGACGACAACTTTGAGGTACGCCTCGATCTCGACGGCATGGTCGCCGAAGCCCTCGACTTGTTATACAGTACGCTCGGCGATCACCCCGAACTGCGGAATACGCTCGTAGCTCTCGTCCAGGAGCGCATGAACCGCGACAAGAGCTACAACCCAGACAGCAGCCTGAAAAAGGAAGGAATGAACAGCTTTAACGAAGGCGCGTATGAGCACCTGAAGAAGCTGCCCAGCCCCGCACGGATGATGGAGATTGAGCGGGAATTGAATACAGAATTGGACCAAATCATCACAGAGGGACGGGCCATTTCAAACAAGGTTCGCGCACACTTCAAAACCTTCGGATACCTCGGCACCGAGGACATGACGAACTTTGCGACGGTAAAAAATAACCTGCACAAACAATGGCACAACCTGCGCAGACACCACCTCGCAGCAGGGGCCAACGTTTGGAAATCCCGCGCTAAAAAGGACGGCATCCAAGAATGGGAAGCATTGCGCGATGAGGCCTTTGCCTTCCAAGACGCGCAACAATCGCGCTTACTACTGCTCAAGCAAGCCACCGCAAAACTGCAGCAACTCGCCGCCACTAGGGCACTTCTCGACAAATTTGACGAGATCCAGCAGAACCAAAACACCATGCCGCTGAGCGCCTTCAACAAACTCATCTCAGAGGAACTGCAGCGCGAACCTACCGCGTTTATTTACGCCCGACTCGGTGAAAAGTTTTGGCACTTCTACATCGACGAATTCCAGGACACCTCAACCATGCAGTTTGAGAACATCCACCCGCTGATCGAACACTCGCTTACCAAAGATGAGAATGAAAACAGCGCACTGATCGTCGGCGATGCCAAGCAAAGTATTTACCGCTGGCGTGGTGGACGTGCGGAACAATTCATGTCGCTCGTCCAAAACCACCACCCTGCCAACAAATTTGAAGGCCTGCCCCACGGTCATGAGCTCTATGGCAGACAAACCATCCAGCTTGAAAACAACTTCCGAACGCACGGCGCCATCGTGAAGTTTAACAACGCATTTTTCCCAAAACTCGCCGAAGCACTGACCCTACTGGACCACGCCAAAGCCTACAGTCCACAAGGCGTCTCTCAACATCCACGCGTCTCCGAAGATTTGGGAGAAGTACGGATCGATTTCTTCTCCCACGAACGCGGAAAAGCCCGCAGCGCAGAGGAATTCGAGGCCCTCATTTGCGAGGCCACCTTAGCACGCATCCAAGAATTGCTTGAAGCAGGCCATGACTACAACGACATTGCCCTTCTGGTACGCGGAAATTCCCAAGGAAAGCGCCTGGCAAATTACCTGACCGCCCACCACATTCCCGTACTCAGCGCAGACAGCCTCGTGCTCTCGAACGCCCACGAAAGTGCGCTCATCCTAGCCGCCGCAAAACTCTTTGTACAAGCCGAGGACAAACCGGCGCGTTTCGAGCTGGCCTATGCCCTAACAAAACTCAGCACCCTACCTTCCGAGGTGGACCATTTCACCTTTCAAAAAGAGGTGGTGGACCGCGGCATCTCTGCACTCATCCATCATTTCCCGCTCGCAGCCGGACTGCTTGGCACCACAGAAAATCTATTCACCTTCGGCGTGGGTGTTTTCGATGCGTTCGGACTTCTCACACGGCCAAATGCGATGGTGGACGCTTCGCTCGACCTGTTGTTCCAATTCCAATCCAACGACGGCACCTTTGCCACACTTCCGCTGTGGTGGAAAGAGGAGAGCCCAAAGTGCAACGTGCCTGTACCCGAAGATTTGCCGGCCGTTCGTGTAATGACCATCCACAAAAGCAAAGGCTTGGAGTTTGAGCATGTGATCATGCCTTTCGAAGTAAACTTCAAAGAAAGTGACACCGAGCATTGGATTCCGTTCCCACATCACGACGAGCTCGAGCGCCTGCCCATCAAAAAAACGAAGGAAACGGCTGCACTATTTCCAGAGGAGCTCGCCGTACAGATCGACAACGAGAACCACTTCGACTGGATGAATATGATTTACGTGGCGATGACGCGACCCGTCGCGGGTCTGCATTTGTTCTTTTGCGCGGACAAGGCCGGGAAATTCGGAAAAGCCATTGCCGAACATCTCGAGTGGGGCGAAGGCGCCGGAAGCAAGCGCATCGGAACGCCTGTGGCGGCCGATCAAAAGGAAAAATCCAAACGTGAAACACCGACCCAAGGCGGCATCGGGCACTTCAGCCCAGCACATTTGCGCATGAAGATTACAGCACCAAAGGGTTGGGAACAAGGAGGCGCCGATGCTCGAAAGTGGGGAACCTCCCTGCACCGTATTCTGCAGTTGCCGCGGGAAGTGCAAGCCACAGCACTGCAACGCCTGTACCGCTCCGGGGAATTCTCTGTCGCCATGCAAGACCGAGCAGCTCAGGTGCTCGCAGACTTGGACCAAAAACCAGCCTGGAAGCAGCTCGAAGATGGTGATCGGGTGATTTACGTAGAGCGCAGTATTGTGGGGCCCGAAGGCACACAACGCCCGGATTTAATAATTGGTTCTGAACAACATGCCTTCGTAGTAGATTATAAAACAGGGACCCACAAGGACGCGTACGATAAACAGCTCGCCGACTACGTTGAAGCATTAAAACCGACTTTTGAAGAAGTTGAAGGGGAACTCTGGTATATATAACTATATTGCTAGTATGAAATACGCATGGACTACGATCGCTTTCGCCCTAGCCTTAGGGAGTTGCACTTATGAAAATGAGGAAGACCGCTACGGAACGGGTGATCCCTGTGAAACCGCTGCCGTGTCCTACAGTCAAGATGTAGCACTTATCCTCTCGACCAATTGTACCTCATGCCACAACGACAGCAGCCCCACCGCGGGATTGTCGCTCGAGGGATACACCAACGCCAGCACCTCCGCGCTCGGCGGTGGATTAATGAACCGCGTCCAGCGCCCTTCCGGAGACCCCCTCGTGATGCCACCTACGGGTCAGCTTTCTGAATGTGACCAAGCAAAATTGCGCAAATGGGTCAACGAAGGCGCCTTAGACAACTAAACCTCACCCGAACTATGAAACACTTCTTCATCGCCATCGCCCTGCTGCTCGTTGCACCTCTAAGCGCCCAGCAATACCTCACGCGCCAAGGCACCATCACTTTTGATGCCGGCTCTCCCCTCGAAGACATCGCCGCAAAAAGCGAGAGTGCTTCCGCCGTTTACGACAGCGAAACCGGCAAGCTCGGTGTCCAAGTCCTCATGACCTCCTTCGTCTTCAAACGTGCCCTCATGCAAGAGCACTTCAATGAAAACTACGTCGAGAGCGAAATCTACCCCAAAGCCTCTTTCCGCGGAACCTTCTCCGACGGTCGCGCAGTAGGCACACTCACCTTGCACGGTGTGAGCAAAGAAATCGACGTTCCGGCCTCTTTGTCCGTCGAGGGAGACGTCGCCAAACTCCACACTGAATTTCCGGTATCTGTGGCCGATTTCGAAATTGGCATACCCAAAACCGTAGCGAACAAGATCGATAAGGAAGCCAAAACCACCGTGGACTGCACCTTGAAATTGCGCCGATAATGAGCCGAATCCTCTCCCTTTTTGCCCTGCTTCTCAGCGTCACTAACCTCTGTGCGCAGGACGATCTCTTCGATCTTTTGGACGAATCCGTGCCTGAAACGCAAACCGTGTTCGCCACTTTTAAAGGCACACAACTCATCAACGCACCCACGAACGAAACGCCCGGCAAAGGAGTCTTACAATATGTCATCGCACACCGCTTCGGAAGTTTTACGGACGACTACCTCTACAACTTCTTCGGCCTCGACAATGCGCAAATCCGCATGCAGCTCGACTACGGCATCACCGACCGCCTAAATATCGGTATCGGCAGATCCTCTGTACTTAAAGTTGCGGACAGCTTCGTGAAATACAAGGCATTCCAGCAGCGCACCGGTGCAAACGCCTTTCCGTTTTCGCTTACCCTAAACTCTTCGATCAACTACCGCGCAGCGCGCTACACGGACGGCATCGACCACGACCGTACAGACCGCATCTCTTATTACCACACGGCCATTTTCGCTCGAAAGTGGAGCCCAAGTATTAGTACACTGTTCTCACCAGGACTGGTACACTGGAATACGGTGCCGGGCAGAGACGACCCAAACACTACGCTTCATGCTACGCTTGGAGGACGAATAAAATTGAACAAACGAATCGCCCTAACCGGGGAGTTTTCACTCATGAACAACTCTACGCTGAGCGACGGAAGTACTTTTACCGTGCCGGGAGGAGTGGGAATCGACATTGAAACTGGAGGGCACGTATTCCAAATTCACCTCTCCAATACACGCGCGATGAGCAATCCATACTGGCTCTCAAGAAACACCTTCAGCGCTCTGGACGGCAGTCTATTACTAGGATTCAACATTTCGCGCGTCTTCACTGTACGCTAGTTTAGGGCATAAAAAAACCCGGTCCGAAGACCGGGTTAACCAAACCAATAAACCTAAGCTACTCTTAAGTATGCCGAAATTTACGCCGATTTTTCAAATCACAAAGCGGATTGTAAATTTATTTTAAAGCCTCTGATTATTTTGTCTCATCTAGGACTTCGGTATAAGAGAATTCGACGTCTTCGGTAGATATTGTGTATTTGCGCCCTTACATATTTTGAATATCGAGCAAACATTCCAACGCTCCGAAATCTCTCAATATGCCAGATTTTAGGGCACTTTACCTCGCTTTCAAAGATGAACATAATAATGTGGCGAATTATTAAGTGTCATATATACACTATTCAAAAAAACTTCATATTATTGTAACTTAATCGTTAACACAAATAATTATGAATCAAAATCTACGTCGTGTTTTGTCCTCAACGACGCTTTGGTGCTCTATGCTCCTACTTGGATCTCAAGTAGCGTATGCACAGAGTGAAGGCGAAGGAGATGACGATACAATGTCTCAAGCAGACATGTTGTTTGACCAACTTGAAGAAGTTGTTGTCATTGGTTATGGTACTCAGAAGAAGAAAGACCTTACGGGTTCTTCTGCTCAAGTAAGTGCCGAAGATTTCAACGGTGGTGTTGTTACATCTCCAGAATTGTTGATCCAGGGTAAAGCTGCAGGTATCACTATCACACCTACTAACGGTGAGCCAGGTGGTGGTGTAAGCGTACGTGTACGTGGTGGTACTTCGATCTCTTCTTCGAATGAGCCGTTGTACGTGATCGACGGTATGCCGATCCAAGCTGCGAATACGCTTCCAGACGGAACAGGCCAAACTGGCGGTTCTCAGCGTAACCCACTTTCTCGTTTGAACCCGAACGACATCGAGTCGATCACTGTATTGAAAGACGCTTCTGCGACTGCAATCTACGGTGCACGTGGTGCGAACGGTGTAGTATTGATTACTACGAAGAAAGGCGTAAGCGGTCGCATGAGTGTAGATTACAACTACCAAGTTTCTGCTTCAACACTTGCTAAAAAGCTAGACCTTTTGAACGCTGATGAATACCGCGATGCGGTAAACCGTTTCAACCTTGGAAACACTTTAGGCAATGCGAATACAGATTGGCAAGATGAAATCTTCCAAACAGGTATTTCTCAACAGCACAACCTAAGCTTGAACGGTGGAAACGAAAAAGGTTCGTACCGTTTGTCTTTAGGTTATTTAGACCAAGACGGTATTGTATTGAACTCAGGTACTGAGCGTTTCACGAGCCGTTTGAGCTTGAATCAAAAAACGTTGAACGACAAACTAACGCTTTCTGGAAACATCAACGTTTCTCAGCAAGACGATAACTTGACTCCTTACCAGCAAACTGGTGGTTTCGAAGGTGGTTTGTTCACTAACGTGATGAAGATGAACCCGACCCTTCCAGTATACGACGAAGACGGGAACTACACGTTTGTATCTAACTCTGTTCGTAACCCAGTTCAAGCGGCGCTTGAGATTGATGATGTTGCGCGCACATTGAGTTTGACTATGAACGGTTCTGCTCGTTTGGACCTTGGCGATGTTGTTGAAGGTTTGAGCGCTACTGTGAATACTGGTTACGATACGTATAATACAATTCGTAAGACTTACCTTCCAAAGTCTACTCCTTACGGTGTAGCTGATAACGGTGTAGGTTCTCAGAAATACGGTCAAGTTTCTTCTACAGTTTTGGAGACGTACTTGAACTACGACAAAGAGGTTGCTGGTAACATGTTGAATGTTATGGGTGGGTACTCTTGGCAAGAAAACAACTACGAAGGTTTCGGTGCTACTGCGTACGAATTCGTTACTGACAACTACAGCTTCAACAACCTTGATGGTGGTGGTCGCGCACAGTTGGGTGACAAATACTCGTACCGTGGACAGTCTCGCTTGATCTCGTTCTTCGGTCGTGCGAACTACGACATCGACGGAAAGTTGATGTTGACAGGTACGGTTCGTCGTGACGGTTCTTCAAAGTTCGGTGCTGACAACAAATGGGGGGTATTCCCGTCGTTTGCAGCAGCATTGCGCTTGTCTGAATTTGACTTCGTTCCAGAGACCTTCTCTGATTTGAAACTCCGCGCAGGTTGGGGTGTTGTAGGTAACGAAGCGATCGGTGAATACCAGAGTATCGCTCGTATCGGTACTGGTTCTAACGCCGTTATCGGTGGAACAGCTACCTCAGGAACTGGTTACTTGAACCCAGCAAACCCATCACTACGTTGGGAAAGCACTGCTTCTACAAACATCGGTCTTGACTTCGAGCTTAACGGTGGTAAATTCTACGGTTCTTTGGATCTCTTCCAGAAAAACACAGACAACCTATTGTTGACTGTTCCTGCACCGGCTCCATCGGTTGCTCCAACATTGCTTGCTAACGTAGGTGCTACTTCGAACAACGGTTTCGACCTTATGATGAACTATGCGCTTGTAAGCTCTTCTGACTTCGGTTGGGACATCGGCTTCAACGTTTCACGTTCAAGATTGGTTGTAGAAGATTTGGGTACAAACGCTGAAATTCTAACGGCTCCTATCTCAGGTGCTGGTCAGTCTGGTGCATTTGCTCAGAAGCTAGTTGTAGGTGAAGCGTACGGTACATTCTACGGTTTGGTATACAACGAAGCAGATGGATCTTACGGTTCAGAACCAGAGGTGATCGGTTTGGCTCAGCCTAACTTCACTTACGGTTTGATGAACACGTTCACATTCGGTAAATTCAATGCGAACATCTTCTTCCGTGGCCAGCAAGGCGGTAGCGTATTCAACAACACTGCTATGGAGTACACTACTTTGGATAACTTGAACACCAACATCAACTTGTTGAAGCCAGCACTTGACTTTGACGATGCTATGTTGACTTCAACGCCTACGTACTCTTCACAGTGGATCGAAGACGCTTCGTTCCTACGTTTGGACAACTTGAACATCTCTTACAATATTGATGTGGAAGGTTCAGATTGGTTGAACTCTGCAGTTGTAGGGTTGAGCGGACAGAACTTGATGTTGTTCACGAACTACACAGGTTACGATCCAGAGGTAAACACGTCTGCTTCTGCAAACGGTGCACCATCTATCGGTGTGGATTACACCAACTACCCACGTGCACGCACTATTGCGTTGAACGTGAAATTCAACTTGAAATAATTTAAAAACAGATCGATACAATGAAAAGATTTTCAAAAATCGCATTGATTGCAGCCGCCGCCGTTTCGACAGTTACGTTCCAAAGCTGTACTGATCTAGAAGAAACTATCTACGAGGATATCACCGCAGATAACTTCTTCTCAAGCGAAGGCGATTACTACTCAGTACTCGTTAACGCTTACGGAAACTTGCGCCCGCTACTATGGGGGTACTTCAACAACAGCCAGATTTCTTCAGACGAAACGATCGTGCCTACGCGCGGTGGTGACTGGGGTGATGGTGGTAAATGGAGAGAGTTGCACCAGCACAACTGGACGCCTACAAACGCTGAGGTTGTAGCACACTGGAACGATGCCAACAAAGGTCTCGCTCAAACCAACCAGTTCATTTATGATTTGGAAGGTGCGGACGAAAGCCTATTCTCTGTGTACAGCAAAAACACATTGATGGCTGAAGCTCGTGTACTACGTGCATTCTACTACTTCCAGTTGATGGACTTCTACGGTGGTGTACCGATCCTTCAAACTGCAGCTATTGATCCTACGAACCTGCCTGCAAGAAACACGCGTACAGAGGTATTCGATTACATCGAAGCTGAACTACTTGCAGCAATCGCAGATCTAAAAGATTCGCACGGTTCTGACCAGCAAGGTCGTGTAACGAAATACTCAGCGCACGGTCTTTTGGCAAGAATGTACATCAACGCTGAGGAGTTCACAGGAACTGCGCGTTTAGCGGATGCCATCTCACACGCTGACATGGTGATCAACAGCAACATGTTCTCGTTGGAGTCAGATTTCCACGACAACTTCTCTGCAGACAATGCAGGTGGTTCTGAGCACGTTTTTGTTGTACCTAACGTTGCACAAGGTGGCTTAGGTCTTACGTTTAACATGAGAACGATGCACTACAACCAGCTGCCTTCTTCTCCATGGAACGGATTCTGTACACTTGCTGACTTCTACAATACGTTCGATACCGCTGACGCTCGTCACGATATCTTCTTAGTAGGACAGCAGTACGACGGCGACGGTAACGCGCTAGAGGATCGTCAGGGTAACGCTTTGAGCTTTACTTCTTCGATCACTGGTATCACTGGTGCTACAGAGACGGACGGAGTACGTGTTGTTAAATACGGCATCGATCCAGGGGAGCAAGGTGGTGAGTCGGGTAACGACTACATCCTCATCCGTTACGCGGACATCCACCTTATCAAAGCTGAGGCGTTATTGCGTCAAGGTGATGATGCAGGTGCACTTGCGATCGTTAACGACATCCGTTCACGTGCTGGTGCAGCAGATCGCGCAACACTTACGCTAGACGATCTACTCGAAGAGCGTGGATTTGAGCTTGCATGGGAAGGTGTAAGACGTCAGGATCTTATCCGTTTCGGTAAGTTCACTCAAGCTTGGGAGATGAAGGAAACTACAAACGAAGATTACGTGAGGTTGTTCCCAATTCCTTTCTCAGCGCTCGGTGCAAACCCGAATCTTACTCAAAACCCAGGTTACCCAGCTGAGTAATCTACCCCCGGTTTTTAGTTAAACATATTGTTTTAAGTAAGGAGCCAGCACTTAGGTGCTGGCTTTCTTTTTTATATTGCTTTTTGTAACAACGCCACCTCCAATGATCAAACGTCTACCCATTGTAGCAGCATTTTCGCTTGCCTTGTTTGCCTGTACGCAAGAGGCGCCTATCACCACGCTTTTTACGCAAATGGACCTTGCCGAAGCGGGCATCGATTTTCAAAATGACCTGACCTACGATAAGGACTTTAACGTGTTCACGTACCGCAATTTTTACAACGGCGGCGGCGTAGCGGTGGGCGATATCAATAACGACGGCTTAGTCGATCTTTTTTTCACCGCCAATCAGAAGGACAATAAGCTCTTTTTGAACAAAGGCAACTTCAAATTTGAAGACATCACCGCAACCTCTGGCGTAGCTGGAAACCAATCTTGGTCGACAGGCGTTGCGATGGCGGATGTGAATGGAGACGGACTTTTGGACATTTATGTGTCCAATTCTGGCGACATCAAAGGCGATTCTAGGGCGAACGAACTCTTTATCAATAATGGCGATCTGACCTTCCGTGAAGAGGCTGCAACGTGGGGCATTGACGATCAAGGGTTGTCCACGCACGGGGTGTTTTTTGACTACGACAAAGACGGTGATTTGGATTTGTATGTGCTGAACAACAGCTACCGAGCGATCGGAAGTTTCAACTTGGAAAAGAGCTCGCGGGAAGTTCGCGATGCTGAAGGTGGAGACAAGCTGTACCGCAACGATGGAGCGGCATTTACGGAT
>Ga0209771_1000433_pt1 | contig 27805 bp, 18 predicted proteins | sample SaaInl59LU_5_DNA_FD_184639 | JGI IMG/M metagenome (GOLD analysis project Ga0209771, IMG submission 184639) | Marine microbial communities from expanding oxygen minimum zones in the Saanich Inlet - ESP_59LU_5_DNA (SPAdes) (version 2) | ecosystem: Environmental > Aquatic > Marine > Intertidal zone... | reverse complement strand
TTTTTTTGCTAATAACGCTTATGGAAATCCTATAATTGGTCAAGCAGCAGAACATCATAATGGTATTACTTATATTGCTTATCAAGGCGAATTGGAAGATCCTTATGTAGTATCTTATAATCATGCGAATAAAACATGGGATGGACCTTATAAAGCAGGAACAAGCTTGCTTGGAAAAGATGGAGATGTAGACAACCATGGAAAACCTTCACTAGTGATAGATGGTGAAGGTTATATTCACTTAGTTTTTGGAGGTCATGGTGGAACTAAAGATTTTGGAGATAATACCTTAGGTAATTATCATGATGGAAAACAAATCCACGTAAAAACAAAAAATCCATTAGACATTAGTTCTTGGGAAGAGGTTGATAACATAACACCTTTTGGCACTTACAGTCAGTTTATTAAAATGGATAATGGCGATATTTATTTGATTTATCGTCATGGAGCACATCGTAGCAATTGGGTTTATCAAGTATCTACAGATAATGGTAGAATATTTTCGTCTAAAGTATCTTTTTTGAAAGCAAAACAAATTAGTGTAGGTGCAGATGGTAAGACCGATTGGGATTCTTGGTATATAAGTTTTAAGAAAAGTAAAGAAAATGAAATTTTAGTTTCGTACAACTATCATTTCTGCAAAGGAGGAACTCGACATAATGGAGAAAGAAGAAATGGTTATTTTATGACTTTCAATACTGATACTAAAGAGTGGCATAATGTGAAGGGTGAAAAATTACAGATTCCAGTCACCAAAGAATATGCTGATAATATGACAATTGCAGTAAATACTGGAGATCGTTGGAATCATATAGGGCCAGTTACCTTTAATCAAAGTAATAATTACCCTTGTGTATCTTGGTACGAAGGTGAGGATGATGGATCAAATCACGGAGGTGCAAAACAGATGACAAGTTATCAATGGACAGGTAGTGAATGGACAGGTGGAAGTACAAATCTACCTGTAGGAGCTCGTGGAGAACTGCTGAGAACTTCAGACAACACTGTAAAAGTTTTGATTGGAAGTAAAGAGAATGGAAGAGGTCAAGTAGCTTGGTGGACTAGTTCTGATGGAGGTCGAAATTTTGTAAAAGATGAGGTCTTGATTGAAAATTCTGGATCAAATTTTCAATTATCTCAATTTATAAGAAATGCACATTCAGAAGCCTATATCGTTGCAACTCAGAAATTTTCAGGAGATTATTCAAGAGTTCACCTATTGGGAGATAATGGTCCTTTTAAGAGGTTACTTTCAGATGCTAATGTAATAGGTAGTTCAGCTTGTTCAAATTCTTCTAATAATTTTTCAGGAGAAGGTCAGTATACCTTGTTTAATCCGAGTAAATCAAAATGGTTGGGATATGATGTTGCAACAGATAATGCTTTGGTGACCAATGAAGGAGATGCTGAAATAAACAAGTTTAATGTCGTTGCTAATGGTGATAAATTCAATATATATACCAGTGATAATCAGAAAGTATTAATTATAAATTCTACAATGAGTTTTACAGCTATGTTGGCAACTCCTACTACAGAGATATTAGCATCTGATGATGCACTTTTTAGTTTTGATAAAATGTCTGATGCGTGTATGTATTTTATAAAAAGTGGTGCTATTGATCCTAATTCTGGAGCATATTTTAATCTTAATGTAAAATCCAATAGCTCAGATATAGGAAGAGGAACCTCTGAAATAGCAAATTATCAGTGGGAAGTTACAAGAGTGGGAGATTTAGGTTCTAGCCTAAGTGTTAGCAATCAAAGAAAAGAAAATGAACAATTAATAATTTATCCAAATCCTGCTAGAAATACGATTCACTTTTCTAGAAAAAAGGTAAAATATATTAGCATTTACAATGCCTTAGGTAAACTGTTAAAGGCAAGCACTGTAGAAAATAATCAAATGGATGTTTCAATTTTAGCCAATGGAATGTATATTCTTGAGGTTTTAGATGACAAAGATTCAGTTACTAGAGCAAAGTTTTTAGTACGATAAGTGCAATTTAATCTCTATTAATAAGAGGAAATACTAGAATTTTATGAAATTTATAAATATTAAACTTTTAATCTTTTTATTTCTTTTTATTTATAAGGGTAAACTCTTTGGCCAAGAAAAAGAACGCCCATTTATTTTAGTAAAAAATTCTGAAAGAGCTGAAATTTTAAACAAAATAGAAACAAAAAAATGGGCAAAAGAGATTTATGTAAATCTTAAAGAAAATACAGACAAACAAGTAAAGAAATTTTATAAAAATCCGAAAACTTATCTAAAAAAATTACCCTTCAATTGGGAACAAGCAAAAGACCATAATTTCCCTCCCTTTTATAAAACAGATCATATTGAGAACGGAAAGCATAGGAATTTAGACAATGCATCAGACAAAGAATGGAAGCCTGCAGAACTTTTAATACAATACCTGCAAGTTGCCTTAGATTGTGGTTATTTATATTATCTAACCCAAGATGAAAAGTATGCATATGTATCAAGTAGTATTTTATATTCTTTTACAAAATCAGTTCAAAAATCCAAACTTTCAGATTGGCATGGTAGGGGGGGCTGGTTATTTCCTTACGATGGATTTAGAGAAGTACGTGTTATTGGTTATAGAGTTCCTTTAATTTATGATTTCATAGCAAGATACCTCAAAAAAGAAGGCAATGCTTTTGATATCATTCAAAATAAAAAAGTAAGTTTTCCTATTGATGAACTTCAAAATGTGTGCAAAACTTACGCAGATATCACCATCAATTACGGACAAACAGGTTCCAATCATTCTGTATTAGAGGCTCCAAGTTTGGTGTATAATGCTTTGGCTATGGAGGATGTAGCGGAACGTGAAAAGTTATTGTCCTATTTTCTATCAGACAGCACAGAGAATCAAGATGCTTTGCCTGTAATGTCAAGGAATTATCTCAATCAAGGAGATATTTGGCCAGAGACCTCTCAGTATTTGAATCATTCAACAGAAATTTTAGTAAAATTATTACTGGTGATCAACAAATATAATCCGTCTTTAAAGTTAGGTGCTCAATATCCAAACATATTATATGCGCTACCTAGATTAGACGATTTAATCTATCCAAATCATGAAATTATTCGTTGGGGAGATGGGCATAGAAATCAACATGGTTCTTATCAGGCCTACGAAAATGCTTATGTTTTGGCTCAGATGGATGGCTTAGCATATTTGCAAGATAAATTTGCTCCTCTTTTAAGCAGAGCAGTACAAGATGGTAGATATTCAAGAGAGAGCATTGAAGCTCTGTTTTGGTATAATAGTGATGTTCGAAGGGGTTCGAAATCAATAACACTGTCGAGAACAGATAGAGTATATCACGCAGGAATTGTGTTACAAAGAAATTTAAGTGCTACAAATAACCCTAAAGATGGTTTGATGGCTTTTGTTGGTGGAGCACATATGGTACATGGTCATGCGGAAGGGATGAATATAGAGTTGTATGGTGAAGGTCAGGTTCTCGGTGTAGATCATGGTCGAAAAAAATATGGAAAGGAGCTACACGAAAACTATTCAAGGATTTTCGCAGCACATAATACTGTTATTGTGAATGGAAGTTCACAAGGTGAAGGAGGTTGGGTGAATTTAGGGATTAATAAAGTAAAACTGATTTCATTAGAACCTAAAGTAGGAGAAGAAGGAGTATCTCCGTTTCATTCATTTAGTCAAACAAGTTTTGAAGATGACAAAGGTGAAAAAGCAGAAGCAACACAACAACGAACATTGTCTTTGATACGAACATCTCCAACAACGGGCTATTATGTGGATGTTTTTAGATCAAAGTCTAAATTACCAAATGAATATCATGATTATTTGTATCACAATATAGGAGATCAGCTTGTTTTTGAAAACAATGACATGGATTTTAAAAAAACACCTGATAGATATATGGGGAATGCATGTGCAGAGTGGATTCACAATAAACAATACCGAAATCCAGGATGGCATTTTTTCAAAAAGGTAAAAACGTCAAATCCTTATGATAAAAATGTCAAAGCCACTTTTAACATAAAGAAATTAAAGGGAAAGAATCTATTTATGCAGCTTCATATTCCTGGGTTCGCTGAGCGTGTGTATAGTAAAGTTAAAGCGCCAATTACATTTGAGTCACCAGAACCTTATGACACAAAAAAAACACCAACTTTAGTCATTCGAAACAAAGGAGAAGCATGGAAAAATCCTTTTGTTGTGGTTTTTGAGCCTTATAATGAAAATGAAAACGCTACGATTAAGTCTGTTTCTAAAATTGAACAAAATAGAGTTTATAAAGGACTTAAGATTGTTAGTCATACCCCAACAGAAAAATTAGTTCAATATGTTATAACACAGTCTAAAAATGATATCTTTAAGAATGAGGACTTGGGTATTTATTTCAAAGGAACTTTTGCGGTAATTACTTTAGACGAGGGTAGAAAGTTGAAAAGTATTTATATTGGAGAAGGAGACAAGCTTATCTATAATAAGGAGACAGTTGAAACAGGAGCAAACAAAACATATTATAAAACATATTAAATCATGATGATGTCTGTACGTAGTATTTATCATTTTATTTCGCGAGTGATCTTCATATTTGTATTGGTTGGTTGTATACATAAAAAAGAAACGACCTTGCTTTTTGTGGGTAGTTTTACGGATAAAAAACCAGGAGAAGGAATCCATGTGTATGCATTCGATAATGAAACAGGTGAAAGTACTCTAAAATTTGTTTTAGACAGTGTTGTTAATACTTCGTTTTTAAAATTATCTAAAAATGGTGAATACTTATATTCTGTAATAGAAAGTCAAATGCCATACCATGGAAAGGTAGGGGTATATGCCATAGATTCTGTACAGGGTAAAATTGACCTCGTAGACACCAAAGATTGTGGAGGCTTAAATCCAGCGCACATAGCCCTTGATAAAACCGGAAGATTTTTAGCGAATTCTAATTATTCAGATGGGAGTCTGAGTTTATTTAAAATTAGAAAAAATGGGAGGCTTAGTTCCGATCCTCAAGTTTTGAGATTTGTAGGGTCAAGCGTGATTCAAAACCGTCAAACCTCTTCACATATTCATTCTGCAAATTTTTCTCCTGACAACCAGTTTTTGTTTGCCCAAGATTTAGGTTCAGACAGAATAAGAAGTTTTAGTTTAGATTTCTCTCAGCAAGACTCTATACTTCAAGAAAGAGCACAAATTCAAATGAAACCTGGTAGTGGTCCTAGGCATTTTGTGTTTCATCCCAACGGTAGTCTCGGTTATAGCATCAGTGAGTTGAGCGGTAAAATTACTGTTTTTAGATATCAAAATGGAGCTCTAGAATTCGTGAAAGATTATCATTCTTATCAAACGAGAAATGATATTTATAGGGCTGCAGATATACATATTTCACCAGATGGAAAATTCTTATATGCTTCGAATCGAGATTTGGACGAGAACAGCATCTCAATATTCTCCATCAACTCAGACAATGGTGAGTTAAAGGTTGTTGATTATGTGTCTACTGGAGGAAATCACCCTAGAAATTTTGCGATATCACCCTCAGGGAAATTTTTGATCGTTGCCAACCAATTTTCAAACAATATTATCATTTACAGAAGAGACATCATATCGGGAAAATTAGAACGGTTACCTCATAAGATTACAGTTGGTCAGCCTTCGAGTATACAAATGAGAACTTATCAAGTGTCAGCCTAAAAACTAAAGAGAGTCTCTTTCAATAAAGTTGAAAGGTACTTTAATTTTGCCTTTTTTGTTGTTTAAGATCATTTCTGCAGTTGTCTCACCCATGATTTTAAAATCTGTAGACACGACAGTAATCCCTAGTAAGTCTTTTAGAGGAGTGTCGTTGTATGAAATAATACCGATATCTTTACCAATAACAAACTCGTCTTCTTTTGCTTGTTTGACTAAATTTACCAGATCAGATTCTTCAATGGTTAAAAATAAATCGCCATTTTTTATGATCATGTTGTCATAGATTTTGTCAATAATTTCAAAATCAAGTTTAAATTCTACACAGAATTTCCTAAACCCGTTTAAGATTCTCTTAGGATACGGGTAGACTGCCTTTTTAGGGTAGACCAACATGATTTTTTTATATTTCTGAATTTTTGAGATACCTTCTTTTAGCGCATTGTAAATATCGTTTTCAAAATCTTGATAAATTTCAACATACGTTTTGTCCATTCCCAATTTAACGTTGTCTAAAATCACGAGTTTTTCTGCAGCAAGTTTTTCAATAGCTGTTTTTACTTGAGCGGTGTAGCTAACATGGTTTAAGTTTTCTGTTTTAAAATGAGGCATGATGACATAGTAATCATATGCTGATTTGTGTTTCTCTAACAAGTTTAAAAATAAAGACTCATCACAATGATAAATGACAAGATCTGTATGAGTATTTGGACCAATACTATTAATAAAAGAGTTGTAGGTCTTAAGTTTGTAAGAACTAAGTTTATTGATCAAAAATAGAATATTAGTTTTCGAAATTAACGTAGTTCTATTGATATAATAACCTTTACCACGAATGGCATGAATAATATTGCGCTGTTTCAATATACTGTAGGCTTTCTCAACAGTATCCCTTGATAGATAAAATTCTTCACTAAACATATTGATCGATGGTATTTTTTGACCTATGACCAAGTTTCCTTCTGAAATGTTGTGGATAATTGAGTCTATGATTTGTTGATACTTAGGGATTCTAGATTCATCATCAATCGTTATAAATTTCATCATATTTAAAATAAATCAGCGTTTTATAATTAAGAAATTCTTTATCAAGCAAATATAGAAAGTTAATGTTCTATAATTTTTGTAATTTCAAAAATATTGTCTAATTATTTTGGGAACTTTAATTTTGGTCTTTAGTAAAAATCCTTCAGGCTAAATTTTATAGCTACTGAGCGTCCTGTTTTAGGTGTTAGAATGCTTTTCTGTCGAGATTAAAGTGGCTGTTTGGTCAAGATGATGTCATAAATTTAACAACAAAATAAATCGCGGTCTTTGGAAATGGGCATAGAAATAAATATTACGGCGACACGGTACAGTACAGGATACAGAAGTTTATGGTTAAAACTATGTTTGCTTAAATTTTTATAATAATATTTAAGATGACAAATACAAAGCAATTCAAATACGTAGATTATTTATGGGATCATGAAAAAGCTGCTTCTTTTGGTGAGAATCAAGTAGATTTATTTTTGTATCGTTCCAATACATTAGGTGCGGATTTAAGAATTACTAATTATGGTGGTGGTAATACAAGTTGTAGAACCACAGAAAAAGATCCTCTAACAAATGAAGATGTTGAGGTAATGTGGATCAAGGGGTCTGGAGGAGATATTGGTACTTTGAACAGAAGTGGTATTGCTGGTATTTACACAGAGAGATTGCGTGATTTAAAAAACGTCTATGGCGGTTTAGAGGATGAAGACAGAATGGTTGGTTTGTTCAATCATTGTATTTTTGACCTTGATAGTAAAGCACCATCAATTGATACTCCATTACACGGATTGTTACCTTTTGCTCACATAGATCACTTGCATCCAGACGCATTGATTGCAGTAGCAGCAGCAAAGGATAGCGAAAAAGTAACCAAAGAAATTTGGGGAGATACAATGGGGTGGGTACCATGGCAACGCCCAGGTTTTGATTTGGGTCTTCAAATAGAAAAATGCTTAGCTGATAATCCAGGGATTAGAGGTATTGTTTTAGGTTCTCACGGTTTGTTTACTTGGGGAGATACATCTTACGAATGTTACATTAATAGCCTTGAGGTTATTGAGATGGCTTCTGAGTTTATCGATAATAAAATCAAAGAAAACGGTAGTGTTTTTGGTGGTCAAAAGCTAGAAAGTTTACCAAAAGAAGAGCGTTCAAAAAAAGCAGCTCAAATCATGCCCTTGCTAAGAGGTTTGTGTTCTTCTGAAAATAAAATGATTGGTCATTTTTCTGACACAGATGTTGTCATGGAGTATATCAATAGTAATGATTTAGAACGTCTGGCTCCTATGGGAACTTCTTGTCCGGATCATTTCTTAAGAACCAAGATACAGCCTTTAGTGTTGACATTAGACAAAAATGAAGACTTAACTGATACGGATGCTATCTTGGCAAAGCTAGAGCCTGCATTTGCAGCTTACAGACAAGAGTATGTAGATTACTACAACACTTGCAAGAAAGACAATAGTCCTGCGGTTAGAGATGCTAACCCTGTGATTATTATCTATCCAGGAGTAGGAATGTTTAGTTTTGCTAAAAACAAGCAAACAACTAGAGTAGCAAATGAGTTTTATATCAACGCCATAAATGTAATGCGTGGTGCTGAAGCGATCACGGAGTATACTTCTCTACCAAGACAAGAAGCTTTTGATATTGAGTATTGGTTGTTAGAAGAGGCTAAGTTACAGCGTATGCCAAAAGAACAGCCGCTTTCTAGAAAAGTAGCTTTGGTTACTGGTGCTGGTGGTGGTATTGGGAAAGCAATTGCTGACAAATTAGTAGCAGAAGGAGCAAATATTGTGTTGACTGATATCAACGAGCAAAGCTTGATTGAAGCGAATGCAACGTATAAAAGAGATGTTTCAACTTATGCTGTATGTGATGTTACAAACCCAGATTCTATTGCTTCAGCTTATGAGAAAGCATGTTTGGAGTTTGGAGGGATAGATATTGTTGTTCACAGTGCTGGATTGGCAATTTCAAAACCATTGTTGGATACTACAGATAAAGATTGGAATATCTTGCAAGGAATCTTAGTGAAGGGTCAATTCGATTTAGCGAAGCAATTCTCTGCGATCACGCGTAAACAAGGTTTAGGAGGAGATTATATCGCTATAGCAAGTAAGAATGGTTTGGTTGCAGGACCAAATAATGTAGCTTATGGGACTGCGAAAGCGGCACAGCAGCACATGGTTCGTTTGTTAGCGGCAGAATTAGCAAAAGATAAAGTAAGAGTAAATACAGTAAATCCTGATGGAGTTATTGTTGGAAGTAAAATCTGGGAAGGAGCTTGGGCTGAAGGTAGAGCTAAAGCAAACGGAATTACTGTAGAAGAGTTACCTGCTTTTTATGCAAAAAGAAATCTATTAAATGAAATTATCACTCCAGATGATATCGCAAACGGTGTGTTTTCTTTAGTAGGAATACTAGATAAATCTACGGGGAATATCATTAACGTAGATGGAGGTATGGCGAATGCTTTTGTAAGATAAAAACGAAGGTCATAGTCTTTTAAAATAATTTAGAAACTTCCTCAAGTATTATTTATACTTGTGGAGGTTTTATTAAATATAGAAAAACATGAAAATAAATAAAGAGCAGATTTTAGACTCGAACAAAGCAGGTTTAGAAAACCACGCAGCAAGTTTCGATTTTTTAGCTAACAAGCTAACAGGACAGGGTAAAGATGTCAATGCAATTCTTTCTAAATTATCAGAGTTCCAAGTTGCTATTCCAAGTTGGGCTTTAGGAGCTGGAGGAACACGTTTTGGGCGTTTTTCATTCTACGGAGAGCCAACAAACTTAGAGCAAAAAATTGAAGACATAGGGATTTTACATAGTTTGACTCAAACGGCAGGTGCGGTATCCTTACACATTCCATGGGATATTCCGTCTGACTACGCAGCAATAAAAGAAAAAGCAAATGCTTTAAACATTAAATTTGATGCGGTAAACTCTAATACGTTTCAAGATCAAAAAGATGCCGAGCAGAGTTATAAGTATGGATCTCTGAGCAATACGAGCCAGGCAGTTAGAGAGCAAGCAATACAACACAATTTGGATGTAATCAAAATTGGAGACAAATTGGGGTCCAAGGCATTAACAGTTTGGTTAGCCGATGGTTCTTGTTTTCCAGGTCAAAACAATTTCCAAACAGCTTTCCAGAACACTCAAAATAGTTTGATAGATATCTACAAAGGGTTACCAGAAGATTGGAAGATGTTAGTTGAATATAAGCCGTATGAGCCTAATTTCTACAGCACAGTCATCCAAGATTGGGGAGCTTCTTTGATGCTAGCTAATGGTTGTGGTGATAAAGCTTACACCTTGGTAGATTTAGGTCATCATTTGCCAAATAGTAATATAGAACAAATTGTTTCTATTTTACAGCTTAAAGGTAAGTTAGGAGGATTCCACTTTAATGACAGTAAGTATGGAGATGACGATTTGACTGTGGGAAGTATCAAGCCTTACGCATTGTTTTTAATTTTTAATGAATTGGTTTATGGGATGCAAAACAATCCACAAAACCCTGATTTGGCCTGGATGATTGATGCAAGTCATAACGTAAAGGATCCTTTAGAAGATTTGATTCAGTCCCTTGAAGCTATACAAGAGGCCTATGCAAAGGCTATGTTAATTGATCAAAATGCTCTAAGAACAGCTCAGTTGGAAAATGATGTGGTTAAATGTCAAGAAATTCTACAAGGAGCTTACAGAACTGATGTGCGTCCATTGATTGAAAAAGCAAGATTAAATTCAGGAGGTGTAATTAGTCCAATCAATGCTTACAGAAGTTTAGATGTTAGAGGACAGTTGATCAAAGAAAGAGGTAGAAACACTGTGGCAACAGGTTTGTAAGCGTTTGATATGAAGCAAAAAGTAACCGCTGTTTTTGACATAGGTAAGACGAATAAAAAGTTTTTCTTGTTTGACAAGAATTTTAAAGAAGTTCATAAAGAGTATATTTCTTTTGATGAAGTTACAGATGAAGATGGTCATCCGACTGAAGATATTCATGCATTGCATAAATGGCTTAAAGAGGTTTTTGATAGAATTTTAAAGTCTGAAGATTTCAATGTAAAAGCCATCAACTTTTCAACTTATGGTGCAAGTTTTGTTCATTTAGATGAAAATGGTGAGGTACTAACTCCTTTGTATAATTACACAAAAGAGATAGATCTTGATATTGCTGCTAGTTTTTATGAAAAATATGGAGATGATCAAGAATTGGTTAGGTCAAGTGGCTCAACAAAATCTCCAGGTTTATTGAATTCGGGCTTACAATTGTACTGGTTAAAGCATTACAAACCTGAAATCTTTAAGAAGATAAAATATTCGTTGCATTTGCCGCAGTACTTAAGCTATGTGTTTACTGGAGTGCCTTTGAGCGAATATACCAGTATAGGTTGTCATACTTCTTTATGGAATTATGAAACTAGAGATTATCAAGATTGGGTATACAAGGAAGAAATAAACAAAATTTTACCTCCTATTGTTTCTACAGAAACCAGTCTTAATATCAATTACAATGGTAAGAGAATCAAAATTGGGGTGGGAATACATGATAGTTCGTCTGCACTTTTGCCTTATGTCAGAAGTGTAAATAAACCATTTGTGCTTGTTTCAACAGGTACTTGGAGCATTGCATTAAATCCATTTACAAACAAACCACTTACTTTAGAAGACGTCAATTCCGATTGTTTAAATTACATGAGGATAAACGGGAAACCTGTAAAGTCTTCTAGGTTGTTCTTAGGGAATGAGTACAAACTTCAAGTTCAAGAACTAACAAACAAATATGGTGTTGATGATGACTACCATAAGACTGTTGCATTTGATGATCAAGTTTACAGTGAAATCATAGCTGATTTTAAACATTCATTCAAGTGGAAGTCATTTGAGCATCACAAAATGCCAGACAAAACTTCTTACTCCTACCCTAACTTTGATCATGCATATCATCACTTAATGATAGAATTGACTCAGCTACAAGTTGAAAATATAAGAAGAATTTCTGCAGATCAAAACATAGGGCGATTGTATGTAGATGGTGGCTTTACCGACAATGAGTTGTATATAAAATTGTTGTCTCACTACATAAGAGACATGAAATTAAGAACTACTAAGGCTTCTTTGGGTTCAGCATTAGGAGCAGCTATTGCAATATCGGATACCAAATTAAATTCAAAATTTTTAAAGAAAAATTACGCGCTTAAAAAGCATGTACCTACTATAGTGAATTAATAGTACTCGTAATTTTTTCCTAAAATAAATTAAAAAACTCAGCTTCTTAAAGCTGAGTTTTTTAATTTTAACAATAGTGTAATCTTTTGGTAAAATCGGTATAGTACAGGATAGTAGGTCATCCCTAAAACCATATTTTGTGGTTTCGTATTGATACGATAATTAATTTTTAAATTTAAAGATAAAGTAAAAAAAGATATGAGTGAAACATCAATAGAGATTGAGTCTGCTGGAGGCAGTGAGTTTGAGAGAATACCGGTACCCGGATCAAAATTAAAGGGTTGGAAGTCCTTTTTAGGAATGTATGCTGGAGAGCATGCTGCAGGAACTGAATTTATGATTGGTCCTTTGTTTTTAGCAGCAGGAGCCAGTCTAAAAGATTTGATCTTTGGATTGCTTATTGGAAACATTCTCGCTATACTAACCTGGCGTTATATCGTGGCACCCATTGCCGTTTCAAGCAAATTGACCTTGTATTACCAATTAGAAAAAATAGCGGGTAAACACTTGGTGAAAGTTTACAATGTTGTAAATGGTGTGCTCTTTTGTTTCTTGGCAGGGGCGATGATTACGGTTTCTGCTAGTGCTGTGGGTATTCCTTTTGACATTAGTTTTTCTGTTCCTGAAAATATTTTTGGATTGAGTACTCCTGCTTTTTCAACGATTGTTGTAATTGTAGGTTTGGTGATGACGGTTGTTGCTGCTGCGGGTTACAATACCGTTTCTAAGTTTGCTAATATTGCTGCACCTTGGATGATTGTAGTGTTTGCAGCTTGTGGATTGTCTGCACTTTCGCAAATGCAGGTTGATTCTTGGGATAGTTTATTAGCAGAGTGGGATAAAGGTGTAAGTATTGTTCAATCTGCTAATGGTAAGGTTGATTTCGGATTTTGGAAGATTGTTGTTTTTTCATGGTTGTGTAATGCTGCGATGCATTTTGGAATGGCAGATTTAACAATCATGCGCTTTGCAAAAGATAGTCGTGCGGGATGGGGCCCTTCTATAGGAATGTTTCTAGGTCATTACATGGCATGGATTTGTGCTTCATTTATGTTAGCAGCACAAATTAAATTAACAGGCGATGTTTCTGCAAATCCAGGTGCTTTGGCATGGAGTGCAGTAGGCTGGACGGGTATTATCTGTGTTATTGTAGCAGGCTGGACAACGGCTAACCCTACAATTTATAGAGCGGGTCTTGCATTTCAGAGTCTTTTTCCTGCTAATGCCAAAGCATACTCAGGGGTTATTTTAGCGGGTATCATTGCAACTGCAGCAGGTATTTTTCCTTCTTTATCGGGTAAATTATTAGACTTTGTAGGATTGTATGGTGCTATTTTAGGACCAATGGGAGGTGTGATTTTTGTAAATCACTATCTGGCAAAAAAAATGAACTTCACACAAGATTATGCAGAAGAAAAAAATACTGGGTTTAATGTAGCGGTCTTACTGGCTTGGTTAATTCCTGTTGCTCTAGGATTATATTTCATCTTTGGACAGGGCTTATTCCCTGCTTATGCGGTAATACCAGCTTGGATTGCTTCTAGTCTTTTGTATGTAATTATTATGAAACTTCAAAAATCTTAAAATCATGAAAATACTAAAATTAATTAGTGGGATATCAATAGGTGTTTTGATCTTATTGGTCAGTATATTTTCTTTCTTAGGGACAATAGAAACTTCAACGATGAATCTTCTTCTTTTGATAGGAACCATTCTGTGGTTTGCTGTTACCCCTTTTTGGATGAAGGAGGAGTAATGTCTATAGGGTCTTCCCTTTTGTCAAATAAACATTGAATCTAGCTACACCTTATTATAATAAGAGGTAGCTAGATTTTTTTTTAAGTCTATCAACTGCTTAGCCTTTACCTTGTATTGTTCTTATCCCTCTTAGTTGTGCTTTTGTTTTATCCCAAGACCATTAAACCTATCTTTTGTATGAATTCATAGTTACCTTTAATCTTTAATTTTACGGTTAGCACACTTCAATAACAACAAAACTCTTAGAATGAGCCTTGTTCTTCATTCTGTTTTATAACATGATAGTCGTGTCTTCTATTTCTTGACTTTTTAGGTTCCTACCAGTCAAGAAATGGTGAAGAGGTGCTTCTTGTATTTGAAAAGAATTGTAAAGGCCTAATGTGCCCTAGAGCACATACTCACCAATGAGTCTAACCAGTAGCTCATTCAATTTTTCAACAGAAAATTCACCAATAGTGGGTTCCAAATGGTCATTTCCTACCCCACTATCATCGGTGATAAAAACATAAGTTCCGTTGGTAAGTATTGCAAAGGAGCGCATTAAATATTCAGTTGATTTATCAACACCTGATGCTGTGATGGGTATTATCTTTATCCCTTTTTCTGCTGCCTTAATTAAATTTAATTCCATCGATGAAACAGCTTCTTGAGTATAGTGTGGGGGTGCATCTAACAACAAAAACAAGATACGGGCAGATGCATTGTTGTTCCATGAGTTTTGCGTTATGGCAACATCCAATGCCGTGTGGACTGCCTCTGGAAAATCACCACCACCCTGTGCCGACTGTTCTGAGATGAACGAAATCAGACGAGTTTCGTCGTCAGTAAAATCAAAAGAGCGGGTAACATATTCATCACCTTCATCTCTGTAGAATACAGACCCAAAACGCATTTCTAGAGAGGGGTTGTTTTCTTTTATTTGTTCAATGACATTGTTTAATTCCGCTTTTAAATAATCAATCTCATCGCTCATCGAACCTGTTGCATCTACTGCAAAATAGAGGTCAATTATTTTTTTGTTATCGGTGGTTTGATCTAAAACGACACTGTTAATACTAGAATCATAGGCTAGGGCTTCTACTACTTTTTCAGTATCCTTGTATTTGACTATGGCTGTGAGATTGTTTAGTCCCAAGTCAGACCAAAGGGTAGCCTTCCCTTTGTTGTCTGTTCTTGCTTTCCATACTTCTTCTTCTCCAGAGAGAAGAATGATTTCAGCATTGGGAACAGGCAGTTCATTGGGGTCTTTAACAATAAAGCTGTACCTTTTTATTTCTTTTAAATTCCATTTGTTTACATCTTCAAAATATTCTTGGTTTTTCAATAAATCATTCCAGAAATCCCAGTGCTCAAGATCATTCCATTCTCCAGCGGTTAAAATTCCAGGTTCGAATTGTCCTTTTGAATCCCCATGACCCGAAGCACCAGAACCTGTACTTGTACTTCCTGATGAGGCTCTTGAGTCCTCAGCTAAAGTCATATGGACACCTTCCTCTGAACCACTATTAGAGGCTGAAGGTTCAGGCTCATTTACTTGCTCAAATAAACTTGTTTTTCCCTGTGCTTTTTCACGCGGTATCGCCTCTTCTTTCGTGCAACTCACGAAAAGCATTAGCACTCCTGCTAAAATTATTTTTATCAATGGTTTATGGTGCTTCATCACAAACGGTTTTTATTAGAGTTAGATTTTATTTGGAATGGTTTTATGTTTCATTATTTCCATACGTTTGGACGGAATAGAAAACTCAAACAGAGTCAAACCATCTTTTTGTAGGTTCAAGTTACGAAAATTTACAAGATTTAAGGACTGTTTATAATCCTAGCTTTAGAGTGTGATCATGGTATAGCATAATGAAGTGCTCTTAATGTTAGCTAGTGACTACAAGCAATCATGTTATACCCAGTGCTCTCGATCCAAACTACGGTACTGAATCGCTTCTGCTATGTGCTGCGATTGGATTTGTTCAGCATTGTCTAGGTCTGCAATAGTTCTGCTAACTTTTAAAATTCTATCGTAAGCTCTAGCCGAAAGGTTTAATGACTCCATAGCCTTTTTGAGTAAGTTTTTGGTATCTATATCTAATCTGCAATATTTTTTGATATGCTTGACATCCATTTGTGCGTTGTAGTGAATATTCATTTGATGTTCATATCTTTCCGTTTGCATGTTTCGTGCTTGTTGTACTCTTTTCTTAATCACTTTGCTCTTTTCAGCAGGGATATCATTGCTTAGCTTCTCAAATGGAACAGGATTTACTTCAATATGTAAATCAATACGATCTAATAGGGGGCCTGATACTTTATTAAGGTATTTTTTAACTTCTAAGGAGGAGGATTGGATTTTGTTATCATTATTGATGAAATCTCCACTAGGAGACGGGTTCATACTAGCGATTAGCATAAAACTACTGGGGTAAGTAATCGTAAATTTTGCCCTAGAAATAGTTACTTCTCTATCCTCAAGTGGTTGTCTCATCACTTCTAGTACACTTCTTTTGAACTCTGGTAATTCATCCAAGAACAGCACACCATTATGAGCCAATGATATTTCACCAGGTTGCGGATATTGACCTCCGCCTACCAATGCCACATCAGAAACAGTATGGTGTGGAGCTCTAAAAGGGCGTTCTAAAATCAACCCTTCTTTGTTTTTGGTATTTCCTGCTACAGAATGAATTTTTGTGGTTTCAATAGCTTCGTGTAAAGACATAGAGGGAAGAATACTTGGTAGTCTTTTAGCTAGCATAGTTTTTCCGGAGCCAGGAGGTCCAATTAGTAAAATATTGTGTCCCCCCGAAGCAGCAATTTCAAGTGCACGTTTCACAGATTCTTGCCCTTTAACATCCATAAAGTCAAAAGAAAATTTATTTTCAATTTCACTTAAGTATTTTTGGGTATCAAATACTAGAGGGGTAAAATCTTTATGATGGTTTAAAAAATCAATCACTTCGCTTAAGTCTTTCAATCCATAAACTTCAAAATCGTCTATCAAAGCGGCTTCTTTGGCATTGTTTAAGGGTAGTATAATCCCTTTAAAACCCTGTTTTTTGGCTTCAATAGCTATAGGTAAGACTCCTTTTATTGCTTGTAAACTTCCGTCTAAAGAAAGTTCACCCATGATCATAAATTCTTTTAGTTTGCTGCTGTCAATTTGTTTAGAAGCCGCTAGAATTCCGATAGCCAGCGAGAGATCATAGGCGGTACCTTCTTTTCGCATATCTGCGGGAGCCATATTGATGGTGATTTTTTTACCCGGGAAGTGAAGTTGATTGTTTTTTAAGGCCGCATGAATTCTAAAGTTACTTTCTTTAACAGCATTGTCTGGCAGGCCAACCAAATGGTAGCCAATTCCACTGTCAATATTCACTTCTATCGTAATAATGGTAGCATCTACCCCTAAAAATGAGGCAGCAAAAACTTTTTCTAGCATAGCAAATTTCTTTTTCTATACTACAAGTTAAAAAAATAAATTTTTAAAAGTTTTATAGGAAACCTAATTCTTGTGCTTTCTTAGAAAGTTCCACTAAATTTTTTACGTCAAGCTTCTTCATCAGATTAAAACGATGCGTTTCTATGGTGCGTTTGCTCTTTCCTAATTTATCGGCAATTTCTATATTGGTAAAGCCATTGAGGATGAATTCAAGAATTTCAATCTCCTTTCTTGTTAGTTTAGAATGCTCTCCGGGGTTAAAAGGCGTTGATTTTGTTGATACAGTGCCACTGATCAAACTATTTACAATGGCATTTGTGGTGTCACCACTAAAATATTTACCACCGCTGTTCACGTTTGTAATCGCTTTTACAAACTCTTCTTTGTTCGTGTCTTTTAACAAATAACCACTAGCACCGGCAGCAATTGCTTTTAAGATATACTCTTCAGAATCGTGCATGGAAAGGATGATGCATTTGGTGTTTGTTCCTAATTCACGAAGTTTAGCAACTGCATCAATTCCGTTCATCAAAGGCATTCGAACGTCAATAATTAAGATATCTGGATTTAACTTTAGGGTCAAATCAATCCCTTCTTGTCCATTGGTACCCTCACCAACAACGGTAAAATTTGATTCGCTTTCTAAAAGAGATTTTAAACCGTTTCTAACAAGTAAATGGTCATCTACCAATAAAATATTAATTTGACTCATTTGGGAATAGGACTTAATTTTAGCTATAAAATTAAAAGAAAATACTCAATTATAATCAAAGTCTTAATGTTTTTTTAAACGGTTTCCTATTAAATGTTTTTGGTTTTCACTTGACCTGTTTAGAATCTTGATTGAGGTGGGTTATAATTTGTCATTTGCTGTTTTAGAGGATTTTATTTGATCCTATTTTTAGTTAGCGTAAATATGACTAATTTTACAAAAAACAAGAACAGTATATGAAGTTCAATCAAGCCATCACTCTTATAGATCAAGCCAATAAAAAAGATCCGAATATAGAAGAGTATAATGGGGTAGCCTATCCAAAAGAATATATTTATGGTGTTCGTATGTCTGAGCGATTAGAGGTGTTTTTACCAAATGCGCCTGAATCTTTGAGATTAGCAGCCAGATGCCAGCACATTTGTAGGTGGGAAATTCCAAGAAATGCATATCCAATGGATAGAGTAGGGTATCTGACTTGGAGGAATGATTTAAAAAAGTTACATGCAAAAAAAGCCTCTGAGATTCTAAGTTCTGTCGGCTATAATCAAGATCTTATTGATGAAGTTCAAATGATGTTGTTGAAAAAACAGTTAAAAAAGAATGAGCTCACTCAAGCCATAGAAGATGTTATTTGCTTGGTTTTTTTAGAATTCTATTTCGATAATTTCATAGGAAAACATAAGGAAGATAAAATCATAGATATTGTTCAAAAAACTTGGGTTAAAATGTCAGAAAAAGGGCATGATGCTGCTTTAGCATTGTCTTTTTCTGAAATAGGGTTGGCCATGGTTCAAAAAGCTTTAGCGTAAATTGGGATTACTAGATACATATTTGTCAGACAGAGAGCGATCCACCTTACAGCGAAGACGTTCTCAAATATCGGGTGCATTTTTTTTGCTTTTTGTCGTGGTCATTGTCATGAGCTATATTTTGCAAAATCAACTGTCAGAGACTGATAACGTTCGAATGACCAAAGAAGATATTAGTCATTTAAAAACCACTCTTGGGTTATTGTTTTTATTTATATTGGTTTATCTGGGTTGGATTTTGTTCAAATTGATAAGACCCACCTATATCAGTTATTTAGATTTGATTACGGATTTATTGGCGATAAAGAACAATATAGATGTAAGCAACAGACCTCTATCATCAAGAGAGAACACCCTTTTGAGGTATAGGGAGTTAAATTTTGCAGTGAATAACGCTGTTTTATATGCCACCATTACTGATGAAAATAGAATTGCTTATATCAGTAAAAAGTTTGAAGAGTATCTTGGGCACGAAGAAGATTTGACCTTTAGAAAGTTTGAAGAAGTTCTTACGGATCATCACAGTCAACAGTATAAAATTAAAAAGATAATCAGTACAGCCTCAGAAGAACTCGTCAATAAAGAGTTGCGATTGATCAATCAGGCAGGGGAAGTTTTTTGGATGGAAATTTCTATAATCAATATGGATAATCTAAAAAACTCTAGGCGTAGATTGATTGTTTGTCATGACATCACCAAGCGAAAGAATGCGGGTATGGAAATGCAGCGTGTGAATAGGGATAAGTTTGAAGCAGAGGTCCAATCTCAAAAAGACTTGTCTCAACAAATCATGACTGCCCAGGAAGACGAGCGCAAAAGAATTGCACAAGACATTCACGATGGTATTGGACAAATGTTAACCGCCCTAAGGTTTAGTATAGATGGAATAGATTTTTCTAATCAAGAGAAAGCAGAGGACAGTTTGCATGCGTTAAAAGAAGTTTTTGGTCAATTGATAAAAGACGTAAGGTCAGTAACCTTCAGTTTGGCGCCACCAGAACTGACGGATCATGGCGTGGCTTCTGCCATAAGAAAAATGAGTAATATGGTTGGGGATTATACTGGGCAGAAAGTTTTGTATGAAAACATTTCTGAATTCAATATGCGCCTGCAGAATAATGTGGAAGTGAATATTTATCGTGTGGTTCAAGAGGCGATTAACAATGCTTTAAAATACTCAAAGTCCAAATACATTTTGATTACTTTAGATCATACCGATTCCTACTTAAAAATTAAAGTAAAAGACGACGGAATTGGTTTTGATCCTACCGAGAAAAATAGCTACGAGGGTACTGGGAACGGATTGATTTTTATGAAAGAAAGAGTCGGCTACATTGATGGCGAGCTAAGAATTTCATCGGAAAAAGGTCAAGGGACTACCGTACATATTGTGGTACCCATTGAGTAGTGTTATTTGCTTTTGAATAGACTTACCAGAAGTGCTAAATTTCTTTATTTAACATTTTCCACAATTCGTCTTTTAATGCCACAATTCCAGTATTTGCGATAGAAGAGATAAAAAGAGTTTTAACTCCTTCAGGTAGTTCTTCTTCCATTTCTGCTTTCAGTTCTTCATCGAGCATGTCAGATTTTGTAATGGCTAAGATTCTATCTTTGTGTAGCAATTCTGGATTGTGCAATTTTAGTTCATTCAATAGGATTTTATAATCAGTCCTGATGTCATCAGAATCTGCAGGAATCATAAATAACAAGGTAGAATTGCGTTCAATATGTCTTAAAAAGTAATGACCTAATCCTTTTCCTTCATTCGCTCCTTCAATAATTCCAGGGATGTCAGCCATAACAAAACTTTGATAGTCTCTGTAGTCTACAATCCCTACATTTGGTTTGATGGTGGTAAAAGCATAATCTGCAATTTTTGGTTTGGCAGCACTTACCACAGAAAGTAAAGTAGATTTACCTGCATTTGGAAAACCGACCAGACCTACGTCTGCTAATATTTTCAGTTCTATTTGAAACCATCCGTCAACAATGGGCATTCCTGGTTGCGCGTATCTAGGCGTTTGATTTGTCGCGCTCTTAAAATGCCAGTTCCCAAGTCCACCTTTTCCTCCTTCAACTAAAATGACTTCTTGTTTGTCTTCTGTGATTTCAAATAAAATTTCTTGTGTATCCGCATCACGGACAATCGTCCCCAAAGGCACTTCTAAATACTTATCTTCACCATCTGCTCCTGTACTTCTACTAGAGCTACCAGCACCACCATGACCCGCTCTAGAATGTTTTAAAAAGCGCAAATGATGCAGCGTCCACATTCCTTTGTTTCCACGTAAAATTACATGACCACCACGACCTCCGTCTCCACCGTCAGGCCCCCCTTTTTCCACAAATTTTTCTCGGTGTAGATGCATGGATCCCTGCCCTCCTTTTCCAGAGGCAGCGTATATTTTAATATAATCTATAAAATTCCCGTCAGTCATAATTGTAGCTGTTATCTATTGTCTAACTCAGTCGATAGCAATGAATATTTAAAGAAAAAGCTATTAGCGTTTAATACATAAACGCTAATAGCAGTCTGCTATTGATGAATAGCTGTTTATAGTGAATCAATCACTGTCGAAATTAACGCGGTAATCCCTTCAATAGAGCCAACGCCATTAATTCCATAATACTTGTCTTGTTTCTCGTAATATCCTTTTACGGGTGCAGTTTCGGTGTTGTAGGTGTCTATTCTTTTTTGAATCACTACTGGGTCTGCGTCATCTGCTCGCCCACTTGTTTTCGCTCTTTCAGTTAATCGGTTTTTTAATTCTTGTTCATCAACTTCTAAGGCAATCATACCGTTAATTCCTGCATCCTTCTTTGCTAAGAAAGTGTCTAGAGCTGCCGCCTGAGATCCAGTCCTTGGAAATCCATCAAAAATGAATCCATTTGCTTCTGAATTTTTGTCTACTTCAGCCTCTAACATGTTAATGGTTACTTCGTCCGGAACCAACTGTCCTTTTTCTATGTAAGATTTGGCGAGGATTCCTAATTCAGTATCATTTTTCATGTTAAATCGGAACACATCTCCTGTTGAAATGTGGACCAGATTGTATTTGTCTTTTAGAACCTCAGCTTGAGTTCCTTTTCCTGCTCCCGGAGGGCCAAATAAAACAATGTTTTTCATCTAGATCTGTTTAAATTCCTGTATGCCAGAAAATAGTAATTACTTTATCAAGTATGCAAAGGTACATATATCCGTTTAATTCTTCCGAAAAAGTGTCATGAAACTTCTACGACTCTTTTAGCGCATAAACTTCAGGAAGACCTCTCCCCATGCCGTCGTAATCCATTCCATACCCTAAAATGAATGTGTTTGGAATTTCTATACCAATGTAATCAATATTGATTTTTTTGTTGTAAACAGTAGGTTTCAAGAATAAAGTAGCGACTTTTATTTTTTTCGCTCCATTTTGTTTCAGGAGTTCAATAATTTTTTCTAGGGTGTTTCCTGTATCTATGATATCTTCTATCACCACCACTGTTTTGTGGGTCAAATCTTCATTTAATCCAATGATTTCTTTAACGATCCCTGTAGATTGTGTTTGTTCATAAGAGGCTAGTTTGATAAAACTAATTTCACAAGGCTGATCGTATGCTCTTACTAGATCACTGCAAAACACAAACGCACCGTTCAAGATTCCGAGAAACAATGGGGTCTCATCTTTGTGATCAGTCCTGATGTCCTTTGCCATTTTTTCTACGGCTTTGCTAAGCTCCTCTTTTGTTATGTAGGGCTCAAAAAATTGATTCTTGATTTGTAACATTTATATGGATATTTACAAAAAAACCGTTCTAAAGATAGAACGGTTTTTTTGTTATAAAAATAAGCAGTTTATTGTTTGCTAGATTTTTTATTTACAGTGTCATACATGATCGGTGATGCGATAAACAATGAAGAATAAGTACCTACAATTACACCAATAATTAAGGCAAACATAAATCCTTTAATGCTGTCTCCACCAAATAGGAAAATAGCAATCAATACTACTAGAGTAGTAATAGAAGTGTTGATGGTACGTCCTAAAGTAGAACTTAATCCTTTGTTTACTACAGCTAAGAATGACCATTTCTTGTGCTCGTTAGAATATTCACGGATTCTATCAAAAATAACCACAGTATCATTTAAAGAATAACCTACGACGGTTAAGATCGCAGCAATAAACGCTTGATCTATTTCCATGTCAAATGGCATTAATCTATATGTAATAGAGAATACAGAGAGTACAACGAGTACATCATGGAAAACAGCAACTACAGCACCTAGTGAGTATTCCCACTTCTTAAATCTTAGTAAAATATACAAGAAGACCCCAAGAAGAGAACCAAATATAGCCCATCCTGCAGCTTCTTTGATGTCATCAGCAATGGTTGGTTCAACTTTCGCAGAAGATAATATTCCAGTGTCTTGACCAATAAATCCACCTTTAAACTTTTCAATAGTTGTTCCTTCTGGGAAGAATTGTTTCAAACCGTTAAACAATGCGGTTTCTACTTGTCCATCTGTAGCAGCACCTTCTTGATCGATTAGATATTTGGTTGTGATTTTTAATTGGTTGCTGTTTCCGTATGTTTTCACTTCGGGAGCAGATCCAAAAAATGCTTTCAGTGATTCAGTAGCTTCAATAGGCTTTATGCTTTGATCAAAGCGAACAGTGTAGGTTCTTCCTCCAACAAAGTCAACGCCATAATTTAGTCCATTGGTAAATAGAGAACCGATACCTGTAAGGATAATAAGGGCTGAAACTAGATATGCTTTTTTTCGTTTTTGTAAGAATTCAATATCAATACCTGTAAACCAGTTTTTTGTTGTTCCAGTGTTGAATGCCAGAGTTTTTCCTTTTGCCGTAGCTGCATCCAAAAGCAATCTGGTGATAAATATGGCAGAGAACAAAGAAGTTAAAATACCAACAATTAAAGTAAATGCAAATCCTTGGATAGGTCCTGTTCCGAAAACGTACAAAATACCACCTGTTAAAAGTGTGGTTACGTTTGCGTCTAAAATAGCAGACAAAGCCCCTTTGATACTAAATCCTCTATCAATAGCACCATTGATTCCTTTACCGCTTCTAAGATTTTCCTTGATGCTTTCGAAGATAATAACGTTTGCATCAACAGACATTCCAATGGTTAAAATAATACCAGCAATCCCAGGCAATGTCAGTACGGCTCCAAATGATGTAAGCACTCCAAAAATAAAGATGATGTTTACCAATAAAGCAATATCAGCATACCATCCTGCTTTTCCGTAGTATAAAATCATCCAAGCCAACACAAGGATAATAGCAATAGCGAAGGAAATTAAGGAAGCATTGATTGCCTCTTGACCTAGAGAAGGTCCAACAATTTCGGATTGAATAATGTGAGCGGCAGCTGGTAGTTTACCTGCTTTTAAAACATTTGCCAAATCGGTAGCTTCTTCGATAGTAAAGTTACCTGAGATAGAAGTTCTTCCTCCAGTGATGGCGTCGTTTACTCTAGGCGCCGTGTAAACATAGTTGTCTAAAACAACAGCTACAAATTTACCAACATTTGCGCCTGTCATTTTTGCCCATAGTTTGGAACCATTTCCGTTCATCGTCATGCTTACCTCAGGATTTGCTCCTAGTTGATCAAACTGTTGGCTTGCATCAGAGATGACATCTCCCTCTATAGGCGCTTGATCATTTCTGTTAGATTTGATTGCGTATAATGGTAGTACATCGTTAGTAGATTTGGCATCCCATAAAAACTTAGCGTACTTGTAATCTCCTGTAAGTAAAGCTCTAACGTCTTTGTTGTTTAAGTATTCGTTTACTTTGGCAGTATCTTTCACTGCGGCATATCCAATAACAGAAGAGACTTGACCAGTAGGCTGTAAATAGCTAAATAAACTAGATTTTAGATTTGAAATAGAATCAGTTTCTGTTTCAACAGCTCCTAATAAATCATCAATTGAGTCTTCTGATGTTTTTTCTTCCTTTGCAACCTCTACTTTCTCTTTTGGAGTTTCAGCTGCGATCATTTCAGTTACTTTTTGATTGGCAGCGATTAAGAATTGAACCAATTCTTGACCTGTGTATACTTCCCAGAACTGTAATTCTGCTGTAGATTGTAATAATTTTTTAACACGCTCCACATCTTTAGCTCCTGGTAATTCTATGAGGATTCTTCCAGAAGTACCAATTCTTTGAATGTTGGGTTGTGTAACCCCGAATTTATCAATACGAGAACGTAATACTTGAAAAGCAGTAGAGATAGAGGCATCGATTTCTCCAGCGATGATATCTTTAGCTTCACTATTAGATGTATTGAACGTTATTTTCTCACGTAAATTTTTAGTTCCAAAAATAGAAGGATCACTTAGTTTGGTTTCTCCAGCAATTTTTTCAAATTCTTGATAAAACAAATCAAAGTAACTATTTGAAGAGTTTTTTTGAGCAATTGAAGCTGCGTCTAGTGCTTTGTTGAAGACAGGGTTTTTGGAGTCATTAGACAATCCAATTAAGATGTCTTTTACAGAAACTTGTAGCGTTGCGTTAATTCCACCTTTTAAATCTAGACCTAAGTTGATTTCTTTGTCCTTAATGTCGTTGTAGGTGTAATCTCCAAACCCTAATACACCAGGAATATTGGCAACAGAATCAAGATATTTCTTTTCTTGTTTGGCAATTTCTCTTCCGTCGTTTTCTTCTGCGTTTGCTTTTGCATATGTCAGTGCCTCTTTTTCTACTTTGTTCGCGAAAAAAGTAAAAGATAAAGAGTATAAGCTTGCCAGTCCAAAAAGGATGGCGAATAATCTAATAAGTCCTTTGTTTTGCATTTTTATGTATGTTTTCTCTTGGTATTTTTATGTAAGTCAGCAAATATAATATTTCAACTTAATAAAGTCTAATTTTAGCAATGAATTGTTGAAATATTCATAATGATGAATCTATTGAGGGGTTATAGAACCCTGTAAACACTTAGTTTGTCTGCCTAAAGCAAGTGCTTTACTTCATCAAAATTTAGCCCTCCGTAATTCCCTGAACTCATCAATACAGTCGCACTATTTTCCATATTTCGTTGGAACAAGAAGTTTTTGAAGTCCTCGGGATTTGTATAAATAATCAGGTCGTCTCTTTCAAAAGCGTTCTTGATTTGTTGTTCAGAAATATTGTCCAATTGCTTGATGGCAACAGCCTCTGGAGCATAAAAAACCACAGCTGTATCTGCTGCGTTTAGCGCACCCTTATACTCTTTTAAAAACGCTGCATTTAAACTGCTATATGTATGTAGTTCAAGACAAGCCAATAGGTGTCTGTTCTGATATTGATGCTTAACCGCTTTCGTTGTTGCCGCTACCTTGCTTGGAGAATGCGCAAAATCTTTAAAAACAACGGCCTCTTTGTTCTCAGCTATTTTTTCTAGTCGCTTGTTGGCTCCTTTGAAACTTTCAATGGCTTCGTAAAATTCTTCTTCTCCAACCCCCATATGTAGGCAAATCCATTTGGCTCCTGCTAAGTTTTGTAAGTTGTGTTTTCCAAAAAACTCAAGCGGTAAATCGCCCTCAGGAGTATCTAAAAGCGTTGTCCCTTCTTCAATGGTATAATTAGGAGTGGTGTATGGGTATTTCTTGATGGTGTTTTTAGAGTTCTCAACTACGTTTTTCACGTGTTCATCTTCTTGGTTGTAAACCATAATTCCACCCGGGGTGATAGCGTCTGTGAAAATAGAAAACTGTTCCAAGTAATTTTCAAACGTAGGAAAAACATTGATATGGTCCCATGCGATCCCACTCATTAAGGCAATGTTAGGTTTGTATAGGTGAAATTTAGGGCGCCTGTCTATTGGGCTAGATAAATACTCATCTCCTTCTAAAACTATGAATTCATTTTCTTCGGTCAAATGTACCATGGTGTCAAAACCTTCTAGTTGTGCACCTACCATATAATCAACCTCGATTTCAAGATAGTTCATCACGTGTAGAATCATCGAAGTGATGGTTGTTTTTCCGTGAGAACCTCCAATGACTACTCTTGTTTTTTGTTTGGATTGCTCGAATAAAAATTCAGGGTACGAATAAATTTTTAGTCCTAATTCTTGTGCTCTTAAAAGTTCTACATTGTCTGGTTTGGCATGCATTCCCAAAATAACAGCATCTAGATTCGTTGTTATTTTTTCAGGATACCATCCAAAAGTTAGCGGAAGCAAGTCTTTATTTGCTAGCCTCGATTTTGAGGGTTCAAAGATGGTGTCATCACTCCCTGTAATTTGATATCCCTTGTTGTGGAGTGCAATAGCTAGGTTGTGCATGGCGCTTCCTCCGATGGCTATGAAATGTATTTTCATGGATTTGTAGTTTCAGACGAGTAGGTCTATTTACAGGGTAAATTTAATAAAAGGTGTTCATCTATGCCTTGGTTTTAGAGATTAAATATGTAAATCCATTACGATTATCAATATAACGATGGGTAGCGGTTTAAATTCTCTATGAAAAATAATTGCAAACCGCTTTTAAGAATAGTTATCTTTGTCACACAGAAATTTAGAGATCATGGACTTAAATGTAATCCCCAGAATAAAACATGCAAACAGTGACAACTTTTTCTTATTGGCTGGTCCTTGTGCCATTGAGGGAGAAGATATGGCTTTGAGCATTGCAGAGCGAGTAGTTAGTATAACAGACAAATTAAACATTCCTTATGTGTTCAAGGGGAGTTTTAAAAAAGCGAATCGCTCTAGGGTTGATAGTTTTACCGGAATAGGAGATGAAAAAGCTTTGAAAATTTTGCGTAAAGTTTCCGAAACTTTTGATGTGCCTACCGTTACAGATATTCACGAAATTTCTGATGCTGCAATGGCAGCAGAATATGTTGATGTGTTACAGATTCCTGCCTTTTTGGTTCGTCAAACAGATTTGGTGGTGGCAGCTGCTAGAACTGGAAAAGTTGTCAACTTAAAGAAAGGGCAATTTATGAGTCCAGGAGCCATGCAACATGCTGTTCAAAAAGTAAAAGATACAGGTTCAGATAAAGCCTGGGTTACAGATAGGGGGACAATGTTTGGCTATCAAGATATGGTGGTTGATTTTAGAGGAATTCCAGAAATGAGGCAATTTGCGCCAACGGTCTTAGACGTGACTCACTCTTTGCAGCAACCC
>Ga0209771_1000415_pt1 | contig 28319 bp, 20 predicted proteins | sample SaaInl59LU_5_DNA_FD_184639 | JGI IMG/M metagenome (GOLD analysis project Ga0209771, IMG submission 184639) | Marine microbial communities from expanding oxygen minimum zones in the Saanich Inlet - ESP_59LU_5_DNA (SPAdes) (version 2) | ecosystem: Environmental > Aquatic > Marine > Intertidal zone... | reverse complement strand
CCAGCACTATCGGGAATATAAGATACAGAACTCGCTGCGATATTAAGGTCTTCAACGTATTGTTGAGTAACTTCACCGTTTATTAAAACAAGTACATCAGAATCAGTAACGACTTCATTGCCGTTGATTGTAAGATGTCCAGTAATCGCAACACCATCTTCACCCATAACCAAACGGTCCGAATCTCGCCACATCATCTTGAACGTATTGTCACCATACGCCATATGTTTTAAAATCGTGTTAGAACCGTTGTGGTATAACTTCGTCTCTTCGTCTGTACCGACTGTAAATGAAAAACCGTCATCAAGTATCAAGTCTGCGTCGATAGACGCACCATCAGAGTTATAGGCAGCAATCTGAACGACTTGACCTTCGTCAATAGGATAAACAAAACTAATAGTCTCGCCATCAGCAGCAGTGTAGTCGATGCCTTGGTGTAACAAGACACCATTCAGATATACTTGGATTCTTCGAGGTGAAGAAAGGTCGTATGAAAGGAAGTTGCCATAGTCGTCTGCGCCAGTTACGTTCTGTAACGTACCATCTGACGTGTAGATATATGTATTGAATGTACTGACAAGACCAGATCGAGCATCAGCGCCCACTTCAATGACTTGTTCGATACCATCAAATTTCTTTTTAAGATACAGTTTACCATCAGCGGTGTTGACTGCCAACTCACCGAGGTTTAACTGTTCTATGGTAGGGACGTTTCCTGATACGGAAGAACGTCTTAACCTAATATCTACATTACGTGCCAATGTTGGCTTCCTCTTCATTCAACCCTTATATAAGGGGATATCTAATATCGTATAATCATATATTATACATAATCTCAACTTTATATAAAGTATTCAAGATTATTTATATATTAGAAATTAGTACGTTCCACCGTCAATTTGGTAGATAGTAGTCGCACCAGCAGTAACAATAAACTGATCTGAATCGAAAGACGCAACACCCACATTAGTAGTGGTTGCTAATTCCGCAGAAATAGTTAATTCATTGTTCGCATCATTATATACTAAATCGATACCTTCGCCAGCAGTTAATAAGTCAGCAACTTCAGAATCAATTACTTGGTTGATTCCTACGCCATTAATACTAAATGGAGCAGTTACGTTTAGACCTTTATTTAAGTCTAATACGTCATTGGCAGCATCATATACTAAACTAGCATCAGCACCAGCAATGTATATACCAGCACCGTCCGCTTCAGCAGGAGTTGCCGCTTCGTCTGCTAAAGTAAGTGTAAGGTCATTAACCGACATTACAGTCGAGTTAATTATTGTTTGTGTACCTTGAACAACTAAGTCACCACGTACAATTAATGTACCACCGTCCGAGTCAGTCGGAGCAGGATCTAAGTATAAGGTATTTGAAGAGTCGGTAGAAGAAAGTGTATTACCTTCTAATTTTAAGTTACCAACTTCTAGATTTGTTAATTCAGTGACATCAGTTTGTAACGCAACGTTAACAGTATTTGTTAAGGAGTCATATGTTACGTCAATGTTATCAGAACCAGTAAATGTTAAGTCTGAATCTAATAAAGATATAGAGTCGCCATTTACTGTAAGATTAGTCGCTACGTCTACTGTACCTGCTTCAGACAGACGACCATCAGAATCTACGGTAAATGTAGGGATCTGAGTTTGAGACCCGTAAGAACCTGCTTCGACGCCTGTAGGGGCGATAGCGTCAGTTACAAATTCATCTACATATTGTTTAGTAACAGCATCAGAAGGATCTACTGGACTAGCAAGGTTAGTGATTCGCGTACCACTGACGTCAATGTTTTGACCTTCAGCAGGAGTGAATACAATATCACCAGCAGTAGTCGAGATGACATTACCGTCAAATACTAAGTCATCAACTTTAAATTCGTTGATTTTACCATCCGCATCAACGATTACGGCAGTATTAGGAGTCAGTGTCCCAAAAGGAGCATCACCTTCGCCACCTAATAGGTTGACGAAATACTTACCACCAATGACTTCATGATTGACTGCGTCGCCATTGACTTCAGCACCAGTACCGATATATAATCTATCACCACCAGCACCGTTAAAATACGAATATGCTAATTCACCTTGTCCGAGTATCGAGGGATTTCCCTGTACGCCGGAACGTTTTATTCTAATTATTGATGCCATTAGTACTGACCCCCATTAATAATTTGTTTATCAAGTAGTTTTTGTGCTACCCAGTTTTCTGTTTCGTCGCTCCAAACCAATACATCACCATCCTCGGCAGCATAGGCGTCGACATCATTTAAATTAACTAAGTTTCCATTATCAGCAATAACGCGTTTGACAGGACGTCCAAGCGTAACACGTTTTACTTTTGTGTTATTACCTGTAGAAACACCGTCAATTATATGCGTTGTTGTTGTATTAGATTTCGAAACTCTTCTGATTGGCATTACATTACCTTGTTACAGAAGGTGTGACTTTAATCTTACCTTCTAAAATACGTTCAACAATTACGTTACCGTCACTATCTTCGTACGCTAACTCGACATCGTATACGTATCTACCGCGAGTAGATAATTCATCAGTTTGTTCGTTTGTAAGGGCAAGGACTACGATACCGTCTGTCGCTGGTTGCGAGACAATAGCGTCGAATACAATGGTGTTATCAACATCAGCGTTAAATGATTTTTTCATTTTCGCTTCTACTGTGTGACCTGTAAGATTTTTAGTTGAACCATCAGCTTCGGTCAACTCTAATTGAAAGGCAACATCTGAGCCTTGTGAAATTGAGAAATCTTCGTAAGTAGCCATCTTCCTAATTAATTCCCGTTACAATATAATTTAATATATTTATACGAGTTATAAACTAGAGAAGATGACTATTTAACTAAGTTTCTTCTTTATACTGGAGAAGAGATGTCTTCTAGGATCATTTCGCGTAATTCATCAGAAGTTTCAGACATATCAAATACGTAAGAAACTGTGACACGCCAACAATCTGTTTCAGCAGCATGATATAAAACTTTATCTTGTTCAGTCCAAGAACCAAAGTATGCTGCTTTACAAGTCCACTTACCTACAGCGTCTTCGCATTTAACAACTTCTTTAGTTTCAGGATGAACATAAGAGAAGTGACCATCACCTGTTTCTGAATATGAGAATATCAGATTATACCCAGGAGCATTATGGTTACTATGCCAAGAAATGAAACCACCTGGAGGATAGACGGCACATAACGCATTATGCTTGACAGATAAGAAATTCATCATCTTGCCATTTAGGTCACTCAACTTATGTGTCAAGTCGCGCTTAAAGACAGGATCAGCATCACGTTCAAAAAACGTATGAGATCTATCAGCGAGTTTAAAATTGTACCCAACGATCATATCAGGAAAGCCTTCATGTGCTGGACCTTGACCCATCACTTCTTTACGATATTCTTCGCCCATCCAATGAGGACGTTGACGCGCATGTTCTTTTGCGGTCAAGTGGCAGTTTTTTTCGAACCCTTCAATAGTATGTAATTTAGCATACTCGTTTAGGATTTCTAACAGTTCAGGATTATTTACCTCAACATGTTTTAAATATTGGTCATTAATCTGTGTCATACGATCGGTTTATCCTTGTCTAGACCAGCCGAAAAGTGTCGTAAAATGACAGGATCTTTTGGCTGAGTTCTTGCCCAGTTAAAAGCGTTATAGTAGTTCCACCTTAAATCATCATCAAAGATTCCGATTTTAAGGTCTTTATATTTTTCTTCTTTCTCGGTAAGCCACCATAATGAAAACTGATCCCAAGATTTAAGTGAATCAGCGTAACCATCTGGCCACCAAGTATCGTTCATTTGACGATATGTTAAGTCCCACCAGTCATCCATAAATTCACGGACGATTGGTTTGCTCATATCATATAAACAAACACCACCACATAGAGTAAATTTAGATTTACCTTCTGGTGTATCAAAATCACGTTCCGCGTAAATGTAGTCACGGTCATCAGTAAGTTCAGAGTAGACCATATCATAGTCTTTCATCTCATCCCATACTTTAATAATATCTTCATGCTCACATTCCATGTCAGCGTCAATGTACATAGTTAAGTCGTAAGGAGACTTGGCCATACCCCATAATTTAGAACGATAGTGATCATCACAAAAGATTACTTCATCAGCAACATCATAACCACGGTCGTCGATAAAACGTTCTTCTGTAACTAAACAGATATTACATTCTTCTTCGGGTTCATAAAAATCGCGAATAGACTCAGCTAAATTCAGCGCATACAAATAAAAGTTGCGTTTATGAGACGCAACGATAACAAAACCTTTAGTCTTTTCCATTCGAATCTGCCTCTAGTTGCTCTTGAAGGATCATGATAGAATATAGATCTACTTCGATTCGTGACTTAGCACGACGCAATTTACCTTTCAGCTTTCTGTTCTTGGAATTCTTAATCTCTTCAACTTCAAATGCTTCTAGCTTGTAGTTGAAAAGTTTTTCTAATTTTCGTGCTTTCTCGTGTTCGAGTTCACGTTGTCTATGTTCGTCTTGTTCCGCTTTCTTGCGTTCAACACGATCATTAGTTTCTTTGTCGATTAGTTCTTCAGTGACAGAATCAACAACTTCATTAAATAATTCGTTTTCGTTACCGTCTTTATCTAAACGATTTAGTTTCATAACTTGACGAGTAACACGACCGACGTCGTCTTCCATTTCTAAAATACAATTCACTTGGGATTTAGTTTCATCTTCCCAAAACGCATTGTCTAACCATTTTCTGTAACTCATTAATATTTCTCCAGTTTAATTCATTTCAAGCAAAAGTATATAGTCATTAAATAAAAGAGGATCTTCCCTGACCCTCATATATTACTTTAATAATTGACCTATGTCAAGTATTTTAAGCAACTCTTACATATAACGTGTAAGTCTCAACAATTGAGAACGTTGGATTGATTGTCAAACCAACATAGTTACCGATAAACGCACGTGAGTAGTTACCTACGTAATCGCGAGCATAGTTACCTACAAACTCACCGACATAGTCGCCAGTGTAGTTACCAGCATAACTTGATACACGTGTACGCGCATAGTTATCTGTGTAAGCACTTGTACGTAAACGCGAGTAAGCAGATACGCGAACTCTTGAGAACGTGTTTACCGAGTTACGTGTATATTCACCGATAAAGTCGCGAGTATAGTTACCAACGAAGTTACCAACGAAATCACGTTGATAGTTACCTGTGTAATCGCCAGCAAACGTTCTTGAGTAATTACCAGCGAAGTCGCCAGCAAAGTCACGAGCGTAGTTTCCTACGTAATCGCGAGCATAATCACCAGTAAACGTTCTGTTGTATGTACCAGTATATTCACCAGCAAACCCACGGTTGTATGTACCAGTATATTCACCAGCGAAACCACGGTTGTATGTACCAGTATATTCACCAGCAAACGCACGAGTATATGTGCCAGCATATGCTGAACCACGTGTACGTGAGTAATACTCAAAACGTGTACGTAAGAAGTTACGTGAGTAATTACCTACGTAATCGCGAGCATAAACTCCAGTATATTCACCGATAAAGTCGCGAGCATAGTTACCAGCGTATGTAGATACGCGTGTACGAGCATAAGCACTGTTACGCGAACGAGTGAAGTCGCGCGAGTAGTTACCGATATAATCACTAGCATATGTTCCAGTATATTCGCCAGCGAAGTTACGCGAGTAAGTACCTGAGTACGAACTTGGACGAGTTCTAGAATATGTCGAGATACGATTACGACTATACGAGTTAGCATAGTTACCAGTAAACGTAGTCGCATATGTACCAGTGTATTCACCTACGAAACCGCGAGTGTAAGTACCAGCATATGAACTTGGACGTGAACGAGTATAAGCAGAAACACGTGTACGTGTAAACGCGCCAGCATAGTTGCCCGCAAAGGCACGAGTGTAAGTACCAGCATATTCACCTACGAAACCGCGAGAGTAAGTACCAGCATATTGACCAGAGAAACCTCTAGAATATGTACCCGTATATTCACCTACGAATCCACGGTTATAGTTACCGACGTAATTACCTGTAAAGTTACCGACATAATCACCAATAAAGTTACCAGCGAAGTTACGTGCGTAATTTCCAGTAAACGTTCTTGCGTAGTTACCAACAAAATCACCAGTAAACGTAGTTACACGATCACGAGCATATGCTGAGTTACGAGTACGAGCGTAAGTAGAAATTCGTGTACGAGCATAAGCACTGTAACGAGTTCTTGCTGAAGTACGAGTGTATTCACCAACAAAGTCACCAGCGTAGTTACCTGCGAAAGCACGAGCGTAATTACCAACGTAAGACGCGTTACGTGTACGGGCATAAGCAGAAACACGTGTGCGGTTAGATACGCGAGTATAAGCGCCAACGAAGTCACCAACATAATCTGTAATACGTGTACGAGTATAAGCACTGTAACGTGTACGGTTAGATACGCGAGTATAAGCACCAACGAAGTTACCGACATAGTTAGTTACACGAGTACGAGCATAAGCACTGTAACGAGTACGAGTACTTGTACGAGTAGATGTACGTGTAAAGTCACCAACATAGTTAGTTACACGAGTACGAGCATAAGCGCTGTAACGAGTTCTTGTAGAAGTACGTGTAGATGTACGAGCGTATTCACCAACAAAGTTACCAGCGAAGTCACCAACAAAGTTTCTTGCGTAGTTACCAACAAAGTCACCAGCATATCCACGAGCGTAATCACCAACAAAGTCGCCAGCATAGTAACCAGTACGCGTGTAGTAACCAGTAGCAGTACGTGTACGTGTAGATGTACGAGCGTATTCGCCAACAAAGTTTCCAGCATATACTAATGTACGAGCATAGTTACCAGTGTAATACAATGTACGAGCATAGTTACCAACGAAGTTACCTACGTAATATAACGTGCGAGCATAGTTACCAGTATAGTACGATGTTCTTGCGTAGTCACCGACATAAGAAGCAGCACGAGTACGAGTATACGTCGGATAGTAAGCACGGTCACGAGCATACGTTGGATAGTAAGCACGGTCACGAGTATACGTCGGATAATAAGCACGGTCACGAGCATACGTTGGATAGTAAGCACGGTCACGAGCATACGCTGGACTTACTGTATAGTTAGTAGCACGAGTTCTAGTGTATACTAATGTACGCGTAGAAGTACGGGCATACGCTAAAGTACGTGTAGAAGTACGCGTGAAATCTCCAGTACCGACAAAGTAATTAGTTACCGTACTCGGCACACCAGGATCGCCACCCCAACCTTGAGGAGTAGTAAAGTATAGTGTACGAGAATAACCTACATTATGTCGAACGAAATTACCAGTATAGTAACCAGTACGAGCATAGTTACCAGTGTAATAACCAGTACGAGCGTAATCACCAACAAAGTTACCAGTGTATGTTAATGTACGAGCATAGTTACCAGTATAGTAATATGTACGGGCATAGTTACCAGTGTAGTAATATGTACGGGCATAGTTACCAGTGTAATACAATGTACGAGCATAGTTACCAGTGTAATAAGCAGTACGGGCATAGTCACCGACATAAGAAGCAGTACGAGTACGAGTATAGTTAGGATAGTAAACACGACCACGAGTATACGAAGGACTTATAGCATATGCTACAGTACGATCACGTGTATATGTTGGATAGTAAGCACGATCACGAGCATACGTTGGTGTAGTTGTATAGTCTGTTATGCGAGTTCTCGCATAGTTACCAACAAAGTCTCCTGCGTAATATAACGCACGAGTATATGTTAATGTACGCGTAGAAGTACGTGTACTTGTACGAGCATAAGCACTATAACGTGTACGCGTTGATGTACGAGCATAAGCACTGTAACGGTTACGTATAGAATTACGTGTAGAAGTTCTTGCGTAGTTACCTACGAAATCGCCTGCGAAGTCACCAGCATATCCACGAGCATAATTACCAACAAAGTCACCTACGAAGTCGCGAGCGTAGTTGCCAACATAATTACCAGCGAAGTCACCTGCGAAAGCACGGGCATAATTACCAGCGAAGTCACCGACGAAATCACGGGCATAAGCACCAGAATAGTTACCTGTATATTCACCAGCATATCCACGAGCATAGTTACCTGCGAAGTCGCCAGTAAATGTTGTCGCATAAGCACCAGAATAGTTACCTGTATATTCGCCAGCAAAGTTTCTTGAGTAGTTTCCTACGTAAGAAGCAGCACGTGTACGAGCATAAGCACTGTAACGAGTTCTTGCTGAAGTACGTGTAGAAGTACGGGCATAGTTACCGACGAAATTGCCAGCAAATCCACGAGCGTAGTTACCAACGAACCCACGAGCATAGTCACCTACAAACCCACGAGAATAGTTGCCAATGAAGTTACCAGCAAAATCTGTAATACGAGTACGAGCATAAGTTGATACACGAGCACGAGTATAGATACCAGCAAAGTTAGTTACACGATCGCGTGTGAAGTTGGTAGCGCGAACGCGAGTATAATCCGCAGCATAAGCAGATACACGAGTTCTTGAGTAAGTACCCGAGTAAGTTGAAATACGGTTACGCGAATATGTACCAGCATAAGCAGATACACGAGTTCTTGAGTAAGTACCAGCGTAAGCAGAAACTCTTGAACGAGTAAAGTTACGAGAATAATTACCTACGAATCCACGAGCGTAGTTTCCTACGAAGTCTCTTGCGTAGTTACCTGAGTAAGAAGATACACGAGTTCTTGCGTAAGTACCAGTGTAAGTTGATACACGACCACGGGTAAAGTTGCGCGAGTAATTACCTGTAAACCCACGAGCGTAGTTTCCTACGAAGTCTCTTGCGTAAGTACCAGTATAAGCAGATACACGAGTTCTACCGTATGTACCAGCAAAGGTGCTGTTACGTGTACGTGTAAATTCACCAGTGTAGTTACCAGCAAAGTTTCGTGAATAGTTACCTACGAAATCTCGAGCATAATTACCGACGTAAGTTGAAACACGTGTACGTGAGTAAGTACCTGTGAAAGTACTGTTACGAGTACGTGAGAACTCACCAGTATAGTTACCAACAAACGAACGAGCATAGTTACCTACGAAATCACGGGCATAGTTACCAGTGTATGTAGATACGCGAGCGCGTGAGTAAGTACCTGTATATGTTGAAATACGGTTACGAGCATATGTACCTGTATAAACAGAAACACGATTACGCGCATATGTACCAGCGTAAGCAGATACTCGACCACGAGCATAACTCGAAGGACGTGTGCGTGTAAAGTAACCAGTAAAGTCAGTGATACGATTACGAGTATAAACTGATACACGAGCGCGAGAATAAACACCACTGAATGTACCAGTAAATGCTTGTAGACGATCTCTTGTATAAGAAGATACACGAGTTCTTATATAATTACCAATGAAGTCACCGACATATTCTCCAGCGAAACCGCGTGAATAATTGCCCGCAAAATCACGTGTGTAATTACCAACGTAATCACCAATGAAATCTTGATGTGTTGTACGTGTAGAAACACGTGAGAATGATGAACTACGTGTACGTGCGTAAGTTGATACACGTGCGCGAACGTAAGATGAGTTACGTGTACGAGTGTAGTCAATTTGCGAAGTAGTTCTTTGCGTATTAAACGCAGTACCTACAGCTTTCCAAACACCAGCGTCAGTCGGTGCACCTTGTACACTTGACCGTAATTGATATGACCCGATGTTGCCTGCTGTGGCACGTAAAGTTTTAATGCGTTGACCCAATACATCTTGGATCTCAGCGTCCGTCATTTCTTGGAAACCGTCAAAACTACCGTTGTCGTAACGAATTTTGACTGGACGAGTTGGACCGATAACAGACATTGCTGTACGGATCCAGATATGATAATTGGTAGCGTTTCCATCACCACGAGTATCAGTAAATACATTTTCGATGAAAATGGCATAATCTGAACCAGGAGATGATGAAGATAGTTTGTACGTACCAATATAGTCATTCTCGACCATATTACCAAGAACACGATTACATAAGTTAGTCAAGTCTGCGTCTACCATTTCGTAGAAACCTGGACTTGCTCCTTCGGCGTAATAACCTACAGGAATGTTTATACCGCTTTCAGATGCTGGACCAACCACTTGCTTTAAGGTAGTGGTTGTGGTTCCAGAAGTAATCTGAGATGCAGGGTGAGTACCTGACGCTTCATTGAAGAATGAATCTACATATGAACCGACTGGATTACCTGAAGTCAATGATAGAGCACCTACGTCTGTAGGGTTCAACATTGCTTGTCCCACTGCATATGCCAGATAATTTTCTTCTAGCGGAGTGAATTCCTTGAGGTCACCATTCGAATTGTATATTTTTAAAGGGATACTCGATGCTGACACTTTAATCGCTCTCTTTTTTAATTTGTTAATAGGATGCGTTTATTTATATAGTTTGTAACCACCAAACATATACGTCCAGTGATTATACTCTATTTAGTGTGTGAAGTAAAGAGAAAAAATAAGTTGACAGAAATAGAATTATGTGATATAATATTTCTATAGAAAAGGGGAGAATAGTAAAGGGAGTACAGAGACTCCCTATCTTAGATTATGGTTTGACTGGCCATTCTAGTTCATCAAGAGATGATGGATTGTCTAAAGTAGCAGGGAAGTCACGTAATGATTGACGGTATAACCGATACGCAGCAACTTGTTCGTCTGTTAACGGAGCATCAGCAGTTTGAGTCCAATCAGTCGCAGCAATCTTACGATTACGTAAAACTTTGATATCTGACATAAATGCGTCAGCATCCCATTCCCAATCAGTACCATTGTATATAGCGTGTCTGTTAGGTGGTGTTCCTACGTGAAAGAATTCTGAACCATCCCAAAAGTATAATGATGGGTTAAAACCAATACCCATAAAACCTTCGGGCATATTATCTTCGGTAACATGTACTGTAATTAGACCATCTTTACTTTGTTCAGGTGGTAGTGATACTTGAGGAAATTCAACACTGAGTATTCTACCAGTACTTTCCTCAATTGTAGCAACATATTTTACTACTTTACTCATTTTAAAATTTCCTCTTGTTAATTAGTTGCTATCATTATGGCAGCATAGTTATCGTAAAAGTTAGGCGGATAATTTATATCACCACTTCCAGGTATATATTCGTCGTCTTCAATATCTAAGTGTCTAATTTGTTTAGTTCCACCTCTTACTTGAAGACCTGCTTTAGTACCTATACTATCCCACCAAGACCAACTTATTTCAATATATTTATTCGAATCGTTACTGATAACATCCGTTGTTCCTGCTGCGCCACCAAGTGCGCCTGGAGGAATGATTGAATCTATTTGAATAGTATTATTAAATTTAATCTTTCTAGAATCAAACGCAGATTCTCCGCCAGCACTCAATGTTTGTAATCCATAGTCACCAACGGGATCGACACCTGTAACATCTTCCATAACAATGTAGTCAACTTGTACGGGTGAATGTGCTGAATACCAAGACATACCATCTTCATAATATAAATCTTCATCCGTTGTAACGAATTTAATGGTAGAAGAAGTATGTGTACCAGCAAGGATTGCTAAATCGTAATTTGTTATTGTACCAGTTGTAAATGTTTCGACGGGTAAGTAATTACCGCTCGCGTCTCTTTTAGGTCTGACAAATATTCTTCTATTTTTACCAACGAATGTTCCAACAGCAATCGAACTTCCAGTTCCAGCGCGAACAACAACGTAATTAGTCAATCCTTTAGTTGTATCTATCTGTATGATTTCATTACCGCCAGCATCAAATGATTTTACTATTAATCCATACGACATTGTTATAACCTTATTGCTAGAATTGTTGGATTTCTATTGTAACTAAATGTATTGGTTACTGTTAATGTATTACCTGACGCAGATAAAGTCATGCCTCTTTGAGGAGTTACAAATGACACCATAACTTTAGTAGGATCACCAACATCATCAATAGTGACAGTTGTTGATGAATTACCTGATACAGATACATTAGCATAGTACGCAATATTTATAACCCTAGTTTGTGGGTTAATTATTTCAGTTACACCATCAGGTCCATAAACAATTAAACCATAATCAGCATCAGATGCTGTCGCAGTATATGTAGGTCCTTCACCCGAACCACCAGAAAGCGTACGGGTGTACGAAGATACTCTTGTGGATTCACCGATGAATTCACGAGAATAATCACCTATAAAGGTTTTATCTACTGAGCGCGTGTAATTACCAATAAAGTCTCGACTAAAAGAACTCGCTCGACTTCTCGTAAAACTACGACTGTAGTCACCAATAAAGTCACGACTATAATTGCCCGCATATGCGCTGTATCGATACTTAGTAAAGTCGCCAATATAATCACCGACATATGTCGTGGTGAATATGGCACTACTTCCTTCAATCGCATTACGATAAATCTTTCTAGTGTAAGACGAATATCTACTAGTAGTAAAATCAGCAGCACGACTTCTAGTAAATACAGCGGACGAACCTGTACCAACAAAGGTTAATGTACTAGACCGTGAAACAGTCCCTACGAAATAATTAGCGGGCATAATTAATCTCTATTGTTCAATCGTTCCACTATAAGTAGGAGAAGTAAATGTTATACTCGCTTCTTCTCTAGTGTACGTAGAAGTTCTAATAAAAGATGTACCATAATATACTATAGTACTTCCCGTGAAATATTTTGTAACTGTGTTAGTGAAACTTCGAACAGACGTACCGTTTCTAACATATGTTTCCGTGTAAAAAACTCGGTTAGTTTCTTGAATATTATCTCTAGTAGAGTTCTTTTCTACGTTAGTGGTGAATGCACTAGTATAATAACCGATATATGAACTGCTGCGCGTTATATCATTTGCCGATACTCTAGTTACAGTATAGTCCTTGATAAATGCTGATTGTCTTGTAGGTGTACGTGTTTTTGTGTACGTGCCTATGTAGTTGCCAGCAAAAGAATTGGTATAATTACCAGCAAAACTCAAAGTTTTTGAAAAAGATAAAGTATAATCTGCCATTATTTAATCCTTACGCCAAACGACCGAATCTTACTCTCAGGTTGTTTGAACCATCAAATATTTCCATCACGTCATTAGTCATTGTCATGGAACCGTTGTTCCCTGTAGAACTTATATTTAGTTGACCAGTAACCGTAGCATTCGACAATAATACTTGATCACCGTCTACTGTAAATGGTTTAACCGCATTATTAGTCGCGTTTACAATACCAAACTTATCCGCGATAATTGTCATATCAGCAGTCGTACCGTCATTACCAAATTCTATACCAGCAACGTGACCATTAGCATTTAAGTTTAATGTATACGACGCTTCAACCTCACCTAAACTATTCACTTGAGTTTGTAGACTTTGAGTCGCAGTTGCGAATAATGAATCACTACTATCTAGACGAGATTCTAAATTAATTGCGAATAATGATGTCGCTTCAAGTTTCTCCGAGTCAGCATCAATACGCGCATCTAATCTTTGTTCAGCAGTTGATACCGCACTATCAACATCACTCTCCCAAGGAGTGCCTTCTAATGTAGCATTTAATGATACTACATCTTCGCTGATAACACTTAAATCACTTTCTGTAAATGATACTCTTGTTTCTAATAATGATACCGCTGTACCATTTGCCACAACATCACTATCTAATAATACTAGTCTAGCATTTAATTCGGTATAGTCGGCAGAAATTACTGTAATAGAATCACTGTTAGCGTGGATACGAGAATATAAGTCGTCAGTAATTCCACCAACAGCAGATGATACTTCTTCTGGAGTAATAGTTAGACCATCAGCAAGCGCACTATCGAATCTAACCTCAAACGAATTGAACTCACCCGATAAAGCAGAAAGACTACTATCAGTCGCGTCAACTCTTGCTATCAATTGTTGCTCAACATCAGCACTAATAGAAATTTGTTGTTGTAAGTTACTATCTAATAAAGTTAGGTCTGCGGATAGTTGTGTCAAGTCTTGTGAGATAACACTTACTGAACTGTCGGTTAATGTAATCTGAGTAGATAAATCGCTTAACGCGCCACCGACCGCCTGTACTATTAAGTCAGAATCTATTTGAATATTACCAGCAAGCGTTGCTCCTAAATCAACCAAGTCTTGCGATAAAACAGTCAATGCGCTATCAGTAGAAGTAATAGAAGTTGTCAGATTTGAAATAGCACTCGCATTCGCAGTAGTACCAGATTCTAAATTAACATAATCAACACCCAATTGCGTGAGTTGTTCTGCTAAAATAACATACCCACCATCAATACTATCGATACGAGCGCCAAGTGAACTGTTCGCGACAGCATTTACTATCTGGTTAGAATCAAACTGACCTTCTAATACGATATTATTTTCAATATACTTGATAGTATCCGAATCTATAATATTAATAAAGTTACTACTAATAATATCACCGATAACACCCGAATCAATATAATTCGTGATATTATTCATTTCGACTTTTGTTAGGTCAAAGTTCTCGTTAATCTTATCAACAGCAGCATTGATATTATCTGCTAAATTAATGACTTGTAAGTTATCAATGCTCATTTATAGTTTCTCCGCTATTTGAGCGAGAAGGGTTTTTATTTCACCCATCTCTTTCTCTAAATTTTCGATTCTTTCTTGTTCTTTTAATTTGGTTTGTTTGACTCGACGCGCTTGATCGATCTCGCTTCTATTCATATTTAGTATAGCACCTGTGCGCTTATCGCGCATCAGGTTACTATGTCCTTTCACTTTCTGAAATCGAGAATTCATATTATACCGCCAATGCTATCGTACGTAAGTCTGTAATTACTGGAGACTTAGACGAGTTGTTTGTTTTCATAACAATCTTAACTTGGAATATTGTAAATGGTTCTGTTTCTTCAGTATATGAATATTCTCTAAAGGTTGTCGTGTTATCATCAGCAGGGATGTCAGCATCAATCTCAACTAATTTCCAAGTTGCTGTTGTCAACGTAGCATCATCAGTCGCAGTCTTAATATAGACTTCAAGTTCTGAACCTTTCGGACGATTCGCACCAAAGATAATTTTAACACCCACCGAAGAATCTTCAACTACAACAGGAGTCGTAATATGTTGAGCAGCATCATTTTCATCAATAACGTTTTCTAATGCTAACATAGACACACGTTGTAAGTCGATTACAGGCGATACCTTAGAATCCATAGTAGACAATTGAACATTAAATTTAACTGTACTATTATTAGTTACTAGAGCAGGAACGTCATTTGTATTAGTATCATTTAAGAATACTTGTTTCTCGCTCATAGTTGAGTATGCGCTATTCGCGACAGGGTTGTTACGATCTCCACCGTATGAAGCACCTTTAGTCTGAATCACTGTTGCTGTTACTGTAGTATCTGTAGGAGCGATGTTACCAACTTGTGGTACGAACTCATCATACATTACTTGTTCAGCAGCAACGACAGTATCACCACCACCTACCGCAGATGATGTAGCAACGATAGAAGTGTTAATCACATATCCTTCCCAAGTGACATTCAGTACTGTATGAGTACCATTGAAACTTTCAGCAGGAATACCACCGATATCTTCAGTCACACCTGTAATCGTTACAGAGTCATTAGAAATAAATCCATGACCTTGATGATTGATGAATACTATAGTAGAATCTTTATCCACTGAGATAGGGTTTGGAATCAAAGACTTCTTAGGAATCACTGTGTTAACTAGTTCAACCGTAGCAGAAGGTTCAAACTCAGCGCGATACAGTTCAAACATTAAGTCGCGTGTTTGGTCAGGAGTCCAAGTAGAACCGTTCTGAGACATAAACAATGTACCTAATGTAGGTTGTTTACTTACACGCGCTTCTTGGTTCGCGCCAATTAAGAACGCATATGTTTCAGCAACATAGACATTATAGTTAATAGACTCAGCAAGTAATACAATCGCATATTCTTGACCAGCAGTTAAGTATACAGGTTCATCGAATTCGATTTCTGTACCATTGTTTTGTACTGACTCGAGTGAAGTCGTTTCCGTTAAAGGTGTAACGTTAATATCTTCTGGATCAACAAACTTAACAGATCCTGGTACTAACTGAGTAGTTGGGATACCATTTAATACTGGACGTATTTGAACCTGCATCGGAATTACATTGTCTTTACTTTCGACATACACTTTGACTTTAGATAAGAACAGTCCATTAGGATTCTCAACTTGGTCAATAAAGAATGTTTGAGCAAGCGGATCGTAACGTTCTAGGATATCTTCTACTAAACGTGTAGTTCTAATTGTATTCTGTACAGTCTCGATAGTTCCAGTGGAAGTATAGTTCGCACGTGCTTTACAAATAGCGTTATTAACATCATGTGAATTAATATCTAATAACTCTAAACGTTGAGTACCAGTTCGGAAACTTACAGAAGAAGTATTCGGTAAGAAGAATGAACCAATTAATTCGCCTTTCTCATTTGTTACTAATTCAGTCGGACCACCAAATGGATGTTGTGAAGCAGTCGCATATTCACTACCATATTCTACAGGATCATCCGAGAAGTTAGTGAACGTTGTTTCTTGACGTACCCAATCAGATACATTTTTTGTACCGAAGAATGGGAACATCTTAGTATTAGGACGTAAACCTTTTACTTTAAAACTGATTCGACGTGAACGCATAAATGGAATGATTTCAACATCTAAGATTCTATCACCTAAGAATTCTTGAATAGTTCTACGTACACGTCTTGTACGAATACCAGAACCTGCTGTAGTAGCAAGGTTATTCGTAAATGTACGACGTACAGTCGTTTGTAATAAAGGAGGCAAACGGTTGACTTCCACCCATTCGTCGCTTGCTGGCGATAAAGTTAAGTGACCAGTCTGAGTAATGACCTCGAAAGGGTTAATATTTAAAGCACCTGAAGCAACCGTTTGTGAAACTAACGAATGATGTGTATAAGGTAGTACAGCCAAGTCACCTTGTTTTTGTGCTGTCGTACCAGTACCCGTCTTCAAACGAACTGAGTGTTCGCGGAAAGATGGACGTAACTCACCATTTTCTAAGTCTAATGAAGCGCGGAAGTTTGGATTCTCAACATCAGCGAAGAATAATGAACTGAAGTTATCAGCAATAAATCCTGCTTTGGTTCTGTTGTTTCCATTTTCATCTAATATATTCAAAGAATTTGTATTAGCTTCTAATAGACTTAATGTCGTTAATTCATAAAGATCTTCAACACGTTCTTCCAAGTTAGCGATATCTTTCATTGTGAATCGTTTGTTAGGAATTTCTGTAGTTGATAAATCGCTGGCGTCTACAGTATACGGATTCAACGCGAAGTTGAATAATGCCATAGATCCAGTCGGAATGCTTGGTGCGCGTGGAGTCAACGAAGGTTCGCCTTGAATGAGTTGTAACTCACCAAGTCCTTTACGACCTCTACTATCCACTGTATTTGCGACTAATGTGTCTATACGTGGTAAGTAATAGTTGACGTCTGCGGAAATAATACTATTGCTGCGAGGTAATGGATTAATACCTGAAACGTTAGTTTGATATGTACCATTTACCGTATCTATTTCCATAGTCGGTCTAAAGTCAAGTACATCACTCAACGCTACTTTCTCACCACTCGCAAGAGTATGTTTAGGGATTTGATCGAACGTTAAATCATTACCATCATATGACGCAACACTGAAGTATTTACCTGAAGTGTGTGCGAAGTGAGTTAATGTAACTGTTAAAGTACGATCGTTAGATAAAGATAAACCTTGACGAAGTGTCAGTTTTATATTATCATAAAAGTTATCGCGTTGACCACCATCGAAGTCAAATGAACCTGTTAGGTCATTCCCGTCTTGGTCAGTAACGCTTAGTAATTCGATACCGTCATTGTACGGTAAATTTAAAACACCAGATGAAGCAGATACAATTGGAGTCTTAGTGATTTCGTAGAAAGTGTATTGACTTTCTTGTACTTGAAAGTCTCCGCGAGTATAGATTGCGCCATTTACTGTGAAAGATGTGAAACCTGTCACGCTACTAAATGTAGCCAATAGAACTCCGCCCCACCATAAGTAAACGCGTTCACCGCTTATATTTTGTTCTACTTGCCAATAAGTACCAAACGTAGTTCTATTATATAGCGGACCAACCGAACCTTCTGCTTCAACAATCTGTAAACCACTTTCAGTTACTTCGGTCAATACTTTTTGACGTAACTGTGGGTTTTCTTCTTGTTGCCAGTATACCATATCATAGTTACCAGCAGCTACAGTATCGGTAACTGGATCATATGTGCTTATATTAGTACCGTCAGATATAATAACTGGATACGAAGCATCAATGTTATTAGGTACTGTTAACTTACCAGATGCGTCTGGTGACTCTCCAGTTTTAACAAACTGAGCAACATAGTTCATATCCGAGATAGACTCAGGACGTCCGTCTGGTAACGGGAATAATAAACTATTATCTGTTGAACCATATAACTGAGCAGGTGTTTCAGATAAAGTGTATAGAGTATCTTGTGCTGTTATTGCTACAGTATCACGGAAACTCATACCGCTTTCCATTTTGATATTAAATAAGAATAAACGGAATGAACTACCATAAGTCTCGATACCACGAGTGAACGCTGTACCAAGTACCGTTCCGTTTTCGTCCTTTAATTCTACTTCACCAAAAGTGGCGATTGTAGATAGACCTTTACTCAACAGTGGATCGAACTCAACGTAGTTACCATATGTTGCTGGTGTACTACCGTTGTTAATAAGAGTTGTATCTTGTGACTTCGGTACATCAATAAATGTATCACCAAAGTTCAAACGATAACCGTCTACATATGCTGTTCCTTCAGTTACTTCTAATTGTAAAGAAGTTGAATCTTTATCCGTAAAGATTGCTTTGAATTCTTTTGCTACATAATCACCAGATTCTTCTTTAGTACGTGTAGCAAGTAAATCGTTTAAAACGTTATACGCATCATTAGTTTCATTATCTCTAGTTATAACACCATCTACGATACGACACACATATACGAAGTTATCTTCAGTGTCAATAGTATCACGTGTAGTTGGAGTTAATTTAATTTTATAACGGTGAGCGCCTGGAGATGAGATATTAGGTACATCACCTTGATTATCATACAGACTAGGATCTTCGCCTTCTGTGATAATTAATTGTTCTACTTTAAAACCAAAGTCTACTGTAGGAGTAGAACTATACTTTGAGACGTATAAACTTGTTGCTGAAACGTGTACAAAGTGACCTAGAATAAAGAACTCACTTTCGTTTACTGATACCTTAGTACCTAGACCACTAGCAGGTACGACACCGTCTGGAGCGACTGTCAGTGGGTATGAAGAATCAGATGATAAGATAACCTCACCACTACCAACACGTGCGCTTACACTGTTGTCTACAGCGCCTGTCGTGTTTGTGTATTTTACATACAATGTAGTTGGATCTGTTTCTGTCGATTCTAGAACTTCTAGTACTTGGAATTCTACTCCAGCTGTATTAGTATATACTTTACCGACTAAGATGTCAAGATCTTCTGGTAACGCACTTACCGCATCAATGCGTACATATTCTCTCGCATTGTCAATCATCGCGCCACCTGCTTTCACAAGCGCACCCTCGCGGAATAAGTTACGACCTAAACGAGAAAGTTCTTCTTGAATGATAGTTTGAGATTCATTCAACTCTCGCGCTTGTAACGCACGACCAGCATTGAATAGAACTTTATGATAACCGTCTTCCGCGTTATAAAAGTCGCGGTATGTTTCTTTGAATGTTTTATTAGTAAAATTAGTCATCAATCAATCCTAAATTGTAATTACAACTTTTATGTCTTCTTGTTGTTCGGCATCGCGTCTTATTCTGTGACGATTTTCAATATATAATACATCACCAGTGAATCTATCTATACTTTGTGTTCGAGTCACTTCAGACACCGTACCCGTAAGGACAACACCAGTTTGAGTAATAACCTCACCTTGAATGAAATCTACGAATCCAGTACTCTCGTTTTGATGGAAGTGAACTATATTATCGTATGATTCGTCTACGAATGCTATAGCGCCAGACTGAGAACCTACGATATGTTTACCCGAAGAGAAAGGTGAAGAATCTACTAATGTCATCTTAGGTAAAACTTTCAAAGAAGTTTCTGTAGTTTTAACACCTTCTGGAGTCAATGGGTTTTTAATAAGACCGATTTGTCTAAATTCGTTTTCTACGATAAATGTACCGTCTTCTTCACCATCAGGTTTAATGGTAAGTAATATAGAACTTGTTTTTAAATCAGAAACGGCATCAAACCCAATACCTTGAATAGGACTAACAATTGGACGAACAGCAGCATTCACACCGTCACCTGTAATTTCTACAGTAGCGTGTGTATAACCAGAACCGTAAGATGTCATTTCTATTTTAGTTAAGTGACCATTTGTAACATATGCGATTGCTGTAGCGCCAGTTCCGTCACCTTTAATTGTAACGATAGGTGCTTCAGAATATCCATAACCTTTGTCTATAATTTCACAACGAAGTACTTGACCAGAAACAGCATTTTGTTTTACGACAAATTGTAAATCTTCAATCGCATCACCAGTCGCTAAATCACTTTCAGGAATATGTACAGGAATATAATTCGATGAAAGGAATTGAAAGATTGTTTCAGGTGTTAATGAATATAAGAATTTCCACGTGTAACCGTCTCCAGTAGTGAACGGTTCCCAGTGCATAACATGATTGTCAACATCTCTTGGTGCGTGTAACGCATAATTAGGTTCTACTGTAGACACATTAACTTCGCCAGTTTGACTCATACCTTGTTCTAAACAAATATAAACTTCCTTTGCGCTATTCAACACATAGAATCTATCTTGTTGTAAATCACTGCTGTCTGTCCAACCTTTGTATTTGGTACCAGAGTTCCAGTTATATCTACGAGTCACATAAGTCGCACCTTCAACAGACTTTATAGACTGTAGATTGTGACGAAACTCACGTTCTTCAAGAAGTGAATCAATAGGATCGATTACAGTGTCTTCTATATTAAAGACGTCTGATTTACCTATACCAATATAATAGTTGTTCTCTTGTCCTAGTATATCATCGAGAAACTGTTTCGATAACTCTTTACTAATAGACTGTCTAACAATCGCTGACATTATTACATATTCCTGTTAAAATTATATAAAGTTATTTATACTGGTTTTAACAGGAGTATTTCACTTTTTAGGTTCGGCTATGACATCTAATTGACCATTAGTCTTTTTAATGCTAATAATATCTAGATATTTTGATAGTTTCTCTACCCACCAAGGCATTTCTTCTACGATTAAGTGTGCGTTTCTACCGTCTTGTAGAATACGCATAGCTGGATACATCGCGATAGTTAAGTAACCTTGTACCTTTATACTAGATGCGATTTGTTGGATAACATTATCTATCAGTTCTGGTTCTACGTGTTCGAGTACGTCAATTGATATTAAGAAGTCTTTAGGTGTATGTAATCCTTCCTTTCCTGGTATGCCTGGATCATACTCATATACGGTATAGTCAGCATCATCAGGTAAGTTGCTTTTAAAACTACTTGAACCACATCCATAGTCGATAACTTCTTTCGCATTATTACGTTTCAACCAATCATGTAACGTATCTACCATAGACCCAGCACTAGTACCCCAATGTTCTGTACTATGTTCTTTTTTCAACGTATTCATATAATCATCAGATACTAAGTGATCTGTGAAGAATGCGGATGAGTGGTGTAATAGAGTTTTAGGTGGTAAATGTATAGAATCGTTAAGTTCATCTAAATCTATATAAGGTACTAAATCGTTTATTTTAGAATCGGGACTAATAGAGTATACTTCAACACCACGTTTCTTACATTCTTTAGCGAACCAATCAAGATAATGATATAGGTGATTGTATAGATTCATATTCCAAGCATCTTGGTCTTTCGTCATTTCCCTATCATCAAAGTAACTACCCTCAGAAACCTCAAAGTCTACGCCAGCAAGGTATATCTTTTTGAACCCCATATGTAACATTATATTCATTGTAGTAGAGAATACATTTTTCTCCCATATAATGTTTTCACTTTCTGGTTCCGAACAAGTGAAGACGTCCATTGGATCTTTAGAATCTAACATGTTTCCAAAATAAACAAACGGGTATTCTGATAATTTATGTCCGTCCAGAATACGATTCTGTAAACCACCTCTTGTGATTTTCATAAAAGATTCTTTATAGACGTGTTCGTTGTAACATGAAGGTTCGTCCATACCGACCCATATATCAGGCCTCACTTTAGGATAAGTTGTGTTGACACCGACTACCGTTTTACCAGCACCAGTTAGTTTTGAAATATCGATTTTATTTAAAGATGGTCCACCACCGACGAATATACCAACGTTCATATTCTCTTTGACATATGACTCAAAGAACTTCCAGTTGTCGCCATCGTGATACATTAATGGTGTGCGTTTACTCATGATATAACCTTATAAAAAAAGACGCTAATATATAGCGCCTTTCTAAGTCAGTTATAAATTACCCAATTTAACCCTGAGTTTACCCCCAGCGTCATATATTTGAATATTATCTCCTTGGAACTCAATCCTAGCACCAGAAGCAGCAGTATTTCTAAGACCATTCAGATTCAATATACCACCCGAGTTAGTAGTAACTTCAGTGAATGTCTTATCACCCGTACCAGAGTAATCAGCACCTTGATATTGGAACACTCGACCAGTTTGTATATGCCAATATGTATCATTTTTGAGTAGAATGTCTTCTCCTCTAAACTGACGGATCAGATCTGATTTAGAACTTGAACCAGTATCAGCATTGATAGTGGCGTCAGTATCAAATACGATCGCATTACCAGCAGAACCAGCTGGACCAGATGGACCAATTGTACCAGTAGGCCCTTTAGAACCTCGATCACCAACAGAACCTCTCGGACCCTGAGAACCACGTGGTCCCTGTGTTCCTTGTAAACCAGTTATACCACGTGGACCAGATGGACCTCGTAGACCTTGCGTTCCTCTAGGACCTTGACTACCGCGTGGACCAATAGTACCCTGTGGACCCTGTGTACCCTGTGGACCTCTTGTACCTTGACTACCACGTGGACCAATAGTACCCTGTGGACCTTGTGTACCTCTAGGTCCCTGTGTACCTTGAGTTCCTTGAATACCAGTTACACCACGTGGCCCTTGCGTTCCTCTAGGTCCTTGCGTACCTTGTGGACCTTGAGAACCTTGAATACCAGTAACACCTCTAGGACCTTGCGTACCCTGCGGACCTCTAGTACCTTGTGGTCCCTGAGAACCTTGAATACCAGTAACACCGCGCGGTCCCTGTGTCCCTCTAGGTCCCTGTGTACCTTGAGGACCTTGAGAACCAGTAACACCTCTAGGGCCAGATGGTCCTTGTGGTCCAATCGTACCTTTGGGACCTTGAGAACCTTGAATACCAGTAACACCTCTAGGACCAGACGGACCTACAGAACCTCTAGGACCTTGGGAACCTTGGATACCAGTTACACCACGTGGACCTTGTGTTCCTTGTGGACCTACAGAACCTCTAGGACCTTGACTACCTTGCGGGCCAATTGTTCCTTTTGGACCTTGCGTTCCCTGCGGGCCTCTAGTACCCTGTGGTCCTTGTGGACCCGATGGACCAATTGTACCCTGTGGACCAATTGTACCAACAGGACCTTCAATACCTCGAGTTCCTCTAGGACCAGTAGCACCTCTAGTACCCCGTGGACCAGATGGACCTTGGATACCTGTAGGTCCTTGGATACCTGTAGGACCGTCACTACCACTAGGACCTTGAATACCTTGAGTACCTTTTGGACCTTGAGTACCTTTTGGACCTTGCGTTCCTCTAGGTCCAGTTAGACCTTGCGTTCCTTGAATACCTTGAGTACCTTTTGGTCCTTGGGTACCCTGTGGTCCAGTTGGACCTTGAATACCCTGTGTGCCTTTTGGACCCTGAGTACCACGAGGACCTTGTGTTCCTTGAGGACCCTGTGTACCTTGAGTTCCTTGAATACCCTGTGTGCCTTTTGGACCCTGAGTACCACGAGGACCAGTTACGCCTTGAATACCTTGTGTACCCTGAATGCCCTGTGTGCCTTGTGGTCCAGTTGGACCTTGAATACCAGTTGGTCCTTGAATACCCTGTGTTCCCTTCGGACCCTGTGTACCCTGTGGACCTTGAGTTCCTTGTGGACCTTGGGTTCCCTGTGTACCTTTTGGACCTTGTGTACCCTGTGGGCCAGTCGGTCCCTGAATACCAGTGACACCTTGGATACCCTGAGTACCATCAGGTCCTTGAATACCAGTTGGACCTTGTTGTCCAGTTGGACCTTGGATACCTTGAGAACCTTTTGGTCCTTGAGTCCCGATAGGACCTTGCGTACCCGTAAGACCACGTGGTCCGATAGTACCCTGAATACCAGTTAACCCTTGGATACCTTGAGAACCGCGTGGGCCAGTAGCGCCACGAGGACCAGTAGGACCAACAACACCGTCTATACCAGCAATACCAACGATAGTAGGATCTTCCCATTGAGCAGGAATACTCTCGCCATCATATGGATTACCGACTATAACACGTCGACATTCCCAAAGAATAGGAAAGGTTTGACTGACATTCTCACCAAAAGTAGTCCAAGAAATACCATCAACACTTCCGTTAGGAGAAGGATTGCCATAAGTCCAGTTATTACTAGGTAGTTGAGAAGGTAGGAAATCAGTCGCATCAGTTATAGACGCGACTGTTCTTGAGTAGATATATTCATAACCAACAGCATCACTTACATCAGTAAATGTTATTGAAGCAGAAGCAGTAATAGTTGGCATACGATAAATCCTTTATTATGGTGTAGTTACAGTAGCAACACAACGAATACTAATTGGAACACCTGTATCAGGAATATCTGAAGGTCCAACAATTACTTGACTTGTATTGAAAGCGACGCCATTAGCAGCACGACCTGAAGTAGAAGGTGTACCTGAAGCATCAGTTTGTACTTCTAAATCACTAGCACCTACGTATACTTGTTCGCCAGTTACCCATTCCCAATCATATGCGATTGAAACACCACCAACACCATCAGTTAATTGACTACCGTCGTTTGCGTCAAACACACTTGCGGTTAATGTTACTGGATCACCAGAATTGTTACGGAATACTGTAGGACCGTTAGCAGTTACTTCAACGTAAATTGCTGCGCGACCTGAACGTACTTTAGCGAATGTTACCGCATCTTTACCTTGTTCACCAACAACACGTACAGATAATGTTTCAGCACCATCACCTAAGTTAGATGGAGAAATTTGAAGACGTGAGTTAGATACTAAGTTATTCGGTAATGTACCAGTAGAGAATGCGCCTGAAGCGTCAGTGTCAAAACCAGAAATGCCACCAGCGTCAGTTGACGTTGCTGTTTGAGCAACAAAAGGTGCACCATTCAAAGAGGTTTCATACGCTAATTCGCCTGGATTACCAGCAATGTCAAATAAGATTGTACTAGATGCTTGACTACCATTTAATACACCGTCAGCATTAGCAGAGAACATTTGACTAGATGGAACCATCTTAATTACTGTACCACCAGCACCGTCTTGAATACGGTTAACAGATAGTTCTAAGTTGAAAGAACCAGTTGTACCATTGTTATTATATGTAATAGGTACAATGATAACAGCAGAAGTAGGAGTACCAACAGCGTCAGTGTAAATTACACCAGCGTCTTTAGTTACGCCACCACCGATATCAAAACCGTTAGTTTGTGATACTAAGAATTCCCAACCGCTTACCGCAGCAATAGAACCAATAGTGAATTGTCCAGCAGAAGGCGATGAAGTTGTAAATTGTTGTTCAGAACCACCAACAAACACCTTTACAGAACATGAAAAGTCACGTCGTGTGGCATCAGAAACAACGCCAGCATCATTTGCTGCGAATGTATGGTTCTCATTAGTTAGAAATGCTGATACGGAACTTTGTCCGTCCGCTAAGTCTGTTAGTGTTATGGCAGCTGTTGCTGTGCGAATTGCCATGGTTAATCCTCTTGTTTGTCATTGATTTTGAGTTGTAAAGGCAACGTACCATTATTTGGTACTGCTTGCGCTTCGATTAGAATGCTTTTTAAGTCTGAACCAGTGAATGTATTTAGTTCTTTTGTCGACGCTGGAACTCCATATCCTAAAGGACATGAACCCGTTTCGTCGACCGTGACTATATTACCGTTAATATGAGAAACTCTTTTGGTATTAGGATTGATACAAACCAATTCTGTACCACCTTTTAACCATTCATAATCATATTTACTGTAATCTATTTCTGATATTTCAATATCGTTATTTGTTATAAACGCTGATAATTCAGTTTCACCTTGGTCGTTTCTGAATATATTACCATTACTCGCGATTATATCTACTTGTAAGTTTTCAACTCCACGGTCAAATAATACGATAGGGGACGACCAGTTAGCAGCGAATATAGTTTTAGTAGGTTCACCGCTGAATATTGATACTTGAACTGCGTGTACATATCTACCTGATTCTGGTATTAAGAATTGCCAACCATCAGGTTCAGACCCACCTTGAACAGGATCTAACGTATTAGTTTCAAAAGAATATACTAGATCAACAGCGATATCTTCACTTACAGGTAGAACCTTTTCGTTTGATGATTTATATAAAATAATATTAACAGAGTTGAGTACTGAACCACCAGTACCACCGTTTTGTATTTGGTCTTGTAAATCAATAAGGATATTATCGTGATTCGCTATCTTTGCTTCATTGGTATTGATTCTTGAACTATAATCTGAATCTAATACATTTTGAAGTTCTAACGAAACACTTTGAGAAATTAAACCTTGTAATACATCTAAGTCTATTGTACCACTACCGCCAGCAGAAATCAATTGATTTAAAAACTGAAAGTTCTCGTTGATTTTTATACCGACTTGTCTTAGTGTATCACCTTGACCGTCATTAGCAGCATTACCTATATTGATTGGTTGAATTGCCATTGTTGCTTCCTATAAGTGTCCGTCTTGGTCAAACGTTGGTAAATTAGTAGTAGTTGCGTCTATTGTAGCTGGTGTATTTAGGTCCGCTAAATCATATAATGTTAGGTAACCTTGAGTCATTAACCCTTCAAACGTTTCGTTCATATAATCTTGTAGTAAAGGAATGGAACTAATCATAAGTCCTGTATCTACTGGATCAGTTTCTTCGATGACCAACAATGTCCAAGAAGGTGTTATTTTAGACTCAACTGAACTTAATAATTCAATAGGATAATTAGGATCTTCTAACGGATCAATTGTATCACCAGCTTTCACTTCAATGTCAGCATGACCGATACTAGAAACTTCAGATGCTAAGTAAAAACCAGCAGGGTGTACAAACTTGCGATATAACGCTTCATAATCTTTTAACGATAATCCAGTTTTAATTGCGATAGAAAATATTTGATATTTCTTATTATCTGTAATATATTTTAAACTTCTAGAACCTATCTTAGAATCGTTTAAAATAAACATATCTCTTTTTGGATATGTAATCTCAACGTCTTCAGCAAAGAAAGAATTGAAGAACTGTTCAGCTGATATTTGAGAACCCTTTGCTCTATAAAAGTCTGAAATTAACTTGACCATCAATTTAGGATTCTGAGCGAATGAAGTATGTTGTAACCCATTACCCACTTCACCTAATATAAGATCTAACGTTTCTAATGTAGTTGAAGTAATATCTCTAATATCAAATAATGTTTTGATTTGGTGTTCGAATGACCCAGAATTACTTTCACCTGAGTGTTCATAATAGTAATCTAAAAACTTTACTAATAATGGATAGTCCTGAGCAAAGAACTCAGGTAATAGTTGAGTTACTTCGCTCGCGTGAAATCTTGTGTTTAATCTTGGACTATTCAGACGAACGTTTAACATTATAATACTGCCTTACTGTTTACTGTTTCAGTATATCCCATAACACTCAATCTAGATTCATCTAATGATAGAATATAGTTTCGTAAAGGAACCAATGTACTTTGATTAGCAGGAACAACATACATTTTAAGATTAGTGGAAAGTTCCACATTTAACCCTGATAATGTTATTAACCCCTTAGCCGAATCATATGTACCGATATTAGTAACTTTAACACTGTCATTAAGATCTAGTATTTGTAACTGATTAGAACCAAGTTTATTTTTAATTAAAACATTTTGTCCTTTATATGAGAATATAGATGAAGTA
>Ga0209771_1000413_pt1 | contig 28377 bp, 25 predicted proteins | sample SaaInl59LU_5_DNA_FD_184639 | JGI IMG/M metagenome (GOLD analysis project Ga0209771, IMG submission 184639) | Marine microbial communities from expanding oxygen minimum zones in the Saanich Inlet - ESP_59LU_5_DNA (SPAdes) (version 2) | ecosystem: Environmental > Aquatic > Marine > Intertidal zone... | reverse complement strand
TACCACATATGAATGGCAAGCCAGTATTGTGCGCAGCGAGGGAGTATTTGATCCTGCTACGCGTATGCTTTATTTGGTGGCGCAAATTGAAAATCCTTTCATCAATACTGACCGTCGTCCGGCGATCAGAGTCGGCCAGTTTTTACGAGCTAAAGTAGAAGGCCGTGCATTAGAGGATGTGTTCGTGATCCCAAGACGCGCAGTCTCACAAGACAATCGAATCAGTGTCGTTGATGAGGGGGTGTTAAGAAAACGCCAAATTATGCCACTGTGGACAGATGCTAACTCTGTGGTTGTCGCATCAAATGATACAACAAAGAACAATGAGTATAATGGCAATCAACTTCAGAAAAAACCGACGCACATTACGCTCAAAGCCTCAGATAAATTGATTTTAACACCAACGGCTAACTTGCCTGATGGCACACGAGTTACCCCATTGGTGTTTGTCGAAGAAAACAACAATAATTCGTTAAATTAAGGGAGTCTGACGATGATTGCTTGGTTTGCAAAAAACGACGTTGCCGCAAATATTCTATTCTTTGTGATTATTATTTCAGGGATTTATGTGGCGACGACGCAAATTCCTATCGATTTATTCCCTGAAGTTGAACAACGTAATGTCAGAGTATCGATGGTTCTACCGGGAGCTTCGCCACAAGAGACGGAAGAAGGCATTACGATAAAAATTGAAGAAGCGATTCAAGCGATAGAAGGTATACGTCAAATCACATCGCAAAGTCGCGAGGGCAGCGCTTCGGTGACTGTACAAGTTGAAGAAGGTTATGACGTTAGAGAAGTGTTAGACGAAGTCAAAATCCGTGTCGATGGGGTGAATAATTTCCCTGTAGAGGCTGAAAGCCTATTGGTTCAAGTACCGCAGTGGCGTCGAGATGCGATTGGCGTCGTCTTATTCGGTGATTACGATAATATGACCTTGCGTCGTGTTGCCGATGATGTCCGCGACGAACTAGCCGGTCTACCCGAGATTACCCAAGTTGAAGTGGATAACGTCTTACCTTTTGAAATTTCAATTGAAATTGCAGAATGGGCGCTGCGCCAATACGATATTAGTTTAGAGCAAGTTGCTGGTATCTTACGCCAAAACTCGACGGATGTGTCTGCCGGTAACTTAAAGACCAAAGGCGGTGATATTTTTATTCGTAGCCGCGGTCAAGCGTATCGTGCGAGTGATTTTGAATCGATACCGGTCATTACCACACAAGATGGCACGATGATCACGCTAGGTGATATTGCGACGATCCGTGACGAGTTTGAAGAAACCCCTCTGCGGATGCGTTTTAATGGCGTGCCAGCGATAGAAATTGAAGTCTATCGTTCTGGCGATGAAAGCATTATCGACGTGACGACGGCGGTGCGTAATTACATCGACAAAAAACAATTGGATATGCCGGATGGCTTGACCATCGATTTTTGGCGTGACCGCAGTGAGCCGATCAAAGCACGTCTTGAAACCTTAACCAAAAGTGCCTGGCAAGGCTTGCTACTCGTGATTATTATGCTTGCGCTGTTTTTACGTCCGTCGGTTGCGTTCTGGGTTTGCTTGGGTATACCGATGAGCTTTATGGGGGCATTTTTGTTTATGCCTTTGTTTGACGTCAGTTTAAATTTAATGAGTCTCTTTGCGTTTATATTAGTGCTGGGCATAGTCGTAGACGATGCGATTGTCACAGGCGAAAACGTTTATTCTCATTTACAAAAAGGGGAAGATCCGCTTAATGCTGCCATTAAAGGTACGCAAGAAGTCGCTGTACCCGTTACTTTTGGTATATTGACCACAGCCGCGGCGTTTTTACCTCTGGCTTTTCAAACCGGACGCGGTAGTTGGTATGCGGCAATCCCTTTGGTTGTTATCCCGGTGTTATTATTCTCACTTATCGAATCTAAATTCATTTTGCCGGCACATTTAAAGCACGTAAAAATGAGAACCGAAAAAAATACGTCGCGTTTATCTAAACTGCAGCAAAAAATAGCCAATTCTTTAGAAGTGATGATTGCAAAGGTTTATCAGCCCATTTTAGCGCAGGCGATGCGTTGGCGTTATGCGGCTTGGACCGCGATGTTTGCCTGTTTGATATTAGTGATTGGCACCATCGCAGCGGGTCATACGAAGTTTGTGTTTTTCCCTAGAGTGCAAAGCGAAGTCGCCACTGCCACATTAGTCATGCCTGCCGGTACCGCGTTTGAAAGCACCGACCGCATTATTTCAGCCATGACAATGCATGCCAAAGATTTACAAGAAGAATATCGTGACGCGGAAACGGGCGAATCGGTCATTCGCAATGTGTACTCAATTAGTGGTGGTCGAAATTCCACAACGGGCAGAGTGCAAATGGACATGATCCCACCGGAAAGTCGCACCGTTGACGTCACTACGCGTGAAGTGGTCAATCAGTGGCGTAAACGTGTCGGTCAGGTAGCCGGCGCTGAGCAGCTTAACTACCGCGCGGAAATTGGTGGTTGGGGTGGTTCCCCGATTAGTATTGAGCTGAAAGGCCGTAATACTGAGGCACTGAATACATTGGCCGAGGGCCTGAAAAAGCAACTGGAACAATACCCTGCTGTATCGGATATTGAAGATTCGTTGTCAGACGGTAAAGAAGAGCTGCAACTTGAATTAAAACCGGAGGCACGTTTGCTCGGTTTGAGTTTAAATCAAGTCGCTCGACAAGTTCGACAAGCGGTATTTGGTTTTGAAGTACAACGCGTGCAGCGCGGTCGTGAAGAAGTGCGAGTGATGGTGCGTTATCCATTAGAGGCACGTCAGTCGATTGAAACGTTAGAACAAATGATGATCCGCATTGGACCCAACCAAGAAGTGCCATTGTGGCAAGTCGCCAATGTGTTTCCAGGTCTAAGTCCAGATAGTATCTTGCGGGTTGACCGCCAGCGGACTATTTCTGTCAATGCAGATTTTGATAAAGAAGCCGGCGATCTATCACTAGTTTTAGACGAAGTGAATGAGTGGCTCAGCGAACAAATCAATGCGTACCCGGGAACGACGTTTGAAATGGCTGGGGAAGCGAGAGATCAAGCCGAATCCACTAACAGCTTAACCGTTGGGGCGATCGGGCTAACGATATTGATTTATATTTTGTTAGCGATCCCCTTTAAGTCATATTCACAGCCGATCATCGTTATGTCGGTGATCCCATTTGGTTTAGTTGGCGCAGTCATCGGTCACTGGATCATGGGCATGGATCTGACCTTATTGAGCTTTATGGGGATGCTTGCGCTGTCGGGTGTGGTCGTAAACGATTCGTTAGTCTTAGTGGATTATATCAACCAAAAACGCAAAGAGGGTGTGGCTTTAAAAGAGGCCGTCTACACTGCCGGTGGTCGTCGTTTCAGACCGGTACTACTGACGTCATTGACGACCTTTGCAGGTTTGGTGCCGCTGTTGTTTGAAACATCGACACAAGCGCAATTTTTGATCCCGATGGCGGTGAGTTTAGGCTTTGGTATTTTATTTGCGACGCTCATTACCCTGTTTATTGTGCCAATCAATTATTTGATTTTGGAAGATTTTAAAGGGTATATGAGACGTTATAAGAGCGATATGTTGGGGTTGATTAGCACTAAACGGTCATCGTGAGCTGCATCCACAGCTCACATCTGTTTACTAAAGTGCATGCAGCTATATTAATTAACCTATTGCAGCAATTAATTTTTGCGCCGCAAGCGCTGAGCTAGCAGGATTTTGCCCAGTGATTAACAAGCCATCTTGTACTGTAAAGGCATGCCAGTCCTCTGCTTTTTGATAGTGGCCACCACGAGCAATTAATTCGTCTTCTAATAAGAAAGGAACGACGTCCGTTAACTGGACCGCTTCTTCTTCAGTGTTGGTAAAGCCGGTCACAGCTTTACCTTTCACAACACACTCTCCGTTAGCATCTTTAATATTTAAAAAGGCAGCAGTGGCATGACATACCGCGGCAACAGGTTTGTTGGTATTCAGGAAGCTTTCGATAAGCGCAATAGACACCGCATTGTCAGTCAGATCCCATAATGGGCCATGGCCACCAGGGTAAAAGACAGCGTCAAAGTCAGTTGCTTGAATATCGGTTAATTTGGTTGTGTTTGCCATTAGGGTTTGTGCCGATGTGTCAGCGTCATAACGCTTAGTGGCGTCAGTTTGGAAGTCAGGCATTTCACTTTTAGGATCGATGGGCGGTTGGCCGCCAGCTGGGGATGCGAGTGTGACGGTCATGCCGGCATCAATGAAGGCGTAGTAGGGCGCAGCAAATTCTTCTACCCAAAATCCGGTTTTTTCGCCTGTGTTACCCAGTTTAGGGTGTGAAGTGAGCACCATTAATACATTTTTCGTTGTGTGTGTCGTCATTGTTTTTCTCATTTTTATTAGTGAATTATTTACATGTTATAAATTGTAATAACTGCTAATAATACCAATAAAAGACCATATTGGTTCAAAATGATGAAAAGAGCGTAGGCGAATGTTTTCGCTTACGCTCTGTATATATCTAATGACCTAACAACAAAGGTTTATTTTTGTTCTTTACCTAAAACCACATACATTCGGGCATTCTCAGGAACATCATCCTCAGAGTTTCCTGCCATGATGATACTCGTACCGGCTTTGACTCGACGTTCAAATAAAGACATCGTATTTTTTCCAAGTAAAAAATTATCTCCAGTGTCTTTATAGTCAGCTAAAAATGCTGGGCGTGGAACAGTGTCATCATGCCCGACCCAAACGATCATGTCTTTACCAGCTACAAATTGAAGCTGATCTCTGGCCCAATAAGCTTTGTCGGCATTTGGCACTCTGATATATTCAGCACCAACTAGATAACGAGGAATACGTAGATAGTTAATCTCTTGATCTATGTATGGTTTTTTTCCCCAATATGCATTAGTTCTTAATACCGCCTTTTCCAAGCCTGTATAACTGAATTGCGTAAACAAAGCACTGCGTTGTTCAGTGTTAACAGGTAGTGGGGGTTGCGGTGGTAAATATGCTGGTAATGGATCAGCAGAAATCAGATTTTGCGGATAGGTTTGTGGTAAATGCTTACTCAAACCATTCTTTATATCAAGTGCTTGACTATTGACTTGAACACTGACGTCTTGAAAACCTTCACGGCTGGCTGTGATCGTCACAACACCCGCTTCACGTGTTGAACGAATAGCGACTCGGTTGATGCCTGATTCAGTTTCAAGAAAGAAATTATTCGTACTTTTTTCTTTACCGCTGTTATATCCGCCACGCCACACTGCTGGCCCATCAACTTTGAATGTGACCATGCTTTGATCAAGAGGATAGCGGCGTCCTTGTTCATCGACTGCTTCAAAATCAATAAGCAAATAATCAGAGCCGTTAGCTAACCAACCATCTGGCCCAGTTATTGTACTTAGCTTTAGCGCAACGGGTTTGTTGACGGTCTCTTTGCTCTGGATTGCTCGCAATTTGCCGTCAATATATGTTTCAGCTTTTATTGTGCCTTTTTCAAATTTGACTGCTGGAAATTTAAAGGTATAACCATTTTCAGGTGTATCATTGGTACCAATAAGGACATCGTTAACATACAGTTTGACGGCTTGACCATTGGCTATCACAAACATGTCTTTGACGGTATCTTGCGGATAATTCCAATGGCCGATGATATGCGCTTGTGGTTCTGGGCGCCACATTGCCTTAGTTGCATAAAATGCTTCTTTAGGTAAGCGAACAGCATCAACTTCGCCGCTTGCTCGAGTGTTTTCAGTCGGGTTTCTTCCACCATGAGGGCCATCTGAAAATATCCAGTTTGCGCCACCGCTATGATAGGGTTTTTTACCCATTTTTTGCCACCAATGCTCAACTTGACGCACTGCAAATTTTTCAGAAGCAAATTTATAGACGTTCTTTTTATAGCGAGGGCTTGTAAAAAAGCGATTGTCAGGCGATTGTGAATCCCATACTCTGCGTGGACCTTCATCGCGATTGTACTCACTTTCGATCAAAGGTAAGTGCGCGTATTCTCTTTCCCATCCCTCTGTACCAACTTCTATAGAGATATAATCTTTAGATGCAAGCTTGACATCAGCTCGTCGATTACCCATCAATCGTTTCCCTTTCGGGTCAAACGTATCAATTGCTGCTAAGATATCTTGATAATTTTCATGAGATTCAGCCCAATTGCCGCCTTCCCATATGAATATGCTGGGATGATTACGATAGTACACAATCGTATCTTTAAACGCTGCAAATCGAATATCCCATGTTTCGCCAGAATCCTCTGATTCACCTGAAACACCGGGCATTAATGTAACAAAACCGTATTTATCTCCCATTGCAATCTCAGCTGGTGCACCTGCTGAATGGCCCCAACGAATGAAATTGCCACCCGCTTCATCCATTTGTCTAAATGTAAACTCTCTCATCCAATCCGGCATTGCTGCGCCAAGGCCCGCCCATGCGCCGGTTGGTTTTTGTCCCCAGCCGGTTAGCTTCACCTGTTCGCCATTAAGCCAAAAACCGGTGTCTTTATTAAATTCAAAATAGCGAACGCCCAGTGGGGTTGCATAGCTATCTACAATGTTATCGTTTACTTTGACATAGGTTTGCACAGTGTATAAATAAGGATATCGGGTTGACCATAGGATGGGGTTTGTTAAGGTGCCACCCATTTCAATATTAGCCATTTCATTTGGTGCAATCACCGCTTGCCCATCAAAAGACGCAACTACATCGCCATTGTTGTTAATCAATTCCGAGATTAATTCCACATTTTGCGATTGCTCTTGGCTATTTTTTACTTGTGCCTGTACTGTAATGTCTGCACGTTTCTCGCTAACATTTTCGGCATAGACATAGGTACCGACTGTCTTGAGATTGTCGTATAAAGGTAAAGTGATGTGAACTGGGTTCATTGCATGCAAAAAGACATTGCGATAGATACCGCCATGGGTTGGGTGCCAATGCTCATGATTCCAAACAAGAGGGAAGTTATCTCTAAAATTGTCACCACGTTCATTATTCACTTTTACCGCTAGAATATTAGCACTGCCATCTTTACTTAAATGAGGTGTCAGATCATATCCAAATGGAATAAAACCAGTTTGATTTTTACCCAAATGTACACCGTTGAGGTAGACATCAGCAATTTGACGAACGGATTCAAATTCGATGAAGATCTTTTTCCCTTGCTGTTCATTTGGCAATGTAAAGTGCTTGCGATACCACACTGTTCCGCGCCATTGACCTATCTCGCCTTTGTGTTTACCAACACTGTACTCGTCAAAAGTATCTATGTCGTTAAACGTGTGCGGAGTGCTTATATTTGACCAGCTAGAATCGTCAAAATCGGTTTGATGGGCTCCCGAAGGGTTATCTTTAATAAATAACCAATCTGAATTGAAGTTATATTTAGTTCGTTGATCATAGACGGGAGTCTGGGCAACTGAAGATTGACTGCTGCGGTAAGTACTTTCAACAATTGTGGAGCACGCACCAAGCGTCGCTATAAGCGCTATAAAGGCGGCTCCTACCTGCATTTTATGTTTTAATAGTGACATTAATATAACCCTAAATAGTTAGCATCAATAAATTAGGTCAACTTCAAATATTTGCTCGGGAGCAATGAAAAAGTAAACCGAATCAAATGGTAGTTTTGGTCAACTGGCCTTACCAAATATTCATTATAATGCACTTTCCGTCATAATAGGTCAAAATTATATTTTATTTCTATTTTTGAATTAATAATATCGACTAGTCTATTGTTAACACTAATGATGCTAATGAAATTGTAATTCTTCGGACAAAATAAGGATATTAATGAGCCTCTCTAAAGTACCTAACCCATTTTTTATTGATATTGAAGCTTCAAGCGCTTGATGATTGCAAGGCACTGATGAATTACTACCAACAAACGCAACGTTTATCTAAATAGTTTCAACAGAATATTTGCCTTTTATACGCTAAGTTCGGTAATGTATAGCTATAATAACTTAGTCACTAAATACGTATTTGCTTATGGATCCTACGTTGCAGTATTACCAGTACCACGCCGCCGAGTTTGTAGATGGAACTCAAAGTGTGGATATGAACGAGTTATACAATCAGTTTTTAACAAAGCTATCCGGCACGGGGAGTATCTTAGATATCGGCTGTGGTTCAGGTAGGGATGCGCTGCATTTTAACCAATTAGGCTACGATGTTATGGCATTTGATGGATCGGAAGCCATCGTTAAACTGGCATCCCAACAAGCAAAATTTCCTGTCTTACATGCGACTTTTACTGATTTCACCACTGAGCGATGTTTCGATGGCATGTGGGCATGTGCATCTTTGTTACATGTTCCTTTAGAGCAGCAAACTGCGACTATTACTCACCTTGTTTCGTTTTTGAAACCCAATGGTATTTTCTACGCCAGTTACAAGTTAGGCCAAACCGAGACACATAAGGCTGGTCGGTATTTTTGTAATATGGATGCAGAAAGCTTTGCACAGGTTATAAAAAACATTCCAGATTTAACCATAATGGAACATTGGATCACCGGTGATCAACGTCCTGGCAGAGCCAGCGAACAGTGGTTTAATGTGTTATTGCAAAAAACGTCACCAACATGAGTAAATTTTATGAGCTAAATCCTTCTAATGAAAATTATTGGCGCGCGATTATATTATTTGGTCGCAATGTCGCATCGTATAAATTTGCGTTGGCTAAATCGCTGTATGACTTACGCGATAGACAAAATGATTTAGTGACGTTGGAAGAGTTAGCGCCGTATTTTGCTGATCACATTTGTGAACATCTAAAAAATAACGATAAACAAGCCACCTCTGCATCCAGTAAATTTCTAGATGTTTGCCGCCAATACAACCAAAACACCATCTCAAGAACCGACTTAATCACTGCGACTCAAAAACTAGCGTTCAATAATGTGATTGATGCCTTTCATAATGTGCATAACAAGGATATTGATAACCGTTTTTTTTATGATGAACGAAAAACCAATGGTGGGATCCGCTTATCTGATAATTTTTACCAAGTAGCCGAATCACCTGCATTTTATGATTTAAATCTAGAAACCGAGTCTCGTTGGCGTTTAGTGGAAACCGCCTGGGATTTAGGGGTATCGCGCAATGTGGTCAAAGTCGAATACGATAAAGATGATGACTTTCTACATACCCAAGACTTATCGATGAAACGCGTTGCAATTACATCTAGTCGCGGGGCGTTAAATGGTTATCAAAAGGGCAAATGTTTTTATTGTTACTGCGATGTGTCGATTCAAGAGCAGACAGATAATTTGGCGGATGTCGATCATTTCTTTCCGCATCGTTTGAAGGTCTGTGCCGATGGCAAGCCGGTGGACGGGGTTGCGAATCTCGTGTTGGCATGTAAAGACTGTAATCGAGGAGTGAATGGGAAATTCGATCGGATACCTTCAGTGCGCTTACTTGAGCGTTTGCATGCAAGAAATGAATATTTGATCAGCAGCCATCATCCACTCCGAGAAACGCTGATGTTACAGACGGGATTGAATGAGAAACAACGGCAGCGGTTCTTACAAGAGGCGTATGATTGTTCGAGTTTGGCTATCGTTCATAAGTGGGAGCCAGAGAGCCGAGGAAGTGCAGTATTTTGATGTGTTTTTACTGATAATTAATATTCAGTGATGCGCCAAACCAATTCCGCAATATCATTTTCTACATTCTTGAAAACTCACACTACATTCAGTCCCACCCAGCTCAGCTGAGTCGGTAATCGCAAATCTGGCATCATGTAATTGAGCTATTTTTAAGACGATGGCTAATCCCATCCCATAGCCCGGTTTTCCATGTGCATTATCGCCACGCATAAATGGTTTGGATAACTCGTCACGTTTTTCATGAGGAATACCGGGGCCATCATCACTGATTGATAAACGTATTACAGCACCCTTTTTTTCACTCTTTTCGCTTTTTTCAATTCGTACGCTAATTTCATGATTCGCATATTGCACAGCGTTACCTAGTAAGTTATTGATTAACATACTAAGATAATTGGCGTCTCCATTAATCATCACATCGGTTGTGGTCAAGTCATTTTGGGGCTGCCAATGAATGATCTTATTATCATGTGATGCTGCTTCTACGCATTCACTGACCAGTGCATTCAAGTCTATGTTTTGTTTTTCTGTCATCAACATTGATTGTTCAATGCGAGCATAATTTAACAAGACATTGACGAGTCGCTCCATTTCATCAATATCTCGAGATAAGCGCTGTTGGTGCTTTTCTCTGGTTTCGGGTGTGCTAGTTTCTTGTAACATTTCTATGCCAAAGCGCAACCGAGCTAAAGGCGTTCGCAAATCGTGAGCCACGGCATCACTGAGGAGTTTGTTATCACTGATGAGGGATTCGATACGCTGTGCCATGCGGTTAAACTCATTTTCAATGCTGGCGATATAAGACGCTGACTTAACATGAATGCGCTGTTGTAGTTGTCCTTCACCAAAGGCTTTGGTGGTTTGTTCTAATTGCTTTAGTTGTTTAATTAATGGAGAGAGCCACACCAGCACCACCATTAAAATACCTAGATAAAATAAGACCGTTAATAATAGCGCTAGGGTATTGTTATGAGTGGCTTTAGCTATTGGAGGGACAGTAAAACTCAGTGCTTTTTTATGTGAAGGAATAATAAAATGCATGGAAATACTCTTTTCTGATTCAAAATCCAGTGGTTTCCCAGCATAAAAATCCGCTTTTAAAGAATCAGGTAAAAATAAATCATCAAGATCAACCAGCTCCACACTTAGGTCATTGTTCTGTTGCCAGCTAGTGATAAATTGTTGTGGCTGTTGTTGCATATCTAACGTTGCAGCTAATGAGGTGCCTAATTGATGGTAAGCTGATAATTCATGTGCCATTTGGTTTGGCTGTGTTTGATACTGGTTAAAAAAATTATCAAGCGCAGCTCCAAGACTGATAACCGCCAGCAAAACAACCAATAATAGCGATAACGTTAATTTAGGCATTAGACAATCCTATACATCATTATTTTCAAGCGTATGTACGAAGCGTATTTAACATGCGCTTTTACCAAGCGTCCTTGGCTAAGAGATAGCCTTTGCCCCATACGGTTTTAATCCGATAGGGGTTGCTGGCGTCATCGCCGAGTTTTTTGCGAATTCTAGAAACCAAAATATCAATCGAACGATCAAAGCCATCATACTCAAACCCTCGGCGTTGAGTGACTAAGTCGTTTCTGCTCACTACGCTATCTGCTGATTGAGCAAGTTGCCACAGTACATCAAACTCGTTCGATGAAATCGCCACCTTAACACCTGCTAACATTGTTGTGCGGGAATTGGCATCAATAGATAGCTGCCCGATGACTATTTTATTGGAGTTAATATCGGTTACTTCTAAAGGGGTATAACGCCGAAACAGGGCTTTTATTCGTGATAGCAACACCCTGGGTTTAACCGGTTTTACCACATAGTCATCAGCGCCTAGCTCTAAACCGAGCACTTCGTCGGTTTCATGATCGCGTGCGGTCATCATTAAAATGGGGCCTTGGTAAAAAGAGCGAATAGCCTGACAGACTTCAAAACCATCTTTAACCGGTAACATGATGTCCAATATCACCAAGTCAGGTTGGTCGGATGCAATTAAGTCTATGGCAACATCGCCTCTGGTAGCCAAAGTGACCAAGTAACCCTGCTCGTTGAGGTAGTCACTAAACCATTCAGCTAGTGATAGATCGTCCTCTACCAACATAATGTGTTTAGCAGCAATATTTTGTGTTAAAGCGACAGGCTTCAAAACAGCCTCCATGTTGATTTTGCACGTTTTGATGATTGATAGACCCAAGCCACAGGAATTGTCGTGCTGACAATATCTATAGTGGAAGCTTGCTTCCGTAAAGCAAAATCATGACTCATCGAGGATTGAAAATCAAAGCTGAATTCACCCTTGGTGTGTTGCTCCCAGCACTGAAGCGTGTGATTGGTCGTTGCATTGACCAGGCAATAATTACCTACTTTAGGGTGTTGCCAATTGAACGTCACTTCGAGATAACATGTCTGTCCTTTGCGTAACGCCACGCATGGCTTTGGCGTGACACTTAATTGTGCTGCTGTGTTGTGCTCATCCTGCGCTGCGTGAACAGTGCCAGTTTTCCCTATTGATACTAACAATATCACAGTTATTGTCGCTGTCAGTAGCGGTCGCACTATGGTGTTTACAGATAATAAAGTATTCATTAATCATTCCTTACTTTATTAAAAGACATAGCTGATGCTGGCGCTTAATGACGTGCGTGTTGAGCGTGTCGTGGCAAATAAGGGGCTATTCATATCTGCATCTGATACCGTGTTAAAGCGCGCGGTACTGCGAAAGACCCAGCTTTCAGAAATAGGGTAGGTGACACCGATCTCAGCCGTGTAGTTAATATTTGAGCCGGGTGTGTACGCGGTAAATTGCGTGCGTGCTGCTTCGGCCTCACTCACGCCTAAGTAATATTCATTGATGTTGCTATCAAAATACTGGACCCCCAGCAAACCGTGAACATTCCAATTTCTGACCTGCCAATGTCGACCAACTAAGGCTGTTGCCAGCATTCCTTTACTATTACCTGCGATATCGTGTTTGAGCGTAAATTGTAACACATTCTCACCGACATACCCGGTTAAGCGGCCGCCCAACATGACGCTGGTATCTCTGTCGTCCAACTCTGCAAATTTCTCATCGGAATCTAAGCCACTAAATTGCGGGCCTACGACCAAATCTAAAGACCAGTTGTCACTTTCATAGGCATTATAGCCAAGTAACAGTCCATCCCCGCTTTCGCCATACATCTCGATAAAGGCGTTGTGCCAAGTGTAACTGCCATTCATGACCAAATAACCGCTAGTCCATGCTTGATCGTCTTCGGTTAAGTTAGGTGCGATGCCGGTGGCGATACCCAGTCCGAGCTCAAAATAATTTTCGGTTGCGCTATTCGCCTCGGTAGACTGGCGTAATTTATGGGAAATATCACTCGCTATACTGGTACCAGAAAAGCCAACACTGGTGAGAAGGAGCGAAGCCAATAAAAAGTGAGATGCACGGTGATGTTGCTTGATTAAAGTCGTCATATGTTTTGTCTGTGTTGTTGAAGTTGGTAATAGTATGCCCTTACAACCCAATAATGGACGTAACAACTTCTATCGTCTGTAACAAAATGTAGCGGTTAACAATTATAGTAACTAATTCCTAGCAAGCTCACTTTACTCGTTTCAAAAAATATAATAAATTTAAATCGACATTTGTTGTTTGATTGTCGATACATTCAACTTCGCCACACTAACGACAGTTGATTCAGTTCAGTCAAATTTACCTGTTCAGCTTGCGCGTCTGTCATATGCAAATACGCAGGTTGTTTAATGCGACCGAATATTTTGCTGCTAATCGGTCTTTGAGTATCAATGCCAATAACGGGTGTTCCGACATGAGTTTGCTTATCTGAATATCTTCAAACATCCCATCTGCCATTAAGGCGTCACAGATATCTGAAACATCGCCGCCTTCACCGGCATGCCGGGCAGGCAATAAAAACAGTATCGCTGCACTGACAGTTGCTCCTGGCGCAAAGATCATACATATGACTAAAAGTTTGAGCGAAGATCTCATAGATAATTCTCATTATAATTAACGGTATTGCTAATTTTGCTGACGGGAGTGTGAAACTGATGTGAATTGACTGCAAATATAGATGCGTTTAGTTTCTGTGTTGGATTAACATGGATAAATGCAGAAATTAGCAGTGTAAATGATAATAACGGTCCAGATCGTGTGTTAGATGGTTATAATTCATTTAGCTTATTTGCTAACTGCTTCTTAACTGATAATTTAAGTTTACGATTCGAGTTTTAATCTAAACCGAAGTATAATGTTAAGCCCCTTTTTAAGGGGCTTTTTCTATATTCATTGCGAGATATTAGGGTGTTGCAGGATCTTTTTGGAGGTTACTCAATATTCTGAATCTGCTCTCTCACCTGCTCAATCAACACCTTCAATTCCACCGCACTTTGCGTGATCTCAGTATTAATTGATTTTGAACCTAACGTATTTGATTCACGGTTAAACTCTTGCATCATGAAGTCTAAACGACGACCAATAGCCCCGCCTTTTTTCAAGATCGCACGGGTTTCTGATACGTGTGAGCCTAAACGGTCTAGTTCTTCGGCCACATCGAGTTTTTGCGCGAGTAAGACTAACTCTTGCTCGACACGTTGGTTATCAAGTTCGATTTGCGCCTCGGTAAATTTAGTGCGGATCTTGTCTTGTTGCCATGCTAAAACATCTGGCATCAATGCTTGGACTTTTTCAACTTCAGCAACCACACCGACAAGACGCTGCTCGATAAGCTCGGCCATGTTGGCGCCTTCACTCGCACGCGCGGCTAAAAAGTCCTTCAACGTCAAATCAAATTCGGCTAGTAAGTCCTTACTTACCGTATCCATATCTAATTCTTGGGCCTCAACGACACCCGGCCATTGCAGCACTTCTAGACGATTTAATGTGGCAGGACCTTGGATTGGCAATGATTCAGCCGCTGCAATTAATTGCGCCGCTAAGGTTTGATTAACACTGATTTTAGCTTCACTATTTGGCGCTAACATAACGCGTAATTGGCATTCTACTTTACCGCGTTGCAATGTTTTACGAAAACGTTCGCGCAACACCGGCTCTAAACTACGATATGCCTCAGGAAAACGAAAAAACGTCTCTAAATAACGCTGATTTACTGAACGGATTTCCCATACAGCACTGCCCCAATTGGCTTTTAATTCTCGGCGGGCAAAGGCGGTCATACTATAAATCACAGGCATTCCTAAATAATTGAACAGGGGCTAATCGCAGAGCGAAAATAATCATTTCTCATTGTAACTGATTTTTCTTTTTTCATCGAATTGTGATTACGCTATAATGTATCCTTAAAAATTATCCCCTTTAATCATTCTAGGAGCTTTTATGCGCCCAAGCGCTCGTACAGCCAATCAAATCCGCCCTGTCACTATTACACGTAATTTCACCTGTCACGCAGAGGGGTCGGTGTTGGTCGAGTTTGGTAATACCAAAGTCATTTGTAATGCCACTGTCGAAGAAGGTGTACCGCGCTTTATGAAAGGCAAAGGAGAGGGTTGGATCACTGCTGAGTACAGCATGCTTCCGCGTGCTACGCATTCTCGCTCAGGTCGTGAAGCTGCTCGTGGTAAACAAGGCGGTCGTACCTTAGAAATCCAACGTTTAATCGCCCGCTCATTACGCGCTGCGGTTGATCTAAAATTATTAGGTGAAAACACCATCACACTAGATTGTGATGTTATTCAAGCCGATGGCGGTACGCGTACGGCTTCTATCACCGGTGCCTGTGTTGCCTTAGTTGACGCTTTGACCCATATGCGAAGCAAAGGTATTTTAAAAGCAAATCCGCTTAAGCACATGATTGCAGCATTATCTGTCGGTATCTACAAAGGTAATGCGATTGCCGATTTAGAATACACCGAAGATTCAGCTGCTGAAACGGACATGAACGTTGTCATGACAGAGACTGGCAAGCTGATTGAAGTACAAGGTACAGCCGAAGGCGAACCGTTTAGCTTTGAAGAGATGGGTGAAATGCTTGAGTTGGCTAAACACGGTTTGCGTGAGTTGTTTGAGATCCAAAAATCAGCCTTAAATAGCTAATATAAGAGAGACCAGTCATGCAAGATTACAAAACACAATTTATTGAATTTGCAATCAACCGTAATGTCCTTCGTTTTGGGCAGTTTACGTTAAAATCAGGTCGTTTGAGTCCGTATTTTTTTAATGCAGGTTTGTTTAATACCGGTGCCGATTTAGCGTTGCTAGGTAAATGTTATGCTGAAGCCTTAACCCAATCAGGCATTGCTTTTGATGTCTTGTTTGGCCCTGCGTATAAAGGCATTCCAATTGCCACCACTACTGCCGTCGCGTTAGCCACAGAGCATAATCTTTCTGTGCCGTATTGCTTCAACCGCAAAGAAGCCAAAGCCCATGGTGAAGGTGGTAGTTTAGTCGGTTCAGAGTTAAAAGGTAATATCATGCTTGTTGATGATGTCATCACTGCCGGTACGGCAATCCGTGAATCGATGGAGCTGATAGCCCAACATGAAGCCAACCTTGCAGGTGTCTTGATTGCGCTTGATCGCCAAGAAAAAGGACAAGGTGAGTTGTCGGCAATTCAGGAAGTGGAACGTGATTTCGGCACGAAGGTTATCAGTATTGTGACCTTGGGTGATGTAGTCGAATATCTACAAACTAAACCTGAGTATGCTGAGCATTTAGTTAATGTGACTGCTTACCGTGAGCAATATGGAATATAAAAAGGGATCTGACCCTATTTATGCTACAGCGGATCATACTTATGATGCGCTGGGTTTGCGTTGCCCTGAGCCAGTTATGATGATCCGCAAAACCATGCGCTCCTTGGATGATGGCCAAACCCTCTATGTCATTGCTGATGATCCCGCTACGACAAGAGATATTCCAAGTTTTTGTCGGTTTATGCATCATGAACTTCTTGCAAGTGATATCCAAGCCACCCCGTATCATTACCTCATTAAAAAAGGGGCTTAATCGCCAAGATTAGCCCCCTTTTTGCTTATACTTTTTTTGTTAACAGCGATTACGGCTTCTTGAACTTTAACGTCCAACGGTCAGTATTACCGGTCACACTGCGAGCACCGACTTCATATTCTAGCTCATCATCTTCACGGTAATGTAAATCACTAAAATCAACCAGTTCAAATCCCGCAGCTTGAATTTCTTTAATCGCTTTGACGGGATCAAAACGACGACGGTTTGAATCGGTATACCCTTCCATGTGACGGGCAGTATGATCAACTACCGCATAAGTGCCTCCTGATTTTAATGCAGCAAACGCGATTTCATTCATTTTCGCACGACCTGCTTCATCAAAATTATGATAATTACGGAACGTCAACACCATATCCATATTGCTCACACCTAGGGTATCCACGTTCAAAGAATAAAATTTCGCACCATCAGCACGACCCATCGTCGCTTCTTTGGCAATGATATTAACATCTTCAAAACCCGCTTCTTTAGCTAATCCACGCTCAATACGCGAAGTCCCTAATGCGGCATAATATTCCCCATTTTCAGCTACGACCGGTGCGATTAAGCGCGTGTACCAACCACCACCTGGGATTAATTCCACCACTTTCATGTCATGCTCTAAACCAAAAAATGCCAATGTTTCAACGGGCTTACGGTTACGATCACGTTGGGCGTCTTTTTCTGGACGAGAGGGTGCTTGCATCGCTGCTTTTAGCATCTCTGCTGTGCTATGCGCCTCACCTGACTTGTGACCATGAGCCAGAGAAGGCATTGCTATCAGTACACTACTTAATAAGCCTACTGTAGCAAGCGTACGTTTAATTTTTCCTGTCGTAATATTAGGCATAAATGCATTCCTTTTTTGTCATAAATGAGGTTAATGGGTACTAACAATCGTTAAAATAACATCGATTTGGCGATCCATAAGACAATAATCAACCCGGACAACACGGTCACGGCTTTCCATTGATACTGTCGAAACAGCGCTTCGGTTTGATCGCCATAACGTAACACTAACCAGGCAATCCCAAAATATCGAATGATCCTCGAAATGGCAATAGCTAAGATATACAAACCAATCGGGTAGTGACTGACGCCAGCTGCGAGCATCGCTAGTTGCAATGGGATCGGAGCGATGCCAGCCAGCACAATAAACCAAAACCCTTCTTCATGCATGCGGGTTTGGATCTCGACAAACATGTTTGGATCGTTAAACCAGCTTAGTATCTGTGACGAATAGGCATCAAAAAACCACATCCCGACAACGTACGCAATTAATGCCCCAACAATACAGCCAAGCGTCGCCATAGTCGCAATCCACCACACTTTATCACGGCGAATTTGCGATACGGGGATCAATAACGTTTCAATAGGGATCGGTACGATAATCGATTCTAAAAATGAAGCTAGCGTAATACCAGATAGAAAATGCTTTGAATGCGCCCAACGAAGTAGGCGCTTATAGAGGTTTGCAAACATCTAAGTTACTTATTCATCAACGTGATTCATATACGTTATTCATGTTTGGCAATAACACCATCTTTCATGACAAACTGAATGTGCTCTAATAGCGTAATATCGGTGAGAGGGTCGCCTTTTACCGCTACAATGTCAGCTAGTTTGCCGACAGAAATAGTTCCCAATGAATCCGTGATATTTAATAAATCGGCAGTGTTAGCTGTTGCGGATAAAATCGCTTCTATCGGCGGCATACCCGCCTCAACCATTAAGGCAAATTCTTGCGCATTATCACCGTGCGCAGAGACGCCTGAATCGGTACCAAAGGCAATATTAACACCAGCCTGATAAGCTCGTGAAAATGTCTTTTGGATCAAAGGACCTATTGCTGCGGCTTTTGGGCGAACAATCTTTGGAAAGTATCCATCAATTTTGGCTTTCTCGGCGACAAAGTTACCCGCTAAAATAGTCGGTACATAATAAGTTCCGTACTCTTTCATCAAATCCATCACTTCGTTGTCCATGTAAGTACCATGCTCTATGGAGGTTACCCCTGCTTTAATTGCGCGGATCATGCCTTCTTTACCATGTGCGTGCACGGCAACAGTCATACCGTAATCTTTGGCAGTGGCCACAATCGCATCGAGTTCATCATCCATAAACTGTGGATTTTGCCCATTTTTAGCAACGGATAACACCCCACCTGTGGCCGTGATTTTAATCACATCAGCCCCATCTTTATAATGTTGACGCACGGCTTGTCGAGCTTGGGCAACACCATTAACCACTCCATCATCAGGTCCTGGATTACCCATTATGTGTTTTGCTAAACCATTGGTCGGATCGGCATGCCCACCCGTCGTACCGATGGCTTTGGCTGCCGTGTAGATCCGAGGGCCAACCGCCACTCCACGATCAATCGCATTGCGTAATGCTACGGTTTCATTGTGGGTATCACCTAAGTTACGCACGGTCGTAAATCCGGCTAGTAAGGTTTTTTGTGCAAAATTGGCAGCATCTAACGCATAATCTGCTGCGTTATAGGTCACTTGATTCATATAAGTCTTAGGATTATGCTCGAAAGATAAATGCGTATGCATGTCCATCAACCCTGGCATGACCGTATATTGAGACAAATCAATCAATGTTGCATCGGCGGGTGGAGTGACCAGTCCGGGTTGCACTTGAGTAATCAGGTTATCGTCAATCACAATCGTCATATTGGAACGTACTTGAGAATCGGTCGCGGTAATAAGCTTGCCGGCATGGATATATGTTTGCGCATGAGCCGATAGACTCAATGAAGCCATAATAAGAAATGCAAAGAGTGCTTTTAGCGAAAAATTAGTCGCGAATTGAGTGTGCAATGAATGTGTCATGTGGATCCCTTGCTATGTTGTTATTATTGTCATGTTTACTGGTTAGTAACTACTACTCGATAACCGGTCCAAAATCAGCGCAATAATCGCCAGATTGCAACCATGCGTGGTCGGCTTTAATGTCGAGTTCTGCAGCTAGCTGATAATACACATTTTGTTGCACTTTTGCCCATAAATTATTACGCATCATAATATAGGGAATGTCACATTGTGATGTCTCGTTAAAACGCATTTCTAATGGATGCTCAATACTGATATCAACATGATCATCACAACTGGTACTCACGCGAATGTAGCCGTTATCTTGACGCTCCCAACTCACCACTAACAGCGGAACATCAACTACATTGATTTGGACTTTTTCGACAGGCGTGACCAAAAAATATTGATCGCCTTCACGTTTGAGGACTCGTGAAAAAAGCCGAACCAAGGCCGGACGTTTAATTAGCGAGCCGTCATACCACCATTGTCCGGCAGCATCGATTGTTAAGGGGATCTCCCCACAAAAAGGTGGGTTCCATTTTTCTACAGGCGGATAATCTTGCTGGGCTAGTTTTCCTAGCGAGCCTTGCAGTTGACCTAACATGTTAATTGTTTTCTTCTTGTTTTAGTTCTAGCGCTGTGCGCACATCACGCAGCTTCGCTTTAATCATACGCATGTTATCAGGGCCCATACGGAGGAGTTGTTTCTGAGCTGGTAAGAGTGCTTCAAGCTGCGGGTTAGCAAATTTGTACATTGCGCTATCACTGATGACTGGGATCGGAAGATTAACTGACGGCGTATCTAATAAGCGGTTAATCGCGGAAATCAATGTGTCATTAAACTGCGTATTTGGCGCTGAAATTTGCTCAAATTGTGCCAGTATTTGCGGTTCATATTGGGTTAAGACTGCCAACATATCTGCCGTTTCAATTTGTGCAAAGGTTTGCGCGTAGACATTATAACGAGTAAACGACTCAGGGGTAATAAATTGGCTATCGCCTTTTTTAAAAACTGCAAACTCAGACGACGGAGGAGTTAATAGCGAGACATTTTCAGGTAATGTGCCTTGCGCAGTATTAGTAATACTTGCTACTAAGTTAGCAATAATAGATTCATTGACAATCAACGTGCTCAACATTGGGGCATGTAACGCAGTGATCAAACCTTGTTTAATCGCTTGATCAGTTAAATTTAGCGGTTCAGGTTCAGCTAACTCGATGACAGGTTTGACAAACTCAACTACGGGATCAAGTTCTTCTATGTTTGCCTCACCTACAGGCGTTACAGCAGTAAATTCTTCTTCAATAATTTGCACTTCAGGTTCTGATTCGCTTATGTCTCGGGTATTTTGCTCCGGAGCGATAGACGAGACTTCTGAAACAACCGGATCATCGGACACGTCGACCTCAGGTTCATTAACCGGCCATAGAAGCGCGAATGCTAATAACACCAATAAAATGGCAACGACAATCAACATAGGTAAGCGAGATGGGGCAGTGACTTGAGTCATAAACGGTTATTTTCCTAGATAAAATCAAAGTATATATTATTAAGTGTCATTGTCAGTGGATAAGTTCCAATTAAATACCACCTATTTTATATATATACTGCTTGTATTTGGATCTTGTGTGGATCTTAATGTGCGACAAAATCGTATGATTAATGTTTTACAAATACGCTTACGTAACTTCGGTTAAATAACCAAAAGGTGAATAGCATGGCTAAATTTTTCTTCGCTAAGTTTTACAACCAGCCTGTACATATTGAATACTTAGAAGTCCAATCCTTTGAATTAAGTATCTATTTAGTTAAATTAACTGTCGCTGGCGAGACAGGTTTTGTTTATGATAAAAATGACAATATCATGCGTTTTAATAGTTCTCAGCATATTCGTGATGGCTTTGCTGCTTGCCAAGTAGACCATGCCATTTTGGTACATGATTCACCTTATGAAGAAATGATTGGCAATCCGCCCAAATCAGCTGAGGCGATGGCAATGCCATTTTCCATGACGCAACCGTATTAACTAACATGCCTTCTTTGAAGTAATCTGTGGATGAAGACGGACAGACAGAGTAACTTGTATTTTTATGAGCACATTACATTTTATTACCTACGAACAAGCCTCGACGGAACAACAAGCGACGTTTGCGCAATTTAACTTGGCATGGATTGAGCAATATTTTGTGGTAGAAGCTAAAGATCAATACACCCTTTATCACCCATATGAAGCCATTATTGCGCAAGGGGGGCAAGTGCTATTTGGTATTAATGATCAAGGTGAATCAGTCATAACTTGCGCATTATTGCTGGAGAGTGATGGGCGGTTTGAACTCTCAAAAATGGGCATGAAACCATCTGAAAAAGGCCAAGGTTATGCCGAGAAAATCGTTATTGCTACCATTAAACAAGCACGCAGCATGGGCGCCAATATCGTCTTTTTAGAGTCCAATCGAATTTTAACTAACGCATTGTATATTTACGAAAAATGCGGATTTGAAGAAGTACCTATGTTACCGTCACCTTACGCTAGAGCGGATATTAGAATGGAATTGACCTTAGGATGAGAACTTCAACGTTTGATGTATACAATAGCGCGACACATGAATTACTCGCGACGCTAGACAATGCCACGGATGCAGACATTGAAGCTGCAATCAGCTGCGCCACATTACGGTTGCACCAACCGACAACAGGGCAACAACGTCAAGCGATGTTGCTAGCCCTACGTGACCAGATGGCACAACATAGCGCGACATTTGCAAGGTTGATCAGCCAAGAATCGGGTAAAACCTATAACGATGCACTGGCCGAAGTGCATTACGCGAATGGGTATTTAACCTGGTTTGCGCAGTTAGCATTATCGCTAGACTCTCCATTTGAAACCAGTGATGGCATTGAACTATGGCGCGAGCCTGTCGGTGTCGTTGGTGCGATTACTCCTTGGAATTTTCCCTGTGCGATGATCGTGCGTAAACTTGCTGCGGCAATTGCTGCGGGTTGTCCGTTTGTCGTTAAGCCGTCGGAGTTAACGCCGCTTAGTGCATTAAAAGTTGCCGAATATACCCAGCTTGCTGGTTGGGAGCAGGGCTGGTTGGCAGTCTTAGTGAGTGATCAATCTGCTGCGCTCGGACATGTTCTGACTAGTGATCCGCGTATTGCTAAATTTACCTTTACCGGCTCAACACGAGTTGGCAAATTGTTGAATGTACAATGTGCCGCATCCCTTAAACGAGTCTCAATGGAGCTTGGCGGGAATGCGCCTCTATTAGTCATGGCCGACGCTGATGTCGAGCTGGCAGCTAAACATTGCGTGCTGAACAAACAACGTGTTAGCGGACAAACTTGTGTTGCCATAAATCGAATCTATGTTGCCCAAGAGGTTGCAGAACAGTTTACCCAAGCATTGCATGCTGCCGTGAAGGAGTTACGTGTCGGTGATCCGTTAGAGCAGACCACGGATGTGGGGCACATGATTCACCTTGATGCGGCAACTAAAATACACGGTATGGTGGAACAAGCTATTGCACAAGGTGCGGATGTAGTGTGTGGTGGTATACATGTAGCTGGCAGTGCCTTTTATCCACATACGATTTTGACCCATGTACAACATGATGATGATGTCGTCTGTAATGAGATCTTTGGTCCGCTGTATCCGATCATTACGGTAGCGGGGGATGTTGATGAGATGATCCGGTTAGCGAATGATACGCAAGCGGGTTTAGCAGCGTATGTATTTAGTCAAAACAGTGAGATGTTGAACGAGTGCAAAAGACGCTGTCATTATGGCATGATCGGCTTAAATAGTGCGATTATATCTAATCCAGCCGCTCCCTTTGGTGGGATCAAGCAATCTGGATTTGGCCGAGAAGGAGGGAGTGTCGGACTCGATGACTTTACTGCCGTAAAATATATCAAGCCCGCTTAGATAGTGGGCTATTATGTGTAGTGAAAAATAACCTTGATACGTTTAAATGCAATAATTTAGTGCGCGTGAGGTGCAAACTCCACACTCAATAATTCCACATTATCAGCAAACTCAAGCGATTGCACTTGTCCTTTACCTTCAAAGTTAATTAAGTTATTTTGTTCTGGCCAAATATCGCGTAACACATCATGGCGCACACTAATTTTACCTATATTCGGAGGTGTTGCGGTTTCTTGGTAAATCCAAAAATGTTGACCTTCCACTTCAAAACCGACTAGATCCAACGCAAACGCTTGATCTAGTTCATCATATAATGCAAAACGCTGAGCGACATACTCCGCGAATTGGGCTTGAGTCTCTGCACTTTTGATAATATCGGCCGTTTTATCAAATAAGGTTTTCACAGCATGTTCTGCATCGTGCATATAAACACGATGCATCACTTCAATATTATTGGTGTGAGGATTAAATAGTACAGTCGTTAAGCCTGATTTTTGCTGGTGTGCAGACACACTACACACCGGCATACTAAGCATCACGATCAGACATAGCAATAATGTCGTTCGTATACTCATTATCGACTAACCTTCATTGTCATCAGTTGCACCATCTTCAGTCGCATCATCTTCTTCGGTTTTTAATTCCGTCGTGCTGTCATGCATGATGTCACGATAAACCTTGCCACTGCGTGGTTTTGATTTATATGACTCGATACGCGACTTGATGATTTGGCGCGGATAATGGTTATTTTGCGTATCAACATCAGCCGTTTCCCAACGTGGATCAACGGTGACCGAGGCTAACTCTTTGTCAGTAATAATCAGTTTGCTCACCGCTTTAGGAGTACGACGCCAGATCTCAGCAGGAATACGCATCATATCGGTACTACCATCAGTAAACGTCATTTCCAAAATGATTGGCATGACTAAGCCACCGTGGTTAGAAAAATCCATCACGTAGTAATGTTTATCTTCAGCTACCGCACGCTCAAGGGCTTTACGCTCCCAAGGTTTAAGATCTTTTAAGAATTTGTTGTACGAGTTACGTTCTTTGTTCGTCACTGTAAAGCGGTCGTTTTCGTCATAGAAATCATTGATGTCAGAAAAACGATCAACCCATAACTCTTTACCTTCAGCTTTATTGCGTTCATCCGTTAACGATTTTGGCTTATCAAGCTCTTCTTGACGCTCACGAGCAAAATCAATATCAGGATCTTCTGTATCTAAACGTAATTGGTACACGCGATCAATCGAGATATCAACATGGTCTGTTGTGTAGAACCAACCACGCCAGAACCAATCCAAATCAACACCTGATGCTTCTTCCATTGTGCGGAAAAAATCAGATGGAGTCGGGCGTTTGTACATCCAACGCTGTGCGTATTCTTTAAAAGCAAAATCAAACAATTCACGACCTAAAATCGTTTCACGTAAAATATTTAAGGCAGCAGCAGGCTTAGTGTAGGCATTAGGACCTAAACGTAAGACTGAATCGGACTGCGTCATGATTGGCACTTGCACGCTGGATTTCATGTAACCGGTAATATCACGCGGCTCAACACCCCAAGGGATGGTCGGATCCCATTCACGGCCGGCAACACCATCTAAAAAGCTGTTTAAACCTTCATCCATCCACGTCCATTGACGCTCGTCAGAATTGACGATCATAGGGAAGTAAATATGACCGACTTCGTGGATAACAACGCCAATTAGGAAACGTTTTTCAGCTTGAGAATACGTGCGTGACCCATCATCTTGTAACTCAGTACGTGGGCCGTTAAACGTGATCATTGGGTATTCCATTCCGCCAACCGGTCCATTGACTGATTGCGCGACTGGATACGGATAATCAAAAGAGAAACGTGTGTACACATCCATCGTGTGGATAATCGATTCCGTGGAATACTTTTTCCATAAATCGCCACCTTCTTTCGGGAAAAATGACATCGCCATAACTACAGGCATGACATTGCCACCTTGCTGATAACCACGTGCATCCCACATGAACTTGCGAGAGGATGCCCATGCGAAATCACGCACATTTTTAGCCGTAAAGCGCCATGTTTTGCTATCAGAAGTGCCAGCTTTTTCGTTTTCTAACGCTTCTTCTTCGGTAACAACAAAAACGGTACGTTCAGCGGTTTTAGCTTGTTCTAAACGACGTTGTTGTTCAGCAGTTAACACATCTTTCGGGTTTTGTAGCACACCAGTAGCAGAAACAATGTGATCGGCAGGAACCGTCAATGACACATCGTAGTTGCCAAATTCTAAGGTAAATTCACCACGACCAATAAACTCTTTATTGGTCCAAGCTTCATAGTCGGTATAGGCTGCTAAACGCGGGAACCATTGAGCAAGTAAGAAAATATCATTGCCGCCTTCACGCGCATCATCAGGAAAGTGCTCGTAACCAGCACGTGCTGATACGGCATCTTCTTCAACAATGTTAAAGGCAAAATCCATCGTAAAACGGGTACGTTCGCCCGATTTAAGCGGAGTCAGTAAATCGACACGCATAAGTGTACCGACGGTCGTATAGCTTAATGTATTGCCTAAACCATCAACGACACGGCTAATGGTATAACCCAGCTCGGTATCATCGACAAATTGCTGACGACGTAGCGCACTTAAAGAAATCTGTGCCGGTTCGTCATCGGAGATGCTTTTGGTGCCTGGGCCACGGTTGCCAATCCCACCAAATGTAGTGGTAAGCGCAGACATTGAGTCATCTTTAAATTTGTTTTGGTCAAGTTGCACCCACAAGTACTTCAACGTATCTGGAGAGTTATTGTAATACGTGATGTCTTGAGTCGCTTCTAGACGACGCTGATCTTCAATTAAGCGTGCGGCAATCGTATAGTCGACTTGCTGTTGCCAATATTGATGGCCTGGTTCACCGGCAGCATTACGATAGACGTTAGGTGTAGGTAATACTTCATCAAGTTGACGGAATTTATCTTCAAAATTGCCTTTAGTTTGCTTGATAGCATCAGCATGAAGAGTGCTGATTGGGAGTAACGTAAGTGCACATAATGCAAGTAAGATACGACGCATTTAATGATTCCTATTTGTAAGGTTGATATAATTTTAAGGCATATATGATACTCTAATTTTTTAAAAAGGGGAAAAAAGGAATGAAAATAGCCTAATATAGCAGGTGGTCTAGGTTGTTTATTATTGTAAATACCGTATTCTTACACTATCTAATTTTATGATTATTAACCCTTTTCTGAAGAAAATTATGCAAGTATTCTCATGGCAACGTGCCGTTCTAAAAGTAGGTAGTTCGTTGATTGCTCCAGGTGGCGCGAATGCGGGTTGCTCTGCTCAGTATTTGTTAGCGATCGCTAAATTTATTACCACTGCGTTAACCCAAGGCAAAGAAATCATCATTGTTTCTTCGGGTAGCGTCGCGGCTGGGCGTAGCTCGATGCCATTGAATCACCCGCCATCAATTGCAGAAAAACAAGCTATGGCTGCAATTGGGCAAACGCAAATGATGCAAAATTGGGCGCGTTTTTTTGATCAGCCTTGTGCGCAAATATTATTAACCATGGATGATCTGCATGATCGTCAGCGTTACGTTAACATTCAAAATACCCTGAGAGAATTGCTTCGTCATCACGCGATCCCGATTGTGAACGAAAATGACACGGTGGCCATTAACGAACTCAAAGTAGGTGATAATGATAATTTAGCCGCGTATACGGCGTTAGTGGCGCAAGCCGATACCTGCATTATTTGCTCTGATATTGATGGTTTGTTTGATGCCGATCCTCGCAAAAATCCACAAGCCAAGTTGATTGATAAAGTTGAACATATTACGCCTGACATTGAAGCCATGGCCGGTGGTGCCGGCAGTAGTGTCGGTACTGGCGGGATGCAAACCAAGATCCAAGCAGCGCAACGCTGTACCGCTTCTGGGATCCAGACTTTGATTGTCAATGGCAAAGATCCTGAGGTGTTTTCTTTATTAGCAGAGGGGCGTTGTAAAGGGACATTATTTACAGCGCAAGATACCAGTAACACGGCACGTTCAGAGTGGCTAAAGCATACCCTAAAAAGCAAAGGTCGGGTTCATATTGATTCGGGAGCCGCGCACGCACTGGTGAATCAAGGTGCATCATTATTACCGCGCGGGTTGGTGAGTGTCTCGGGCGATTTTCAACCAGGCGACGCCGTTGACGTGATGCATGATAATCTGCATATAGGCAAAGGCATTGCCTTGTTTTCCAGTCAAGAAATGCAACACATTAAAGGGCATCATAGCGACCAAATTGAGCGCATATTAGGTTATACACCTGCAAATGTAGTGATCCATCGCGATAACTTAATTATTTTATAAAAGAGAAATAACATGACTTTTTGTATTACCACTGCCGCGCAACAAGCAAAAAAAGCCGCTTTAATTACGGCTAACTTATCTGCGGACAAAAAAAATAGGGTATTACGTGATATTGCGACTGCGCTTCGCAACAATACAGCAACGATTATGACGGCCAATGCCCAAGATTTAGCGCATGCGCAAGCCGAAAATATGGATGCAGCGATGCAAGATCGCTTAATGCTCGATGCGCAGCGTATCGAAGCGATTGCGGTTGCGGTGGAGCAAATTGCGGCTCAGCCGGAAGTAGTGGGTGCGATCAGTGAATTGCAAACCATGCCAAGTGGCATACAAGTCGGGCAAATGCGCATTCCATTAGGTGTCATCGGAATGATTTATGAATCACGACCGAATGTGACCATCGATGCGGCGGCGTTGTGCTTTAAAGCGGGCAATGCGGTGATTTTGCGTGGCGGTAAAGAAGCCTTACATTCCAACATGGCGTTAGCACAATGTCTGCATGAAGTGTTCGATGCACAGGGGATTGATCGTGCTGCGGTGACAGTGATCCCAGATCCTGACCGTGCGATTATGAACACGATGCTCACATTACATGAATCGATTGATTTAATCATTCCTCGTGGCGGCGAAGGCTTGATCCGTTTTGTATCAACGCATAGCCAAATTCCAGTGATCCAACATTTTA
>Ga0209771_1000402_pt1 | contig 28588 bp, 21 predicted proteins | sample SaaInl59LU_5_DNA_FD_184639 | JGI IMG/M metagenome (GOLD analysis project Ga0209771, IMG submission 184639) | Marine microbial communities from expanding oxygen minimum zones in the Saanich Inlet - ESP_59LU_5_DNA (SPAdes) (version 2) | ecosystem: Environmental > Aquatic > Marine > Intertidal zone... | reverse complement strand
ACAACTTGAAGCATGTGGAGCGAGTATTACAGAAGCCGAAAACGGGGCAGAAGCATTAGATCTTATCAAGATTAATCATTTTGATGTTGTGTTATCTGATATCGCTATGCCAATATTAGATGGTGTCAGTCTGGTTAAAACTGTGCGTCAATTCGATCCACAATTAATCATGGTAGCTATCTCTGGCAATACCCTGCATAATGAGATAACTGCTTATTATGATGCAGGGTTTAATTATGTACTGTCAAAACCCTATAACACAGAAAAGCTGTACGATATTATTCTTAAGGTTCGCAAACGACAATTGATCAAGAGCTAACCCAATCTAAGGCTGAGTCTATGTATCATCACCCTGCTCTAACGATTAAACGTGTTTACCTATTAATACTGCTGATTATCAGGGCTGTATTTTTCGTATTTGACGTTCAATATGATATGACTTTTCGTATTGTTAGTGGGGTGTTATCTCTCAGTTGCCTGGGCGCAGCTCTTTATTATTATCACAACGCATCACTTAGAACCTATCTACTACTTATCGGTTTCTTCTCTTACTCTCTTGGCAATATATTAACGAGTGGCGGACTGACGAATTCAAATTCAGCACTTTATATATTGGCATTTAGTATCATATCTTTATGGCTGATGGGTATTCAGCATTATCGGTTAGTATTCAAAGCAACTGTCACCCTGATCGCCTTACTTGTCTTACAATATGCCACAGGTTTTACTGAAAGTGTGCATAGCTATTATGATATCGTTTTAATGGGACTGCCGGTAAGGGAATCGCTGGTCTTGATAGTTTTACTCATAGCGTTGCTATTTATCGCTAAAGATTACTCTCAAAAATCGACGGATCTCTTTGAAATAAATCATAAACAGGAACAATTTATTACTCATCTAAATCACGAAATACGCAATCCTCTGCAAGGTATTAAAGGTGTATTAGATGTACTTAGCCATCATGAAATATCTGCTTCAAGATATCAGTTTTTGTTACGAAATGTTATCCGCACAACAGAGCATCTTAATGACACTATTGATGGCGTTTTAAACATTAAACAACTCCGCTCTGGCAATTTTATCGATACGCCTATCCCGGTTAATATTCGTGATGTTACATCTAAAACCCTATTCATTTATGAAGAACAGGCAAATCAGAAAGGATTAAGCTTTGATGTGCACTTTCATGACAACTTACCCGAACAGGTATTTGTCGCTCAAAAGTCATTTAAAATTATATTATCGAATATCGTAGGTAATGCCGTTAAGTTCACATCAGAAGGCGGTATAAAGGTCCTCATTGAAACTGATCCTGAGCACAAAAATATCATATTAAAGGTTGAAGATACTGGGATTGGAATACCTGATGAATATACCGACCAAATCTTCGAGCAATATTTTCAAATTGAACAAAGTTCGACTAAAAAGCACCAAGGTACCGGTCTTGGACTGAGTATTGTGCAACAAATATTGAATGAATTAGCAGGCACCATTGACGTAAAGAGTAGCAAAAATGGTGGCAGTGTTTTTCAGATAACTATTCCATATAAGCGTGTCAGAAAGCCTAAACAAGGTTCACTAAGCGACACCGAAAATGATGCGCCTACGTTACCAAATTTAGCCGGCGTTTCAGTGTTAATTGTTGAAGATAACTTCATCAACCGAACCATCCTAAAAGAACAACTTATCGCCTGTGCGGTAAATATCAAAGAAGCCGAGAATGGTGAAGAAGCGCTTGAATTACTCGATTTCCATCATTTTGATATTGTGTTATCTGATATTGCTATGCCAAAACTAGATGGTCTGGGATTAATTAATAAAATTCGTGAAACAGACTCTACCACTCCTGTCATAGCAATAACCGGTAATACTATGCCTGATGAAGTTCGTAGTTATTATGATGCAGGGTTTAATTACGTACTATCAAAACCTTATACAACAGAAAAACTATATGACGTAATTATTAAAATTAGAAAAAAACAATTACACAGTTTTGGCCAATAATTACCATTGATTTATTCTATTATTTTAGACGAAATAACTATGCAAAGACTAAATCAATGCTATCATATACATAACATTTGGGGCTGATTAGGATTCGACAGGATTCAATGATGCTTTAGGTGCATGCAGAGGTGCGGTTTGCCTCTTTAAAAAGCCGCAAACAAATAGTCGCAAACGACGAAAACTACGCACTAGCAGCTTAATAACCTGTATAGGCCCTCCCACTCAAGTTTTTTCTGCTAACTGAGGTTCGGGAGGTCATCCCAGTAGAATAGCGAGGGAAACTTGTCTAAGGTTGAACCGCGAAATAGTATTAGGCCAGCCTGAAAAGATCCTGTCTGCCGGAGCTTCTAAGGTTAAATAAATGACAGACTAAGCATGTAGTACCGACGGTTGACGCTTTCTGGACGCGGGTTCAACTCCCGCCAGCTCCACCAAATTGATAATCAAAGACATCCTAGGGTGTCTTTTTTTATGTCTGAAATTAATAAAACAAAATCACGTCCAACAACGTATACATCCCATATAAACACTATTCACAAGAGAAAATCACCATGAACATGGCCATCATCAGTCTTATCATCATGTGCTGTGCCGGATTACTGGTATTTGTATTTGATGCCCAATACATTATTTTTGTTGCTACTGTGATGGCATTTTTACCCACTATTATGCGTTTCGGACTTTTATCATTTCACGAGTACTACAACCAAAAAGAGCAGTACAAAGGTGTACTGCTCTTCACTCATCCATTGGTGTGTTTTATCGTATTTGTATTTGGTGCTAAATTATTAGGCGTGGTGTAATCCTATAAATCTCCCAAAGCAATATCGAGCCAATCCATGCGAGTATTAAACCAGGATTTAAGGCGTGCTACTTCTTCCTCATACGTATCTAATACAACAGGGTTTGGCCATACATAGACGCCAATCGTTTGCCATATAGCGTCATTTTCAGCTTGGGCGTAACGTAATTTTTCTGCGTACTCATCTATTTTGTTGAGTAAGTAGTTTCTATTATTATTGTAGTATTCAAAACGTGCCTGCACTAGATTCACAAAATTTGGGTCTTGGAATAGACGAGCATACCAAGGGTTATCCTTGATCCAGAATCCTTCTGGAAATTCAGGATCCGCATAATCCACATTACCGAACGCTAAATCAAAATCCCATAACGGACCCATCTTTATTTTTTCACCCGGAATGACATGGAAGTAAATACTCGAGAAAAAGCGAGAATCAACATTTTTCGTAATTTCACTGATCAAGTACCAATCTATAAAGCTGTCTATATCAATAAATTGGGCATAACCATTATTAGGATCAGCAAACGAACTCGAATAAAGTGCTTGTTCAAATTCGAATAATAATCGCGTGATGAATTGATACTGACTGTCATTCTCTTCTAAGCTCGGCTCTTTGATATTAATCAAAAATGTACCTGTCTCAAAATATACATCATCAGGATCAAGGCGATCGAACTGATCAATTTCTAATAAGAACCCGTTATCGCCCAAATCAACACGGTCACTGCCCTCTTCCACTTTTTGCGTGATATGATAAGTGCCTTGGTATTCTTCATTAAGGAAGACCTCGGCAAATTCAGAATCTGTCGTCCATGCCAAATCACTTAAATATCCCATTTCGTAGGCAATCTGATTTCGTAACATGGTTTTATCGGCGTACTCTGCCAAGAATAACCATTTTTTGTCATTCTCCATGTCTAAGAATTCACGTTTAGAAGATAACTTCATTTGATACGGCTTCTTAGGCATGCCCCATGTCGAATTCCCTCGACCACGAATTTCCATTGTCATTTTATCTAAATCACTGACGACACCATTACCAAACACTGACACCGTACCAGTAGTGTAATCATCTCGATTCGTAATCGCATTTCCATTGTCGGTCGTTAGGTTAATGACGGGCAGACCGGTAAATTGCATGACTTCTACTGTGTACTGCTTACTCGTACCTGCAGAATTAGTAATCGTGTACGTCACCGGTTGAGAAAAATCGTTTGTCGTCACGCCAGATACTTGTTCGTTACCATTAATCGTTACAGTTTCCCCTTCAATCACAAACGTTGCTGCAAGATTGCCGATGTCGATGACTTCGGGCGTACGCAAAAATATCTTATCCCCAGTAATGACACCACGTAAGGTTTCATCAAGCTGTGTGTTTTGACTCGCCATAAACATAAAATCGTTCATTGCTGGTGCACTGGGTGTGGCAACCGGTGTGGTCGGTGTCGGCGAAACGGGACCTGATGAGCCACTACCGCCACCACATGCTGTTAATCCCAGCACGATTAGACTACCCACCAAGATTTTAGATATATCTTTGAGTTGGCGAACCCATTGCTCGCACGTTACCTGATAAGCATCTGTATGTATATAACTGATTTTCATAATAAATTCTCTAAAACCCACTTAACTTTCCAGCTATATTAAAGCAATTGTAATCAAAATGTAAGCGCATACATTTTAGTAACGTCATTTGTTTTTTCGTTCAAGCGAACAAATGCAATTCACATTCCCTAACACTCTCAAATACAGTACAATTCACGGCATCAATACTTATCAGGATATGACAGTGGCTGTACATTGGTTCCCAGGACACATGCATAAAACCCTCAAAGAGGTCAAAGAAACATTGCCAAGTGTGGATATTCTTATTGAGGTACTCGATGCGCGTATTCCTTACTCGAGTGAAAATCCTGAGATAGCAAAGATCCGAGGTGATACCCCTTGTCTAAAGATCCTTAATAAATCAGACCTTGCTGATCCGATTATTACGGCTCAATGGCAAGCGAGTTTAGAAAATGAACGTGGTATTCAAACCATGACGACCACCACGGATAATGTCGGTAAAAGTAAACAAATTATCGATAAAATCAGAAGTGTATGTGCTCAAAAGAATGCCTCTGTCAAAAATATCAATGCTATGATCATCGGTATTCCCAATGTCGGTAAATCTACATTAATTAATATTCTGGCTGAACGCACCATCGCTAAAACAGGTAATGAACCGGCTGTCACGCGCAATCTGCAGCGCATTAATTTAGGCTCAGGTATCGTCCTATATGACACGCCTGGGGTATTGTGGCCAAAACTAGCCAATCCTAATACGGGCTATCGCCTAGCAGCTTCTGGCGCAGTAAAAGATACCGCTATGGAATATGACGATGTAGGATTTTTTGCAGCCGATTATTTAATTAAAGCCTATCCAGAACTACTCAAAGCCCGTTTTAAACTCGATGAGATCCCCGATACAGAAATTGAGTTTTTAGAAATGGCCGCCAAAAAACGTGGCGCCGTCATGAGTGGCGGGCGAGTCAATTTACATAAAATTTGTGAAGTATTACTCAATGAGTTGATGTCTGGAAAAATTGGACAAATCACATTAGAAACACCCGAGATGTTAGTCGCAGAAAAACAACTTATGGCGGAAGAAGAAGCAAAGAAAGCGGCGAAAAAAGCGCAGCGCAAAGCACAGTTTAAAACCGGATCAATGACGCCGGACAAGAAAGAACGTAAGGAAAAACGGGAACAAAAACGCCAAGAACAAAGCGCACGGATGAAGGCTGAAAATAAGCGGAATAAGTAAGATTATCTAGTTATTGATTCATTGCTTCGTTTACTCTATGGTTAAGAAAATTTATATTAATTACCATGGAAATATAATGAAATTAGAATCACAAGTCCTACACCACGCCTACAAGTCGGATGAAACCACTAAAGCCGCTGCGGTCCCTATTTACCAAACTACCTCATATACCTTTGATGATACGCAGCATGGCGCTGATTTATTTGACTTAAAAGTCCCTGGTAATATTTATACTCGGATCATGAACCCGACGACTAACGTCCTTGAAGAAAGAATGGCAGCGGTAGAAGGTGGTATTGCTGCATTATGTGTCTCTTCAGGTATGGCAGCCATTACTTATGCTATCCAAGCTCTAACACAAGTAGGCGATAATATTATTTCTACTAGCCAGCTTTATGGTGGTACTTATAACCTATTCGCTCATACATTACCGCGTCAAGGCGTAGATGTACGCATGACCTCGTTTGATGACTTATCAACTATCGAACCATTGATTGATGAAAACACAAAAGCAATTTTTTGTGAGTCTATCGGTAACCCTGCAGGTAATGTTGTCGATTTAGCTGCACTGAGTGAAATTGCGCACCGTCATGGTGTACCGGTAATTGTAGATAATACCGTTGCTACACCTGCACTGTGTCGTCCGATTGAACATGGTGTAGATATCGTAATTCATTCATTGACCAAATATGTCGGCGGTCATGGTACTACTATCGGTGGTGTTATCATTGATTCGGGTAAATTTGATTGGGTCGCAAATAAAGCGCGCTTCCCACTGCTCAATGAACCAGACCCGTCTTATCACGGTGTGGTTTATACTGAAGCATTAGGTCCAGCGGCGTATATCGGTCGTTGCCGAGTCGTTCCCCTGCGTAACACAGGTGCAGCATTATCACCTCAAAGTGCGTTTTTATTACTTCAAGGCTTAGAAACATTACCTTTACGTATGGAACGCCACTGTCAAAATGCACAAGCATTAGCGCAATACTTATCTAATCATAAGGATGTCAGCTGGGTGAATTATGCAGGCTTAGCTTCAAGTCCTTATCATGATATTTGTCAAAAAATGTCGAATGGTTTAGCGTCTGGGATCATTAGTTTTGGGATTAAATCTGACGATCCTGTCAGTGCTGGTGGTAAATTTATCGATGCACTTGATATGATTTTACGTTTGGTCAACATTGGTGATGCCAAATCACTAGCATGTCATCCCGCCAGCACCACGCATCGCCAGTTAGATGAAAAGGAACTACATAGCGCCGGAGTATCACAAGACTTAATCCGTATTTCAGTCGGGATTGAGCATATTGATGATATTATCGCTGATGTAGAGCAAGCCATTGCAAAAGCGGTGAGTTAAGTATTTAATGATAGGGTGAGTACATAAACTCACTCCATAATACTTATTCTTGAATAAACGTGGACATCTCTATGTTTCGTAGTGATTTTTAATACAAAACCCATTATTATTGTATTAATTCACTTAAACAAAATGATTGATGTCCATGACTAAACACTCTTTTGACGATGTACCTAATATCCGTATCGATGCCTCTGATCGAACCGTTCAAGGTACTAACCCCAACGGCACACCGTCACCCGCTCCCACTATCGTAAAAGCCAATAACCAAGGGCTTGTCATCGGCGCACTATTATTAGCGTTAATTGCCACAGGCGCATCGGGCTTTCTCTATTACACCCAACAACAAAGCCAAGCAGCATTAGATAGTGCTACTGCACGTATTATGGAGTTAGAAAACCGTTTATCCGCTACTGGTGAAGAAATGGGTAATTCTACTGTAGCACTGCAAGTTAAAGTAGGTGAACTCGCGAATCGTGCAGAAGAGTTATGGGATCAAATGGATAAGCTTTGGGCATCTGCTTGGCGTCGAAATCAAAAAGAAATACAAGATCTTACCAAGGTAGTGGAAGATAATCGCACCAAAGCTCAATCCAGTGTGAACTCGGTGACTGCTTCAGTGAACTCGGTTACCGCTTCAGTGAAAAAGAGTATTAAGAATGTTGATACTAAATTTGACGCACTACAAAATGATTTTAACGCCACCAAAAACGAGATCTTATCAGTGAGTCTTGAAATTGAAACCATGAAACAAGGTCTCCTGTCGGGACAAGACACAAACGTGGTAATTAACGAGAAGATAGCGATATTGGAACAGCGTAATACCGCACTTAAAAACAAAGTGACAGCGATGGAAAAAACACTTAATAGTGTGAGTCGCGGAACAGTGCCGACTGCTGGGTAGATATTCCCTCATAGACTCGCTATTTTTGTCACAAATGTCTAAAATTGGGCGTCATTAAAAAATAAGAACAATTAATATGTCTCTACCATTATTAGAAAAAGACGCTTCTTCACTTTCGATACTGATTATCGGTATCGGTGCCTTTACCCATGGTTTAGCACAAACCCTGCAAGACGCCGGTGCTCAAGTCATCGTATGGCTGAGTCGTGACTACGGCCATTATGGCCCTAACCAGGTGTGTCAGACGTTTGATGAACATGATTTTGCTAACCCTTTAGCACTCGTAGCTGAGCATCCTGTGGATATTATGATCCCGATGTCAATTGATTGGGCGCAAAGCGATTGGGCAGCAGCATTCGCAGCAAAGACGCCAGTATTTTGTCCCACCGATGAAGCCCTAAAACTCGAACGAGACCGCGCGTTTGCACAAACCATTGGCGAATCCGTCGGCATTGCATTTCCACGTTCTTGCGTCGCACAAAACCGGCTAGATGCGCAAGAATTTCTGACCAAGCACCCTGCTCCCTATGTCATCAAAAACACACTATGTTCTCCCACTAGTCCTATTCATACTATTGTTTGTGAAACGTTAGCTGATACTCAGAGTTGGCTGGATCGGATTGATTATGCCGAAGGTGTATTTTTCCAAGAATATATGGGTCACAAAGAAGCTGGACACATTGTCTTTGTCCAAAACGGCCAAATCACTTCTTTAGTCAGTAACCAAGAATATAAACGCGCCTTTAACGGTAACATGGGAAAAATTGCAGGCGCCCCACTTGGCGGTTTAATCGAAGCCGATCCGACAGACCAATATGGTCTCGCTGAGACACTCATTACCCCATTACAACCTTGGCTAGAAGAAGTCAATTACACTGGACCGTTACAAGTCACCGCAATTTGTCGCGATGGGGTGTGGTCGGTGATTGAATACAATGCTCGTCTTGGCGTCACATGTGGCCCTATGATCATGCGTATGCTCAAAAACCCCCTTGATATGCTCAAAGCAGTGATCGATGGCAGTGAATTTATTCCTGATTTTGTTTCCGATAAACCGATTGGGTGTTCAATTACTCTTGCCGGTTACGGGTATCCGTTTTTAAGTGTCACAGGCCCTGCCTTTCCATTAGAGTTACCAGAAGTATTATGCAGTGATAAAGGCGATATTTGGCTCAACGAAGTAGAGGCAGGTAAAGCAGAACATCCCGTATTAGCATCCGGTCATCGGTTACTCGATGTGAACGCATTTGGTAATACGAAAGATGATGCGGTCCAGCAGGCCTATGCACTGATGGCAGATATCCGCTGTTCAAATAGCTATTACCGCACTGATATTGGTGACACTATGTGGCCACCAGGAGCAGCATAATGATAGATAAACCAATGTCAGGTATTCGCAGCGCATGGGTAGAAATAGATCATCAACAACTACTCACCAATTTTGAGCTTATCAATCAAGACTCACCTGCACATCTTAAAAAATTATGTGTTGTCAAAGACCAAGCGTATGGCCATGGTGGTGTCGTTATCGCTAAAGCGGCGCGTGACGCCGGTTATGACTATCTCGCTGTTGAGACCATAGATGAAGCGATTGAATTACGCGATGCCCAGATTGAACTACCCATCTTAATTTTTGGTGAGGTCAGTGACGCTGAATTTGCTGCATGTTTAGCCTATCGCATCACCTGTTGTGTCAATGATATCGACAAAGCTAGACGCTTTAATGCACTGTGCTTAGCACAAGGGATTAACCACACGGTTCATATCGAAATTGATAGTGGCATGAGTCGTTGGGGTGTGCGCTGGAGTGATGCAATACCGGTGATTGAATATATTGCCCGAGAGTGTGATGGATTAGTTCTGGAAGGCATGATGAGTCATTTTGCCATGTCCGATGAAGCAGATAAAACCTATGCGAATCTACAGCATAGTCGCTTTGTGGAAGTCATAGAAGCGCTAGAACAAACGGATATCACCATCCCATTAATTCACATGTCCAATACCGGTGGGCTTCTCGACCTCCCCCATGCGCATTTCAATATGATCCGCAGTGGGATCTTACATTTAGGCGTATATCCATCGCTTGTATGTAAACGTATTGAAGGACTCAAACCGATTATGTCGGTTAAAGCGCAAATACCTGCGTTAAGACAACTCCAAGTAGGTGATTGTGTCGGCTATGGGATGCATTTTACTGCGTCTACACCCATGCAGATTGCAATATTACCGATTGGCTACGGTGATGGTTACCCGCGTGTACGCAATGAAGGGTACGTATTAATCCACGGACAACAATGCCCAGTAGTAGGTGGTAATGCTATGGATGCTATGATGGTAGACGTCAGTCATTTAGATAATGTGTCAATAGGCGATGAAGTCGTGCTAATGGGCGGTCAAGGTGATGAATGGATCGATCCTCGAGATTTGGTCAAATGGAAAAAAACCGTGTGTTATGAAATTTTAACCGGATGGCGAGCTCGATTACCAAGGCGTTATGTTTGATTAAAAACTGAAATAAAATAGACATAAAAAAAGGCGCTTTTAAAAAGCGCCTTTTTAGTATTTGAGCTTGTCTTAGCGACGTAGGCCTAAACGTTTGATTAGGTCTTGATACGCTTCAACATTTTTACCTTTAAGGTAGTCTAATAATTTACGACGAGTAGAAACCATGCGTAATAAACCACGACGTGAATGGTGATCTTTTTTATGAGACTTAAAGTGACCTTGAAGTTTGTTGATGTTGTGCGTTAATAATGCAACTTGTACTTGAGGTGAACCAGTGTCGCCTTCTTTAGTTGCGTAATCTGCTACGATTGCAGCTGCTTCTTGTGTAGTTAGTGACATAATATTCTCCAATAGAGTGTTAAAATAAATACAGCCAATCACTAATTCAGCTGTATCGAAGAGTCGCATATTATACGGTAAACTTTAGGTAATGCAAGCATCTCACTCGGAATAAACGACAACTCGTTTGGGATGCAAATAACCATCGTCTTTTAATTCCGCCACAGCATAGATATTACCGCTCTCATCATAGACTTTGACTTGTTCAAAACCGTCTTTGGATAACGCCATCGCCTTGACATCTACCACCGTTTCGTCCACCTGTGCAGGGGTCATTTTAGCAGGGATAAACGGCATTCCCACTTTAACGCCATTAATCTGCGCATCAGTAGCAACTGTTGAGCCTAAAGCATAAAGTGGAATATCCATGGGTAATAGTAACGGGTCAATATAGGGATGATGTTCACTGCCTTTATCAATGCGGTGAGTATCCACTAAGGTTTGTAATGCATCTAAGCTCATCATTTTATCACTTGGATACCCAGCTACTTGAGAACGATGTAAACGACTGACATAGGCGCCACAGCCTAACACTTGACCAATATCATCCACCAATGAACGAATATAAGTGCCTTTTGAACAATGCACGCGCATATCCAGTTCTACGCCTTCAATACGTAAAATATCTAACGCAAAAATAGTGATATCTCGGGCCGGACGGTCAATTTCTATCCCCTGGCGGGCATACCAGTATAGCGGCTTACCTTCATGTTTAAGCGCTGAAAACATGGATGGAATTTGTTTAGATGCACCTACAAAACTTAAACATGCTGCACGTATGTCATCTTCTGTACTGGTCACAGGTAGGGTCGATACGACTTCGCCATCGGCATCAGATGTCGTCGTACGAATACCTAATGTGGCAGTCACTTCATACGTCTTATCTGCATCGAGTAAAAATTGAGAAAACTTAGTTGCTTCACCTAAACAAATAGGCAACATACCACTGGCAAGCGGATCAAGGGCACCTGTGTGCCCTGCTTTCGCAGCACCATACATCGCGCGTACTTTTTGCAGGACATTATTGGACGACTCACCTAGAGGTTTATCTAATAAAAATACACCGTTAATTGCACGGCCTTTACGACGACGCCCCATGAACTAGTCGTCGTTTTTGGGTGAATCAGTGGTGTCCGCAGCATCCGTATCCGCTGGACTATCGCCACGCTTTGCTTCTTCATCACGCGTTACTTGAGACACAATATTAGAAATACGCATGCCTTCAGTAATAGAACGATCTTGGATGAATTTTAATGCTGGAGTATTGCGCATTCGCACGCGACGAGATAACAAACCGCGCACAAACCCTTTACCCTCTTCTAGCAGTGCCATGGATGCTTTGACTTTCTCTTCGTCCATCTCTAAAAATGTGACATAGACTTTAGCGTGGGCTAAATCACGAGAGATCTCCACACCAGACACTGTCACCATACACAACTCAGGTGCTTGGTGTTTAAATTCTTGATTCAGAATGCTCGCAATTTCTTTATGTACTTGTTGCGAGACTCTATCGGTACGCGAAAATTCACGAGCCATATTAAATTCCTTCATTCGGTTGTGATTCAGGACACAACACTTAATCAAATAAAACAAAAACGGAGGCTAGCGCCCCCGTTTATTTAAATTGTACCCGTCACGCATTATAACTCGCGTGATACTTCGACAATCTCAAATACTTCGATTTGGTCACCGACTTTAACATCATTGTAGTTCTTCACGCCGATACCACATTCGATACCTTTTTTGACGTCTTGAACATCATCTTTAAAGCGACGTAGTGACTCAAGCTCACCTTCGTAGATAACCACGTTTTCACGTAGGACACGAATTGGGTTACTGCGTTTAATGACACCTTCAGTAACCATACAACCGGCAATCGCACCAATCTTCGGTGATTTGAATACATCACGTACTTCAGCTAAACCAATGATTTGTTGTTTGAACTCAGGAGCAAGCATACCGCTCATCGCTGCTTTCACTTCATCAATCAGATTATAGATAACTGAGTAATAACGTAAATCAATTTCTTCCGCTTCAATCATACGACGCGCAGTTGCATCAGCACGTACATTAAAGCCAACAACAATCGCACTCGATGCAGCCGCTAAGGATGCATCAGTCTCGGTGATACCACCAACACCAGAACCAACAATATTCACTTTTACTTCATCAGTCGATAGTTTAACTAATGACTCAGAAATCGCTTCTACTGAACCTTGAACGTCGGCTTTTAATACCACATTAAGTTCAGATACATCACCGGCTTCCATGTTCGCAAACATGTTTTCCAATTTCGCTTTCTGTTGTTTTGCTAATTTCAATTCACGCTGTTTAATCGAACGCTTAGACGCGACTTCACGCGCTTTACGCTCATCGTTAACGACAAGTGCATCTTCACCTGCAATCGGTACACCCGATAGACCTAATACTTCAACCGGAGTAGAAGGACCTGCAAGTTTAACTTCTTGGCCATTCTCATCACGCATCGCACGAACACGACCGTATTCAAGACCACATAATAAAATGTCACCCGCTTTTAATTGACCTTCTTGGATCAATACCGAAGCGACTGGGCCTCGTCCTTTATCTAGACGAGATTCGATAACAATACCACGACCAGGACCTGTTGGTACGGCCTGGTAATCTAATACTTCAGCTTGTAGATTAATGGCTTCTAATAACTCGTCAATCCCCAAGCCCGTCTTCGCCGAAACGCTGACGAACTGATGCTCACCGCCCCACTCTTCAGAAATAACTTCAAGTTGTGATAACTCAGTTTTAACTCTGTCTGGATCAGCTGCTTCTTTGTCCATCTTGTTTACAGCCACAATCAAAGGCACACCGGCAGCTTTCGCATGCTGAACCGCTTCTTTAGTTTGTGGCATGACACCATCATCGGCTGCAACGACTAAGATAACAATATCAGTTGCGGTTGCACCACGGGCACGCATGGCAGTAAACGCCGCGTGTCCAGGGGTATCTAAGAAGGTGATTTTACCGTTATCCGTTTCAACTGAATACGCACCAATGTGCTGGGTAATACCACCCGCTTCACCGTCAGCAACTTTAGCGCGACGAATGTAATCAAGTAATGACGTTTTACCATGGTCAACGTGACCCATGATAGTAACTACTGGTGCACGAGGCGCTTTATCCCCGCCCGTTGCATCAGCGATCAATTCATCTTCTAATGCATTATCATTCACTAACTCATATTTATGACCCATTTCTTCAACGACTAATACCGCTGTATCTTGGTCTAACACTTGGTTAATGGTTGCCATTTCACCCATCTTCATCATCGTTTTAATGACTTCGTTGGCTTTAATCGCTAATTTACTGGCTAACTCACCCACAGTGATTGTTTCGCCTAACTTCACGATACGTTCAACAGGTGCAGCTGGCTTGTTGAAACCTTGTTTCAGGTTTTCACCGGCTTTTTTCTTCTTACGACGACGTGAACCACGTTCTACTTTCAAGTCATCAAGATCTTCAGCTTCTTGTGCATAACGGTTAGAGTGAACGTGAACTTCTTCAGCTTCTTGAGCTTTACGACGTTCTTCTTCTTCTTTCCAACGACGCTCGTTTTCTTCTGCAAGTTTGCGAGCTTCTTCTGCTGCTTTTTTAGCATCTTCTTCAAGTTTACGCTGTGTTTCTTCTTCTTGCTGTTTACGCAGCTTTTCAGCTTCAGCGCGAGACGCTTCTTGTGCTGCTTTTTCTTCAGCAGTCATTTGTGGTTCGTTCTTCTTACGCTCTTCTGCTTCTCGCTTCGCTTTTTCAGCGCGAGCGATTTGTTCAGCTTCTGCTTTCTTACGTGCTTCAGCTGCTTCTTTTGCTTTATTCTCAGCTGCTTTACGTGCTTCTTCAGCCGCTTTTTGTTCCGCTTCTAATTTTGCTTGCTCAGCTGCCTGACGTGCAGCTTCTTCCGCTGCTAATTTTGCTTCATCTTCAGGACTACGCTTCACAAAAGTACGTTTCTTACGAACTTCTACTTTGACATTTTTAGATTTGCCTACTGATAATGTACTGGTGGTTTTACGCGTCAGTGTCATCTTTTTGGGCGCGATATTAGCATCACTACCATGCGCTTTAGCAAGATGATCTAGTAATTGCTTTTTCTCTGCCTCAGTGACGTTATCACCTGCTTTTTTAGTTAAGCCAGCATCATTAAATTGTTGAACTAAGCGATCAACGTTGGTGCCTATGTCACCCGCGAGTTTTTCTATGGAAACTTCAGACATTGTCCTCTCCTTTTTGTTGACCGTTATTACTCTTCGTTGAACCACTTAATATTACGTGCAGCCATAATAAAGTCGCCTGCGCTTTTTTCATCAAGTCCTTCAATATCACAAATCTCATCGGTACCTTGTTCGGCTAACTCTTCTAAATCAGTTACGCCTTGTTTAGCTAACGCGACGGCTATTTCATTCGTCATGCCAGCAAGATTTAATAACTCTTCTTTTGGCTCTAACGATTCTTCGTCGGCCAACGCTTTAGTGGTCAGATATGCACGAGCACGGTTACGTAACTCTTCAATGATATCTTCATCTAATCCTTCAATTTCTAATAATTCACTTACCGGAACATAAGCGATTTCTTCAAGTGAAGTAAACCCTTCACTCGCTAACACGCCCGCAAATTCTTCATCAATATCTAACCCAGTAACAAATACATCAATGATTTGTGCACTTTCGTCTTGTTGTTTCTTTTCTAGGTCTTCAATCGTCATGACATTTAATTCCCAGCCAGTTAACTGGCTAGCTAAACGTACATTTTGACCTGATTTACCAATAGCTTGTGCCAGGTTATCAGGCTCAACAGCCACGTCCATCGTCATAGTATCTTCATCTGCAACGATACTTGCCACTTCAGCTGGTGCCATTGCATTGATAACGAACTGTGGTGCTTCTTCATCCCATAAGACGATATCAACACGTTCGCCACCTAATTCAGATGATACAGCTTGTACACGTGAACCACGCATACCGACACACGCACCGACGGGGTCAAGGCGTTTGTCATTGGTTTTCACAGCAATTTTTGCACGAGAACCAGGATCACGTGCTGCTGATTTAATTTCTAAGGTTTCTTCTGCAATTTCAGGTACTTCAAGACGGAATAATTCAACAATCATATCTGGGTGAGTACGAGAAATAAATAATTGTGCACCACGTGCTTCAGGACGGATTACGTACAATAAACCACGTACACGATCACCTGGGCGGAAATTTTCACGCGGTAACATGTCATCACGATAAATAACACCTTCAGCGTTATTGCCTAAATCGATAATAACGTTATCGCGATTCACTTTTTTGACCGTACCGGTAACCAGTTCACCCACACGATCTTCATATTCAGCGATCATTTGTGCACGTTCTGCTTCACGCACTTTCTGGAAAATCACTTGTTTTGCAGTTTGTGTCGTAATACGGTCAAATTTAATTGATTCAATTTGCTCTTCAACAAAATCACCAATCTGAATTTCTGGCTCATCAATCTGTGCTGCAGAGATAGTCATCTCAGCATAAGGGTTTTCTTGTACTTGGTCATCAGGGATAACTAACCACTGACGAAAAGTATCAAAATCACCAGTAGCTCGGTCAATGGCAACACGCACTTCTATCTCACCTTCATTTTTCTTTTTAGTGGCTGTAGATAATGCGAACTCGAGTGCTTCAAAGATTTTTTCTTTGGGTACTTGTTTTTCATTTGAAACCGCTTCGGCAACTAATAAGATCTCTTTACTCATGATACTCTCTTCCTAATTTGATGAACCTAGTCAAAGACCGGGACAAGATTACCTTTTTCTATATTCATAATAGCCAGTGTATAAGACTGACCATCAACTTCAACCACTATGTTATCGTTTTCACAAGATAATAAAGTGCCTTTAAAATTACGACGTTCATTCATCGGCATGCGTAAACGCACAGCGACCATTTCCCCAACTATCGCTTCATAATGAGCGGTTTTAAATAGAGGACGGTCCATACCCGGTGATGATACTTCTAAATTATATTCAGTGTTTATCGGATCTTCTACATCCAATATTGCACTGGCTTGCTGAGAGACATCTGCACAATGATCTACACTAATACCGTCAGGATGATCGATAAAAACGCGTAAAATTGAATGTTTACCCGCTCGAACAAACTCCACACCGACCATTTCAAAGCCAAGTGACTCTGCTGCTGGGGTAAGCATCTCTGTCAATTTTTTTTCAAGTTGTGACAAAACACGACTCCATAAATGAAAAAAGGGCATAAAGCCCATTTTGATATCGCATAAACGAAAAAAGCCCCTTACAAGCAGGGGCTTTTTACAAATTTTTGGACCCTAGTCCACTATACATCTGAATGCTATATACTAAGCATTCAAGTGGTTGCGGGAGCAGGATTTGAACCTACGACCTTCGGGTTATGAGCCCGACGAGCTACCAGACTGCTCCATCCCGCGCTTGAAACTGGTTTGTGAGGTTTGCTGTGCTTCCCCTCTCAAGTGGTGCGTATTATACATAGCACAGATTATGACGCAACCCTTAATTCACAATAAATGGTAAGTTTTATTTGAGTGATGATTAAACCATCAATTACTTAAACATTTCCATCTTATTTGCTAGTTTTATGTCCAATTCACTGATCCCGCCTACATCATGGGTTATTAAATTCACCTCTACTTTATTATAAGTATTTGACCACTCAGGATGATGATTCATTTTCTCAGCCCAAATCGCCATTTGTGACATCCAGCCAAAGGCACGAATAAACGAATTAAATGTAAATGTTTTATATAGGCGGTTCCCATTAAGTATCCATTGTTCCTCAGGGGGCAATGAAGTATTTAATTCTAGTAATGCTGCTTGGATCTGTGTGGAGGTAAGTTTCTCGGCCATATTATGTACTACTTAATATTGTTACTGATTAATAGCATATTAAATGGATTTAGATCACATAAAACCATTCTTACTTAAATGCATAGATAGCATTGTAAAGATTTGTGTTTTTTATGTTAATGAGTAGACATATTTACGCTCATCTATTAATCTAAATAATAATAAAAAGCGTATAACATAAACAAAACTAATAAGCGTAATTATTATGAACCTACATAGAATCGATTTAAATCTATTTGCCGTCTTTGATGCTATATATACTGCAGGTAGTTTGACTAAAGCAGCAGATGTACTTTGCATCACCCAGCCTGCGGTCAGTAACTCGTTAGCACGTCTGCGCGATATGCTCAACGACCCATTATTTGTCAGAACGGGTCATACTATGACCCCGACCCCCGTCGCACAGAACATTATTGTCCCTGCACGGGCTGCTTTGGAATTGCTTCGTAAAAGTGTCCAAGCGAGTCATGTTTTTGATCCTCAAGTTGCCGAAAAACAGTTCAATTTTGCCAGTCGTGATTTACTCGAAGTGAGTATATTGCCACGTTTATTAGCACATTTAGAAAATGGCTCACCGAATATTACCTTAGCCAATTTTGAAATATCTCGCTCTAAAGTAGTGGCAGAAATGGCCAATGGCAATCTTGATTTCTTCGCTGATGCATCGACATTCACTGACCCACATTTACACAAAACCTGTATCGCGACAGACCGTTACGTGGTCATGGCCAGGAAAAATCATCCATTGTTAAAACAAGGTTGTGATTTAGACACTTTCTTATCAATGGATCATATTAATGTTGCTTACCGTCAAGATGGCTCTAGTGTTATTGACGTTGCGTTGGATAATTTGGGCCATAAACGTAAAGTGAAATTCCATTCACAGCATTTTTTAACGGTGCCCAGTGCGTTAGTCAAAACCGATATGGTGGCGTGTTTACCCTATCACTTAGCTAAACATTATGATTTAGCCATGTATGAAATGCCGATTGAAATGCCTAAAATGGAGTATTTTTTGTATTGGCATGTATCAATGGATGAAGATCACGCCCATCGCTGGATGCGCGAACAAATTATGGAAGTATCAAAAGTCTACCAATCCAACTAAATTTTCAGTACAAAAAAGCCCATCTATATAACCTATATTAGATGGGCTTTTTTACGATTAAGTTGTTTAACGTGTTTATACTTTAAATAAGGCTTCAGGCATGTTCATCAAATTATCAGAACCCGTTCTGATCGATGATACTAAACTACGTGTCCGAGTTAATAATCGGTCGAAATAGAATTGTGCCGTCATTAGTTTTGCTTCATAAAAATCTTTATTACCTTCACCAGCATCGATTTTTTGTTGCGCCACTACCGCCATTTTCAGCCACATATAACCTACGATTACGTATCCAGAATACATCAGATAATCAACCGCAGCTGCACCTAACTCATTTGGATTCTGTTGTGCAGATAAGCCGATTTCACCCGTCAGCTGTGCCCATTCATCACAATGTGATTGAATTGCGTTTGCCATCACATTAAATTGTTGATGCTCACGAATACTCGCACAATACGTTAATATTTCAGTCTGCATCACTTTCAGTAATTCACCATTTGACCCCATGATTTTACGCGCAAGTAAATCAATCGCTTGGATCCCAGTTGTGCCTTCATACATCGTACAGATACGTGTATCACGGGCCAATTGTTCCATGCCCCACTCTGCGATGTAACCATGCCCACCATAAACCTGCATACCATGAGAGGTGGTTTCTAATGCCGTTTCCGTTAAAAATGCTTTTACGATCGGAGTGAGCATAGATAACTTTGCATCAGCCAGCTGCTTTGCATCTGCGTCAGTACCGTACAATGTTTCATCTACTAATTGCATACAATAAATGGCTAGTGCTCGATTTCCTTCGGCAAAGGCTTTTTGTGTTAAGAGCATGCGACGCACATCCGGATGGACAATGATAGGATCAGCAGGACCGTCTGCATTCTTTTTGCCTGTCATTGAACGAAACTGTAATCGGTCTTGAGCATACGCTAATGCACCTTGAAAGGACGCCTCTGATGCGGATAGCCCCTCTAATCCTGTACCAATTCGGGCAATATTCATAAAGGTGAACATGCAATTTAATCCACGATTAGGTGCACCGATTAAAATACCGCGTGCCTCATCAAAATTCATTACACATGTTGCGCTGCCTTTAATGCCCATCTTGTGTTCAATGGAACCACACTTAACTGTATTTCTTTCCCCCTTATTACCTTGCTCATCCACATGATATTTAGGTACGATAAATAAAGAGATACCTTTTGTTCCTGCAGGCGCGTCAGGTAATCGAGCCAGTACAATATGCACAATATTTTCAGACATATCATGCTCACCCGCAGAGATGAATATTTTGGTACCCGAGATGCGATAAGAACCATCTTCATTTGGCTCCGCCTTACATTTAAGCATCCCTAAATCAGAACCACAATGTGGTTCAGTTAAGCACATAGTACCGGTCCACGTGCCCGCGACAAGATGATGTAAAAACATCTCTTTTTGTTGTTCTGTCCCATGTGCCTTTAAGGTATCAATGCACCCTTGCGATAAACCAGGGTACATCGCCCATGAATGATTCGCACCAGAAAACCATTCGGCCATCGCTGACGCTAATGAATAAGGTAACGCTTGACCACCATATTGCTCAGGATGTGCCATCGACGGCCAGCCACCTTCTACATATTGTGCATAAGCTTCTTTGAAACCGCTAGGCGTCGTAACAACACCATCATCCCAATGACACCCTTCAGTATCACCCACGGCATTAATCGGTGCTAATACATTTTCTGCGAACTTTGCCGCTTCTTCATAAATTGCATCCACTAAATCAGGGGTGGCATCGTTAAATCCAAGTCGTTGATAGTGTGATTCAAAATCAAATACATCATTCATGACAAATAAAGTATCTTTTTTAGGTGCTTGATAATTTTGCATCTGGACTACTCTCTTTTGGTAGATAGTATTGTTATAATTTAGTTAATGGATATTAGGTGAGAGATGCAGTTTTTAACACTTTATTGGTTTTATGATTGCCTATTAGTTTTGATAATTACGGGATGACGATGAGTTTTCCTTTTGCTTTTCTATGGTTCAAATCATTCAACGCTGCGCTGGTATCTGCTAGTGCATAATGTTTATCGACATGCACCGTCACATCGCCATTGATTAACCAACCAAACAATTCTTTCATATTTTGTTGAAACACCTTAGGCTCATGCATAGTAAAAGAACCCCAGAATACGCCCACAACTGAATACCCTTTCACCAGCGCTAAATTCACAGGAAATTGTGGGATCACACCACCGGCAAAACCCACGACTAATAGTCGTCCGTTCCAAGCCATAGATTTACTGCATTGATTAAAAATATCTCCACCAACACATTCATACACTACATCCACACCTCGCTTGTGCGTGATTCGATTGACTTCTTCTTTGATGTTTTGTTCAGTGTAATTAATCGTATAATCAGCACCTTGATTTACCGCAAAATCTAATTTTTCGGGTGTCGAACATGCTGCGATGACGGTAGCGCCTAATTTCTTAGCTATCTGTACTGCAGCAATCCCCGTTCCACCTGCAGCGCCTGTGACCAGGATGGTTTCACCGGGTTGGATTTGTGCACGTTGCACTAATGCATGATGAGCCGTTGCATGAGCCGTTATCAGACCTGCCGCTTGATCAAACTCAATCGCCTCAGGTAATGGCATGACATGCGTCATTTTACATGTAACATATTGTGCAAACCCTCCTAACATACTCAAACCAATCACACGCATGCCCACACTTAAGTGATTAACATTTTCTCCCACTGCAACAATGATCCCTGCCACTTCATTGCCAGGGATAAAAGGCCTGTCAGGTTTCATTTGATATAAGCCTTGCACCAACAAACTATCCGGAAAATTCACACCTGCGGCATGGACTTGAATCAGTACTTCATCAGCATTAGGCGTCGGTACCGCTAACGATTTGACCAGCAGATTTTCCACCGGCCCAAATTCATCACACACGACTGCATTCATCATAGTTGGAAGCGATACACTGTTATTAGTTGTGTTCATGATTTTACCTCGTTCTTTTTGTATTTATGAGTAAGTAAAAAGGCTTGTGTTACCTTCAAGCTCCAGATGGGGAATTTGATTAAAACTCGTTTCAAATAGTTGTGAAGACGACACTAAGTATTGATGATAACTCGCATTTCTGATTTGTAAGTTAGTGTCGATTAATTTATCGACACTCAACTCCAGGGTATATCCTTTAAGCATCGCTATCGCGCCACCGGAAGTGGCGATTAAAATATGCTTTGCATCTGAAGATTGTTGAGTAATTTGAGTAATACCATCGACAACACGTTGTTGAAATTCTTGCCAAGTCTCTGGCAACCCTAAAAGCTGCTCACGTGACCAAGCTATCATCGCATTTTTTAATAACCGATAGAATTCTGCTCGTGGCGCACTGCTACTCGGCATACTTGTATTAGCATAGGATAAATATGATGTGATCACCGCTTCGAAATCAAACTCATTAAAATGCGCTAATTGTGTGAATGCTTTAGTCTGATTCGGCATATTAGCCAGTATTTGCTGTGCCGTTTCATGATGACGCACCATGTTCCCTGTATAGACGGCATCAAATTGAGTGCCTATTTGGTGAAAATAACGACCCAGTATCTGTGCTTGTTCATGACCTAACGGACTCAGCTGATCGTAATTATCTGTGCCATATGAAGCCTGTCCATGTCTGACTAAGGTGATTTTTTGCATTGTTGTCTCCATGATAGTGGTTAACTAGTGTATGGATAATTGGCGTAAAAACTAACTTTTGTTGCTGAATACTTGATCATCACTAAGAGATTATTTGTTCTACATCAATATCCAAACTCTTGTTTTGATTATTATAGTGTTTTTATCGCACCCATGTTACTCAGTCAGCATGGACAATGAGTGAATGTCACGTTATGAATCTACTGAAACAGACCTATGAATTAACACCAGCGGAACATATTGCGTATTTATACCAACGCAATGTCCCTAGATATACTTCGTACCCGACTGCTTTGGAATTTTCAGATGATGACTATAATACGCCTCTATTAGCGAATATAGCGAACCTTACGACGCCTATCTCACTGTATATACACATACCATTTTGCCATTCGCTTTGTTATTACTGTGGCTGTAATAAACGAGTGACTCGTGACAATAGTAAAGCAGATGAGTACTTGCATTATTTAGGGTTAGAAATCGCGCAAATAGCACAGCATAATCCTGAAATTACTATCAGTCATATTCATTATGGTGGCGGTAGTCCTAGTTTTTTATCGATTGAGCAGCATACTAAACTGATGCACTTACTGACTTCACATTTTAACTTGGTAAGTGAATGTCAAATGAGTATCGAGTGTGATCCTCGAAATTTAACCTCCCCTTACATTCAGCATTTAGCTAAGCTGGGATTCACACGTATGAGCTTAGGGGTACAGGATGTTGATCCTATCGTACAAACGACCATTAATAGAGTGCAATCATCATCCCATATTCAAGCATGTATAGCCGATGCCTATCACGCTGGTTTTTCGTCTATTAATTTAGATATTATCGTCGGTTTACCTGAACAAAACTTAACGACTATTCAACACACATTAAGTGCCTTAGCGCAATTTAATGTAGACCGTATATCCGTATTTAACTATGCACACTTGCCAGAACGATTCGCTGCCCAGAGAAAGTTTTCAAAACATAATATGCCTGCGCCAGAATTAAAACAGCAAATGACATCTCATATTGCTCAAACACTACAGTCTATGGGCTATCAAGCTATAGGGATGGATCATTTTGCTAAGCCTAATGATTCGCTTGCTGTTGCAGCAAATAAAGGTGTTTTGTCGAGAAATTTTCAAGGCTACACCTGTGATCAAAACGATCAGATACTCGGACTTGGGGTGAGTGCAATCTCCAATATCAGTCACATACGTGCACAAAATGCAGTAGATTTGAAACGATATTACCAACAAGTGACCACCGAAAGTTTACGACATAAAGGACGTCAACTGACTCAAGACGATCTTATTCGAGGGGATCTCATCAATCAATTGATGTGTAACTACACGATTAATTTAGCCGCCATCAGCCAGCGTTGGAGTATTGATGCTGATAAATATTTTGCTCATGAAATTGACTCACTGGCATTTTATAGCAGCTTAGGTATCGTCACAAAGCACCAGCAGCAATATTCAATTTCAACCCAACACAAACCTTTGGTCAGAGTTATCGCACAATTATTTGATCAATATAAAAAAGATCAAACCCGCTTTTCATCTGTTATTTGAGTTAGACAAGGTTTATTGGGTTCAATCACTATATTCGTATGGCGTGCATGAGTAGTATAAATCGCTTTGACAAAATCGGGAGCAGCCCCTGTGACTGCCACATATTGTTTAGCGCGAGTAATACCGGTATACAACAATTCTTTACTCATAGGATGTATTAGTCCTGAAGGTAAGACAATTAGCACTTGGTCAAATTCACTGCCTTGAGTTTTATGAATAGTCATGGCATAAGCAGATTGAAACTTTGCGATCCGGTAAGGTGAAATCGCCAGAGGGGCTTGGTCACCTCTATCGATATACGCAGTCAACTGTTGTGCTTCGTTACGTAGGATCACACCAGAGTCGCCGTTATAAATCCCTAATTGCATATCATTTTGAGTGATCAGTATCGCCTTACCGTGATATAGATGACGATCTGGATCTGCACTTTTTTTAGTGGATGGATCTAACAACTGGTCTATAGCTTTATTAATCCCTTCAATCCCCATAGCCGAGTGTCGAATGGGTGACAGGATCCGAAATTGTCGCAGTAATGCTAAAGCGGCAGTTGGTTCCAACGTACATAACAAAGGCTTAAAATAGGCATCGCTCATAGTTTTGATTAATGCATTAAAGTTATGTTTCACTTGCTGTTCATCAACTTCATCAGGGCGATATAATAATGTTGAAGACGCGAGGTTAGATAATTTTGGTGATGAAGTCGACCAGCGTGTGATTACGTTATCTAGCGCAGTAATTGCTCCGTTGACGTTATTTTGATAAATCGCATTCGCTAGTTCATTAACATAATGGGTGGAACGCATATTAGTGAGTAAAGTGGCCGCATAATCATTCCATTGACTATTCTCACCGGGGATCTCGGCGCATGATGTCAGGTATTGTGAGCTTAATTCAGAACTTACTGACTCTACCCATTGCATCATAGTGGAGGAAAATTGATTCACGTGCACGGGCATGACATCTTTTAAAATATTACCTGACTCAACAGAAGGTAACTGTGCCGTATCACCAATCAATAATATCCGAGTGGAAGGCTTTACCGCACTGAGTATTCGAAACATCAGGCGAGTATCTAACATGGAAGCTTCATCAATGACTAACACGTCATGAGGCAATGGATTACCCTGATGATATTTAGCATAATTGCGATGATATCCTAACCCAAGTAATCGATGCACAGTGGAAGCGGTAGTGGGTATATTAGCCAACAGTTCAGGTGCAATACCTTGACGACTTAGGTGTTGAACTTCATTGACGATTGATTCACTCATTCTTTGGGCAGCTTTACCTGTAGGAGCACACAGTGCAAAGTTCAATCGTTTATCCGCTTGCGCTAAGTGCAATAATAAGGTTCGGATCACCGTATACGTTTTACCAGTACCAGGACCCCCGTTAATAATAAAAAACGATTGATTTAATGCCGTGACACTCGCCATCGCTTGCCAAATATTCTTAATTGGACTGGGGTAGAGCTGTTCAAACACAGTCTTAACATTGGGGTTGAGTCGCTCATTTGAGGTCGTAATTTTCTGTGATATCTGTTGAGAAATAAACTGCTCATATTCGTAAACCTTTCTAGAAAATAAACGTTGCTTATCGATGACGAGAAGCTGACCATGTATGGGATGAGCAATTAACGCATGGATACTCATCTCAATTTCTTCATATGAGGTGCATTGAGCCCCCGTCAATGATTGCCCATTTTCAGTTGCATACTGAGTTGAATTCTCACTATCCATCTTTTCAAAAAACTGATTATTGACGAGACTAGTTAAATCAATATAACTGTTCCCTGCACATTGCGCTTGCTGAAGCAACAACAACGCCACAAATTGATGTGTAATGATGTGCGGATTAACCCGATAAAACGCTTCAATATCTTCATAGGCTTCATTAGCCACATTAGGTTTATAGTAAGCGGATAATTGTGTCGCCACTAATAATTTATCATGAGGTTCAGCATGACAACGTTGGATTAATTGGGTAAATGAACTCATAACTCCCCCTGCCCATCTGTCATCAGCGATGGAAATGTCTGTGCTAAATACTGTAAATCGGTCATGCTGATTGGCTTAAAGTAAATACCACTATGCGCAGGTGCTTGAGGACTCATGCCTCGAAGATATAAGTAATATACTCCCCCTAAATGGCGACTGGGTTCATAATCAGGTAAGACTAACGAAAGGTGAAGATGTAATACCCACACATAAATCAAGTACTGTAGATCATATTGTTTTGATTGAATATCCGCCAATAATGCATCTGGGGTATAGCCCTCAAAACCGTTTCCTAAATGCGTTGATTTATAATCACACACAAAATATTGGCCATTGACTTCGAAAATCAAATCAATAAACCCTTGCATCATGCCTTCTAACATATCTGTGGCAAGGTTCGGCAGCGTATTCTCATCCCGATGATGTTGTAACAATTTTCCTAATGAGGCTATCGATGTGTCTCCTAGAGGGAAATAGAATTGTGGCTCTCTTAACGTGTTAGCTTTAGGTAGCTGTTTCAACATAAAATTACTGTCGCTGTGAGCGTGGTAAATGGGTGTACTTAGCACTTCATCTAACCAACTGGCAATGGCGTCAATGTCATTTTGATGATCAGGTAAAAATTTTAGGCACTCCTGTTCAATAAGGGTGTTATCTAAAGCTTCTGTAAAATCGCTATGTTCTAACACATTATGCAATAACTGACCTGCATTAGCCCCCTTAGTCAGAGTGAAACGTAGCGGTAGAGTATCGTCCTGTTTATCGCTAGAACGATCAGATTTAGCGTGATCATCACTATGTGTTTTGGCGTTCAAATCAATCTCTTTAGTACGATTGACAATACTGGAATATGAATATATACGCCATTGAGATTGGGTTGGCCCTGTATAGGTTAACGCCTTGAGATCAGGTTGATTAGATAACTTAGAGTACATCGATAGATGCAAATTATCTGGTATTGTATGACTGGCAAATAGAGAACTATCAGCCCCTGCAAGTGCCTCCATGTATTCAATGACACTGTAATCATGGGTATCTGCGACTTTCGCCAACATATGGTGTATGGCCGTGTTGTCGGCATAGTGAATCGATTGGTAACCTAAATAACATCGATGTGCAGCCCGCGTAATCGCCACATACAATAAACGTAAGGCCTCTCGTTGCGCTTGTTCGATCTGAATCGCATCTTTTACGGGAAGACGCGCAAGAAAATGACGTTTTTCTTGTGCATTTGTATCATAAAACGTGGTGAATTTAGCTTTTGAGTTAATTAAATCTCGATTTCCAAAGCTATCAAATGGCACAAACACAATCGGATATTCTAAGCCTTTTGAGCCATGGATCGTGACAATTTTAATTAATTCACTGTCTGATTCTAATCGTTGATAATATTCATCAGCCTCATTACCTGCCGCTAATTTTTCATACAAAAAAGATGCGGTCATACTCGGTAACGGATTAGTTCTCTCAAACTCATTTAACAAATCAGCTAGCTGCATGTAATTAGTCATGATCCGTTCAGCGTCTAAACAATCACCATAAAGCGTAAATCGGGTTTTCAATACATGAGTCAGCATCACCAAAATACCCTCATCCTGCCATTTATGGAGTAACTGATGTGCAGCGAGCTTGTACTGTTCAATGTCGTCAGGTCGGCTATCTAGTGCATAAAGATCCTCAGGCTGACATCCCATTAAATCTGTCGCGAGCATGGTTTTGAAAGGCCGCTCTTGGTTGAAATTTAATAACCCATGTAAAAATCGATATAAATTAGTCGCTTGTTGAGACGTGAATATCGAATTGCGATTACTTAAAATCACACTATTTAAACCACATTGTGCAAATACACGTTTAATCAAATCACCTTGGGCACGTTTATTCACTAGAATAGCAATATCAGCAGGTTGAACCAGGCGATCACCTAGCGTCACGCTAGTCAGTAAACGTTGAATTTCATTGGCAACCCATTTCGACATTAAGATTTGTGCCGAGATTTTATCTAACATGGCGGGTTGTAACTCATTTCCTTCTTGCATTTGATAATGAAAGAAATGCGTCCCTGCATCTGAGCATTCATCTTTTAAAGGCGTATTATTCGCTTTGGCTAATGATGTGGCTAAAATCCAGTTATATTGAATATGATAATCAAATAACTCTTTTTCTGGCACTGGAGGCTCTGTATTAGGGGCATCTGACAGCGATGTGGCCCATGAGGTCATGCTTGATAACTTAGATTGGGTGATATCTAACCCATAGAATAATGTGTTGTAACCATTAATCACCGACGGCGTTGAACGGTAGTTGGTATCCATACTCCAATGAAAACATGCATCCTTAACAGCATTCAGATAAGTAAATACATCTCCACCTCTAAACCCATAAATAGCTTGCTTAGGATCACCAATCATTAGCAACATCAGTTCCGTATTTTTGGGTGGATATACCTGATGAAAAATCGAGTATTGCTCAGCATCTGTATCCTGGAATTCATCAATCAACGCGATGGGATATTGCTGACGAATATACGCAATAAGTTGCTCGTTGCCTGACATTATCTCTTGATATAACAAATGGATGGTATCGGAGTGGTCTAATACACC
>Ga0209771_1000396_pt1 | contig 28863 bp, 26 predicted proteins | sample SaaInl59LU_5_DNA_FD_184639 | JGI IMG/M metagenome (GOLD analysis project Ga0209771, IMG submission 184639) | Marine microbial communities from expanding oxygen minimum zones in the Saanich Inlet - ESP_59LU_5_DNA (SPAdes) (version 2) | ecosystem: Environmental > Aquatic > Marine > Intertidal zone... | reverse complement strand
TTAATTGATCGCCAATTATAGATATAGTTTGTGAATCTGTTTCAGATGTTAGGTAAGATCCTGTAGCTGCTTCTAAATCATCTAATCTAGAGTCTAAAGAGCTTGTATCTACTGATATATTACTTATTCTATTATCAAAAGAAGCACTATCTGTTAAATATGAAGCTGTAAAGTTATTTAAAGCTCCTATACTTGTATGAGACCCAGTTGAAAATGATCCTGTTACTGATTCTAAAGAGGATAGTCTATCATTAATCGAACCAGTATCTATTACAGATGATGTAATATTTAATCTAGCTATATGAGCTGATTGAGATAAGGATGTGACATCACTATCTGATGCATATGTAAGGTCTAAAGAAGAAGAAAAGTTTGTTAATGCATCTACCTCATTTTGAATAGAAGAAGTAAATGTATTTAATGAACTTATATCTGTTTTAGTTAAATTACTTATTGTATTAACAATAGAGCTAGATAAAACTGTTAATTCACTATCAGATGCATAAGTAGCATCAAGAGAAGAACTAAAATTCTCTAAATTATCTAGTCTAGGATTAGTAGAAGCTGTATAAGCATTAATCCTACCAATAGCTTGTATATCGAACTCAGTAGATGATGTTATAAACCCTAATCCAGTAATTTGTGCTGAAGAAGAGATAGTACCTGCTGGTATTATGTCTCCTCCTTCTCCAAATCCTGCTGCTGCTGCAGATGCTGATATAAATAACGGGTCTATATAGGATGCTGTGATAGCATACGACGAACTTATACTCGTATTGACTATTCCGTCAATATTATCTACTGAGATATACGATGCTGTAGTTGCAAACGAAGCTGATTCAGATGCTGTAATGTAACCTAGTACGCTTATCTGTGCAGATGAAGAGATAGTTCCGGCAGGAATCTCTGTTAGCGATGCGGTTACAAATCCATCCTCTAATAGCTGGAGTGAACTTGAGTATAAGTTTGAATTACTTGATGAAATAAACCCAAAGTCACTTATTTGACTAGAGGCTGATATATATGTTTTGTTTTCTAGGTCTGTAATAGCAGATGTATTGGTACCTGTATTAGATCTCAGCGTATCTATCCTACTATCGAACGAAGCACTATCAACTATATTGTTATTATTAATTACTAGCTGAGAACCAGTATATAAGTTAATAGATGCTGAGTGTGCATTAAGAGGAAGTATTGATGCATTGTCAGTTCCACCAGCTTCAAGTGCAGCTATACGGTCCATTACGTTAGTCCCGTTAAAGGTAAACTCAGAACCTGTTATATTAAAAGAACCTGTAAGCGCCAATGCATTAAGCGACGGTACAAGTGCTGCTTGAGTCAGACTACCGGAGTTAAATACTACCGAGCCTGAAAGTTCTGTGGAGAATCCTGCCATGAATTACTTTCTCTATTATTAAATTTTCTAATGTAACAGAGGTGATACCACCTTTAGTATAAATATGGGGTAACTCTTAAAGCTTACCTGAACTTTCTTGAGTAATCTTAAATTCTGATTTATCGAAGAATTTTTTAGTGTTAAATGCAAGAGCATTAACGGCATCCGTAACTATATAGCCTAATAATTTTATATTAAAAGTTGTTTTAACTATCCTATCATTACCTTGTACTAATTCTGTAGCGGTTGTAAACGTATCTATCATTGCTCTAAAGCGATACCTATCAGGAGAGCCCCAATATGAGTCAGAAGCGAAGTTAATACCTTCTACAATCTTATTATTATGCTCCATATAATCTGTATATACTATACATGAGTAAGTTATATTAACATAATCGGGTATTGCTACTGCATGGTACGTTTTAACTGGTTTTCTATTGTTTAGTATATCAAATTTATCATAAGCGTTCTTCTTATTAAACTTCTGTTCGAATATACCGTAGTTATGAGGTGAATTACCGTCTAATTTATTACCTAATTGTCTATTTTTCTCTATACTTTCTCTTCTAAACACTACAATAGGGGCTTGCATCTTGCCATTCTTATCTCTATAGTATCCATCCTTCTGCATTGATGCCCATCTTTCAGGAGAACCATATACTAGTGGTACATTTATAGTTTTTCCGTTCTGAGTTACTTGAGGTTTTAGTACTTCGTTGAAGTAATAGAAAATAGCTTCATCTATATCCTGTATACCTACCGTACTTACCTTAACTGAATCAGTATCTCGAGTAATTTGATACTCTCTTTGTTTTTGTGTCTTTTCGTCCATGTTATCTTGATTCTGTTATACCAACTCTATCAGCTCTAGTAAGATGACAGTCTACTATGATAGACATCGAACGTCCAAAGCCTGATGTTGATGTTCCAATGTTATAATTATTATCAGTACCTAACATAAGTGAATTTTCTCTTACAGTATCTACTTCATAGAAGTCGTTATGCCACTCTATTACGTCTCCAACCTCTGGAACTACTTTAGTATCGACTAAATCTTGTTTAATAAAGGCAAATGATGCTTCTCTACCTAAATCTGGTCCAAAATCATCTATACTAATTACTTGATCACCTCTAGTTATTAAACAATTCAGTTTAACTGCATTCCAGTAAGATTTACTAGTGGATTCCCCGTATAAATTAACATCTGTATCTTCTAAGCTAATTTTATGGTATAAACACTCTTGTTCAATGATATCATGTAGAAGTTCTCTACCTATATTAACCATTAAACTTATATCTCTATCAGATCCGAATCTCATATGCTATTTTTCTTCAATTGTTTCTTCTCCTACCTTAACTGAAACTATATCACTGTATTTCTCTTTAATATTGAGTTTAAATGCTTTAAAAGCTTCTATAGCTTCTTTTTGAGTGATGATTTTTATTTTATATCTAGCTACCTTCAATTCACTATCTTCAGAAGCTAATGTTACTGTGGTTACACCAGGTAAAGCTCTAATAGCATCATCATACCCCTTAGGACCATCTTCACCGTACTGTATTTGTACCATAGCTTCAAATGTCTTATAGTCTAACTCTAATAGTAGTGGAATTAATTTCATTATCCTACGTATATTACCATTGGTACTGATTTTAAGATGTTTTCTACATCTTCAGATTCTTTAGCTTGTGCTTCTAACTGTGCTGCACGACCTGTTGCGTTTAACATCTCTCTTAAGCTAGTCATTAGCTCTATTTTTTCAGTTCTAGCATCAGCTAATAAGTCAGCTTGATTTAAAGTAGCTTCAGAACCCGGTACTGGTAGTGTTGTATATTTACCTCTGATGTATCCTAATAGTTCTTTTGATAATGCTAATGCATATCTGAATATCCACTGTCTACCCACACTGTTTATGTTACTATATTGAGGATTAGTATAAGGAACTTCACCTACATTGGTAATAACATCAGAAGCATTGTTATAATTGACCTGATTCTTATCTTGATTTTGATAATACTCAAACCATAACCTTCCTGTATTAGTAGGAACTGGGAATATTGTAAGTTGACTGTTTACTATCTCAAAAGAATATGTTGACTTTCTAATTTGATCATTAAATTCAATAGCTTGTAGTAATTGAACGTCATATGATGTAGGCATTAACATAAAATTAATACCTGGGGAGAATTTACCGAAGTCAAATGCTGACATTAACGATTGTACTCCTGTTCCTGTACCAGCATATGGATCAAAGTATCTCATAATAGCAGGAGGTGCTTCATGAAAGACTTTTCTTATCTCTATTCCTCCTTGTATACCTTTATCTTTTGACCATGCATCTAAATCGTAGCTTTGTTTACCTCCTACAATATCTAATGAACCCGAATACTTGGTAACATTACCTCCTACTCCTGCTTCAGTACCGTAATGTTTAGACATCTGTATAACCCTGCTTATAGTTGGATCAACTAATTGGTTGTTCATTCTACTACCAGTTGATGAACCTTCTAAGCTAAGGTAATTTTCTCGAATCTTATACTGAAATACTTCATTACCGTAAGTTGTTACTGCTTCTTCAAAGCAAGCAAAGAAAGATGTATCTTGTAGTTCTACGTCCATTAAAGGGTACCCTAATCTAGTACCACAGAATTTAGCTACTTTTATAGCATCATTTTGAAAGTCAAGATCACTGTCGTAGAATCCGAAAGGTGTGGCACTGCCAGAATTAAAATTCGCATTACCATCCCAAATTGTTACATTAGCCATTAATATAGATTTTATTATAAATAGCACATAAAAAAAGAGGCCCGAAGGCCTCTCTTAATATTAATCTAAGCTAGTGCTTATATCTGACCTAAATCAGATACAAATACTTTCGCGTAGAATTCTGGTCTGATCATCTTCTTAGCGTAACGAGTCATTAAACCTTTTCTTGGAGTGAAGGTTTCTGGATCGTATACTAATGGAGTCATCATTAATGGTACATATGGAGAATATACTGCTCCTGCTTCTAAGAATTGACTTCCTCTATAACCCATAAGGATTGTATTTTCAGTCATGTAAGGATTCTTATAAACTTGGAATCTGTTATTCAAAGCACCAACTTTCTGAACGCCCATTGCGAATTGATCTTGATCACCGTTAGTAGCTGCAGCATATCCAGGAATTGATTCTAGGATTGTAGCAACACTTGGAGAACATACTAGGAAGTTTGCACCACCTCTTAATGTTTTCTGGTGAATCTTGTTAGATACTTTTTGGATTTTAGTTCCTAATGTTTGGAACCATTGTCCTTGAGTATTGTAAAAATCAGATCCTGCAGAAGACCATGCTCCGTTTGCCCAAACTTTATTGTTTTGTGCAGACCATCTTTCAGTTGTGTTAGCTTCTAAGATCAACATATCTAAGATCTCTAAATCGATCTCCATAGAGATATATTCAGATAGTAAAGATGTTAATTCTGCTTCAGCATCAATTGAATGATAAGCATTTAAATCTTGTGCAAATTCTGGAGTCCATTGTGCTTTTAACTTTCTAGTCTTAGCAACAATTGCCTCACTTTGTAGTTTAACGTCGATTTCTGGAATAGAAATAGAAGTATCTACTGCTCTGTCTGAATCTGCTTCAAAGTCTCCTCTGTCGTTATCTTTAGTTTGCTTAGAGTATATTACTGTTACATCTCCTGTTACTTTACCTGCAGCAGTAACAAAAGTTACTTTGTCTCCTGCTACTGTAGTAAACTGTGGATATACAGATACAATTTCAGCTCCTACTTTAAGTACGAATGCTCTTGCAGCTAATAGGTCAGCTGATTTTCCAGCTAAATCTACTTCTACTGTTTCTACTGATCCAGTTGCGAATTCAGCATCAAATCCTACATCTGCTAAAGTTCCTGCTGCAGTTGCTGTTGGAGTAAAAGTTCCTGAAGTGTTGTTGATAGAGTAACCGAATTGTCCAGCTCCATAAAGACCTCCAGATACATCTGCATCTTTGATCATTTTTGTTGCACCTTCTGTTACGTTACCGTACAAGTTGTCTCCATCTGCTCTGTTAGCTGAAGCATCACCGTATTTAAAATCTAGATAAAATACTAGACCTGAAGGTAATGACATTGGCTGAACAGATACGAAATCTTGAGCAACGATTTGAGCAAATACTTTTCTTACCAATGGTAAAGCAACTCCAGCCCAGTTTTCACCAGATCCAGCAGTAAAGCCTGCACCACCTTGAGTATTTGTGTTAGCTTCAGCAACTACTTGCTTAGCTTGGTTTTCTAAGATTACGGCCATGTTAGAAGCTTTCTTTCCTTCTAATCCTTCCAATAATCCTGAAGCTTGCCACTTTGTAGCAAGTTTTGCAGAGTCTTCCAACATTACTTTGTGGGTTCCTCTAGCGTCTTCTAATAGGTTATTAATTTCCATGTTAATTTCTTTAAATTTAATTATTTAATTATTCCTGCTAATTTTTGCATTCTTAAGACTGCATCAGATACTTCAGAAATGACTTCAGGCTTTTTAGCCGTGATGCCAGTTGCTTTACTAGCTGATCCTTTGTGTTCTTTAATTGTTGTCTCTTTTTTAGTTCCAACGTTATCAACTACAGTTTCGAATACTAATTTTACTTCTTTAACTGTTTCTGCTTTATCAAAAGCAGCAATAACATTAACTTTTTGAGATTCTGAAAGGTTCTGTGCCTTAAAGATTTTATTAACATAAAGTAACTTTGCATTAAGAATGTTTACTTCGTTTAACTCTGATTTTAGAGTTTCGATAGTAGTCATTGCTTCTGCTAGATCTTCTTTCATAGTTCTGTTAATGTTAGCATCTTTTGAATCAGCTTCATGAGATACCTCTACTTCTGTAGATTCTTCCATTGCGTCTTCATCTTTACTACCATCTTCATCACCTTCTGAAATTCCTTCTAACTCTCTTAATAGTTCGTCTAAGTCAATTTCTTCTTCGTCAGCGCCCATTTCTGGTTCACCTTCCATACCTGGTTCTTCGATTGGAGCTTCATCGCCCATTCCTTCAATATCACCAGCGTCCATATCATCTACTTCAGCGCCGCCGCCTACTTCTGCAGAAATAATGTCTCTAATCATATCTTTGAACTGGTCAACAGAAAGGTTAGATAAATCTTCGTCTCCGTCGATTTCTTCTTCTCCTTCTACTTCTTCTCCTGGTTCTTCGATTGCGTCTTCAGCGTCGTCATCAGATTCTTCTGAATCATCCTCTACTGGTTCTTCGTCTTCTTCAGCTTCTTCAACTGCAGTAAATCCGTCGTTTTCCTCAATCGCTTCGTCTTTTTTGTCTTCTTTAGATTCTGACTCTTTTACTTCCTCTGCTTCGAATGTTGCTGATGCTTCTTCAAGAGTATCGTTATCTATCTCTTGTAGTTTTGCAGCTAACATATCTTTTAAGTGAGGTGTTAAAGTCTCTTCTAAAGCTTCCTTGGCGTTAGCAATAGCGGCTTCACGTACAGACTTAGCTTCAGCAATAGCTTGCTTGAATAAATCTTTGTTTGCCATTTTAAAAATGTTTGTGGGTTTCGTATAGCTATTTAGAGCTATAATGTGAAGTTATAAAATTTAATTGATGCCATATTGAATAGCATATTATGTATATAAATATATACTGTTTACAAAAACCTACGTAAGTAGGGGGAAATAATTTCTGCTTGTGTTTTATTACCTATTTCACCATAGTGATTATCGTCTACTATACCATTTGTTTCTTTAGTAATTGTACCTTTAATTTCTTCAGGCAAATCGTCTATAATCGTCATAGTACCGTCTTTCGGTGTATGAGTTACCATTAAGTCTATTACGTCTCTGCATTCTTTTTCTCTATCTAATACGTACTCTAATGAATAGGTATCAAAAGGTACCCATAAAAAGTGACACTGCTTAGCATCTGTCAATGCTTTCATTGCTCTTACGTATGCTATTACTTCTCTATTTTGTAATATGTTGTCTCTACTAATAAGAAGCTCTTCTTGTGCTTTATATGAAATAGACGGATTAAATGTTTTTTCCGTTGATGGATGTGGATCTGATTCAAGTATATGCCATTCATATCCACCGTTACTAAAGTTTAAAAATTCAAGTCTTTGAACGAATGTAGATTGAAATACTATTATGTCGTCTTTATTCCATGTGTGGTATGATTCTGTTGCTTTCCAAAATTGTAAAGAATTGGAAGAACCTTGACTAGCATGATTATGTAGTTGTAGATTATTTTGCTCTGATAGTAATTCTGGGTATATTTTAGGAAAGTTCCCGCCTCTCCAATCGTAGTAGTCTCTATATGCACCTTTTAGGGGAATGCTACCATCATTTAAAAACCCTGCTGTATAACTACATCCAAAAGTAATTAACTTTTGCATTTTTACACCATTGAACCTACTATCTCTTTACCAACATTGGCTATATCTCTACCTTTCAAAGCACCTTTAGTAAGTGATAGTGCTGCGGAACCAACGTTTGCTCCTCTAATAGCATTAAGTGCTCCAATTCCGGCTTTAACTCCAAGTCCGGCTAAAATTGCGATAAATAAACCTTTTGCAATGTTTTGTCTTTTATTTTTATCTTTAACAAAAGGAGATATAACTTGGGCAATTACATTAACCATTGCTTTTTCATTATTATGAGCCCAATGGTGGATTGCTTCTGCTTTATCAGCAGCTTTATCTAAGTTTAACTTTCTTAAAGCTTTTGCTGCATACTTACCTAATATGTCTATTACTGTATTAGATGCAAGCAACCAACTTAATAATCCAAGTGCAGTTAAAGACTCGTCTAATTGACCGTCTTCCATTTCCTTATCTAAAGCTTGTTTTAGCTGAAGTGCTAATTGCTTCTCCTCGCTTTCTAGTAAAATAGAATGTAATTTCATTATGCTCTTAATATATCGTTTATGATAGAATCTAATCCGCTATACTTGTTTACTTTTACTCTACCTTCTTGTAAAGCTATAGGGTTCATAAATGCTCCATGAGTAGAAGGATTAGATACAAAGTCCCAACATACTAATTCAAAGTCGTCTTGAACTTCTAAAGCTCCTTCGTTTGTTTGTTGAACTGATCCTGTACCTCTAGATGAGATACCAATAGTATGACCTGCTTTACAGATTTCTTTAACGATATTACCTGCTGGTGTATTTAATAGCTCAACACGTCCCATAAGGTCGTCTCCTTTCCACCATAACTTCTTTATTACGTGTGATGCGTTCTTTAAGGAGACAACGGGAGACTCAGGGTGATCAAGTTCTCCAAAAGCATTACCAACCTCAACAAACTCTTTAGTATATCTTTCTGACTCTCTTAATAGAATGTCTTTACTATATGTACGGCCGTTTTGGTTTTGAGCAACTGCTCTTTGTAATACTCCTTCTACCTCATATACTCCAGGTTTAGTTTTGGACTCTCTAATTACTGGTTTAAATGGTGTTACGTCTACTAATAGTTGTGTCATGTTATTTCTTCTTTTCGTTTAAACCAAAAACTGTTTGTTTAGGCTCTGCTTCGAATTCTGATATACCTTGCTGTCTCTTTGCCATATCAATTTCTGCACTAGAGATTGTTTTTACTTTAGGTTGATCTAATCCTTTTGTAAAGCCCATTTTAATTACTGGTTTAAGATCTTTAATGAATGCTTGTTCTATTGCTGGTGCTAAAAATCCACCTACCTTTAAGCCTTCTTCATTTCTAATCTCTCCTAATGTATCGTATATTTTCTGTATCTTAGCTCTAGTCTTATCGAAGTATTGCTCTATATCTGTTACGATGTTTTCTAGTCCATTTATAGAAGACTTCATTCCATCAAATCCTGAATAGTCATCTGCAAATTTAGAAAGTTCTTGAGTTGCTGCTTCCGATAATGTTTCTTTATCTGCTAATACTTTAGTTATAATAGCTTTAAGATGCTCTTTTACGATTTCATCCTTGCCTATTGCTTTTTTAATAGCTTTATCTTTAGCATGTTTATAATCGTCTTTATCTACATCTCCGTCGCCGTCATGATCTTTACCTTTGTTTTCATCCATAGGACCTTCGATCGTGTCTCCTTTACTGTAGACTAATTCTAGGCTGTCATGATACTTATCGTCTACATCGTCCATAGCAACTAATCTACCGTGCTTATCAGAGTAGTATAAATCTTCAGGAGCAATAGATCCTGGTTCGTATTCTTCTTCTAATTTTTTACCTTTCTTTTCTTCTAAGTTCTCAACCATAAATTGAGTTTCTAAGTAACCAAGTATATCTTTTTTAGCGAATTCTATCATTCCAGGTTCTGTCATAGGACCCATCTTCCACTCTTCCCAAGCTTTGATTAAGAAATTGACACCTTTGTCAAATTTAGGACCCATACTTTCTACATAGCCTCCTGTTTCGTAATCGTTTTCAGTTACTACTTTTCCTCCTTTAGTCTTCTTACGACCTTCTGCAATTGCTTCTGGTTCTGAATCACAACTTGCTGCTGCTGCCATTATATGTTTAGCTGCCTCTGCATTACCGTTATTTTGAAAGTGTTGAGCTAAATCTCTAAGATCGTCAGATGATAAGTGGTCGTTAAAACCTTCTTCAACTTCTGCTTCTCTAACAAATCCTCCGTTTTCTTGAATTATATTCTTAATAGTAACTTTTACTTCTTTCTTAAAAGCATCTATATGTTCTTGACATCCTTCTTTATTACCTTCTTCTAATTCTTCAATAGCAAAAGATAAGTGACTTGCTTCTCTATGGTAATTTACGTCTTCAAAAGAATCAAACAAAGCCTGTAATGTAGATAAAGGAGTATTACATGATACTGTAGTAGCATATTTTAACATCCCTTTATAATCGAAATCGGTAGAAAACATATCTCCAGGAGCGAATGGCTTAGACTCTTCACTTACGTTATTTTCTTGCATGTGCTTTTCTTTAGCAGCATCAAAGTCTCCTTTATATAGTTGATCTACTATTTTACGACCAAGCTGTTCTAATTGATCTTGATTAAGTGAATGTGCTTTTTCAAATCCTTTTAAATAGTTAGCACCTATAGTTCCATAGTCAGCAGGATCAATTACGTCATCTGCTGATGCAGCAACTTTTTCTTGCATATAGTCACCAGGCATTTCATAATTTACTGATAGGTACTCTTCGAAGTTATCTAAAGCATCTTGAGGATCTTGTTCATCTTTTGATTCAGGGTGAGTTCTAAAGAAGTCTCCTATAATTTCATCATCAATTAAACTCTTACCTGTTTTAGGGTTTGTATAGTGTTTAATGATAAAATCTGCAATAGATTCTTCTTGATTACTTTCACTAACCTCTTCTCTTAAATCAGCCTTCTTCATACCGTTGAAGGTGTCTTTATCTTTCGCTCCAGGCTTAGTTTCTTTCATCTTATCGTTTTTATCTACTTTAGATGATTCCTGAGCCAATAGGTTATAGTAATGTAAAGGATCTTTGCTTAAGTTTTTTAAAGCTTTATCTTTTGCTTTTGTTTGTGCTTCTCCGTCTGAGCAAGTAACAGGATCATGTCCCATAGCTGTTAATTCTATGTCTAAAGCTCTTCTAAGAGAATCATCTGATACTGTGTCAGGGTTCATCTTTTCAAGAGTAGATTCAGAAAGAACGCCTCTATTTCTAAGGATAGCTACTGAGTCGTGATATCCATTAAATTGGTTAATATGCTGAGGAAATGCTAATCGCATTTGTCTTACGAACTCTCCTTCGGACATTTGTCCTTCGTTTACAGCTCTGTACTTTTCTGTTGCAGTTACTTTTCTCATTTTATTTCTTTATATCCTTGTTTTTTTAATGTCTTTTTAGCCTTTGTAGCTTTACCTAGAAAATTAGGTGTAGCGTAAGTAGCTCCAGTACCAGCTGTGAATGATGCTGATCCTCCAGTTACGTTAGCTTCATCTAACTCTTGTATTACTTCTCTAACTAAAGATACTAGGTCTGCTCTTTTCATTACAGTCTTTTCAATTCTTGTACTAAGTCGTAATATTGTAATAAGTTAATTAGATGAGTATCTGATATCTTCTCTTTATTTGTAAGAGGTTTAATAGACTTAGTTATCTCTTCTAATTTTATTAACACTACCTTATCCTTTACTTTGCTTGTAGATTTTTTTACTTCTTTAATTATTAATTCTAACTCTTCATTTACTACAGTACGTAGTTTAGTTGTAGAATTAACAGAAGTAATAAACTCTCTCAAGATTCTTTTTTGTTCCGGGAGTAGGTCTTTATATTTATCGTTAAATTTTTCAAGTAATATTTTAAATGCTAATAGCTTTAAGTCTTTATCGTACTTAGAGTATTCTTCTATTAAAGTATCTTTAACGTCTGTGTTGTTTTGTTTCTTAGTAGTTAAATGCTCTAATAAAGTTGATTTAAAATTAATCAATAAATTAGGATCTACTAAGTCATTATTATTCTGAGCTTCTAATAAACAGTATAGTGAAGCTAATGCTTTATAATCTGTTGATTGAATATTGAAAAATTCATCACTCTTATATGCTTCTTTAATATCAGATATTAATGCGTATTTTTGAGCTTTAAGAATCTTTTGATCAAACTTTCTAGATATCTCAGTAATAGTTGATAGTATAGATTCAGCTTTATTCTGTCCTACGCCTTTATTCTTAAGTATAAATTCATATAATTTAAACTCTTTTACAAGTACTGTTTTACCAGTGAAGTGCTTTCTGAGTATAGCTAAAGCTGGAGAATCTTTTTTAGATAGAGTATCCGCAGCGATTTGCTTAACTAGCAATTCAAAGATAAGACCTGTATTTCGAAATTTTGAGTGTTTTACTTTCATTCTACACGTTTACTATTATAAATATGGGTTAATTACCTAAATCTTTGATGTTGCCTTCTTTTAACATTTCTGACTCCTTTTCCTCTACAGCATCAAATACTATATTTTTTAACATATCTTTATTTTTATAATAAACTGATTTAGTAGAAACATTTTCCATTACATTATCATTATCGGATGGATACCCACCTTTCATACCATGCTGCCCTAGAGGATCTCTTCCTCCAAGTGCATCATTAGTGCCGTATACAGAAGCTTTTTCTATTGGTCTTCCGCCTTCAGGTCCAGGCTGTCCCCACTCAGGTTCAGTCTCTGAATATCCTTTTGGTACATCGTCAGCTGATCCTCCTTTAGGAGTTGCAACTGATCTTCTACCGTACATAGAAGCTAGATCATGAGGAGTACCGTAAGTAGTTCCAGATTTAGCAGGATCGTTACCTTCCGCTTCGATTTGAGCTAACCTAAACTTACGTTTAGTATCCTCTCTAACTAAATCTCTCATTTCCATATAAGAGTCTTCAGACATATCGAATATATTCTCATAAATATAGTCTGATGAGAATAGTTGACTATCTTTCATTTGAGCAGCTAAATCTACTTTTTCTTTTAATAGAGCTACTTTTTCTTGTTCAAATATAATAGAAGGGGTAGATAATTTAACTTCAAAGTTAGTTAACGACTCACCTGTAAATCCTTGAGTATATAAATGTACTAAGGCTATTTTTGTTAATTCTGATTCTAATATCTTTTGTATTCTTTCTACAGTTCTAGCAAATCTAATATCTTCAGCTGCTAAAGTAGCTTTACCGGATAAGTCTCCTTCGTATCCAAAGTATGCTTTAGGAATCTTTAAAGCTGCAAATAATTTAGCTTGTAGATATTGTACATCGTTAGTACCGTCATACTCTAGTCCTTTTGTTGTATCTATTTTAGTAGATGTATCTCCTCCACGAACAGGTAGATAGAAATCTTCCATCATATTCTGCATGTTAAACTTCAAGTTATATTGACCAGTTTGGGGATCAACATAAGGAGTCTTTTTCATAGTGTTGATAGTCTTTTGCATGAACTGATCAACTTCATTAGGAGGAATTGAACCTACATTAATATAGAACATTCTCTTCTCTGGAGCTCTCATTATTCTATGTATCAACATAGCATCCTCCATTAAGTTAACTTGCTTATATATCTTTCTAGCTGGTTCTAAGTAAGAACGTCCGTAAGGTAGGTATGATGTATCTGATAGTAATCTAAAATGAGCCATCTCATAATTATCAAATACTATTGTTTTGTCAGTAGGTCTTTTTCTGTAGTTTGGGTCTGCTGATGCTGCTATGCCATCTAATTCTAATTGGAATTCTACTTTAGCTGGGTTTTCAGGATCGTTACCTTCATGTCTTATAATATGGTACACTGTATAAGGTAAGACGTTATATACTCCGAATTTTTCTGCTATCTCTAATTTAAGGAAGAAGTCCCCATACTTTAACATATTACGTGTCCAAGACCATAAATTAAATTCTATATTTAAAACATCATAAAATAAGTTATAAAGAACTCTTTGTATATTTTCGTCTGATGATTTTATAGCTACTACCTCTCCTTGATCGTTCTTAATAGTAGCTTCATCAGCTATAATGTCTAATGCTGAAGCTATAATAGGATCTGTGTCCATTGCCTCGTAATCAGCATATAACTGTATTCTAAGAGTCTGGTAGTTTAGATTAGGATTATATATATTCCTATTATTATTCATATACAGTCTACTAAATCGATCAACTAATGAATTAGTTTCATATCGACCTGTTTGCTGTATAGAATTAGTGTCGGCGATCTTTAACTCGTCTCCTCCAATATTACGTATAATTACGTCATTTGAAAAGAGCCTCCTTAATCTACCAAAAAGTGATGTATCCGCCATTACGGTATTATTTTAATTATAAATAGTTCTATTTTAAAAGCCAAGAGATATCTTCTGGTCCTCCAGGTGTTTCTATAAGATAAGGATTATTTTGCTGATTACCAACATTTTTTATGACTGCTTTGTTTCTAGCATTCATATTATTAAATGATGATAATTGAGCTCTTGCTAAATCTATACCTTGTTGTCTTAGTTTTAATGCTGTATCTCTTACATAAAGTGCAGTTGCACAAGCTATAAGTAAATCATCATTATATCTAACTTGGGCTTGAGGCTTACCGTTCTTCCAAACAAATACTCTCATCTCAGCCATTAACCTTTTTGACTGAATAGTGACTGAGTGTTCTCTGATGTATTCTATCATCTTTGCTATTACTAGCGGTCTGGTACGTGCAGACATAGTGAAGCCAGGTACTAGCTTATCTCTCTCGTACTTGTTCATATATGATTCAACTGATTCTACTTGAGTTGTAGAACTATAATATATGTTATTATACTCTCTTGTTATAGCTTGTTCTATTGTAGCCCAGCCTATATTAGCGTTTTCAATTACTAATAAAGCATTATTATATTCTGTTGCTAAACCAACTAAGAAGTTACCATAATCTTTAGGGGATAATTTACCTTTATATTCAGCTACTTGAGTAGCAGTTTCAATATCAAAAACATGACATGCGGAATAATCAGCAGAATCACCTCTCGCTACGTCTGCTACGACCATATAGGATTTAGTATAATCAACTCCTTCCCATATCCATAAATTACCATCTATACCTCTTCTTTCAAGAGGATCTTTTTGATATGTTTCTTCATAGAAAGCCATATCTTCTGGTTCAAACACTGTATCTCCAGATGCAAGGAAATCACAATCACACTCTTGACCTGCCATTCTAGGACCTAAGTCTCTATCTTGCATATCTCTCCATGATTGATTTCGTTCAGGATGTACTGTCCAAGGTAATCTAACTGGTATAAATGAATTCTCTCCTGTTTCTGCTTTTTCCCAAGTTTGATGAAACCAGTTACCAATTCCGTTAGGTGTTGATAATGCCATACATTGTCCACCGGTAGCTAGTGTTTGTTGTGCTGCTGCAAACGTTTCGTCAATGTTATCAATAAAGGCGGCCTCGTCAATAAGTAGTAAGGATACTGCTTCGGATCTTGCTGCATCCGCATTAGATGATTTAGCTTGAACTTTAGATCCATTTTTTAGTCTTAAGGACAGTTTGTTTTTTTCTACTGATGGTAGTTTTAACCATCTTGGTAATTCATCGTACATAAAGATTACCTTTGTTACAAGGTTTCTAGCTGTTGCTTGTGTAGTTGCTAATGCTAAAACGTTCTTATCTTTATGAAATAACATTAACCATAAACTATATGCAGCTGCTAATGTTGAAATACCTAATTGCCTAGATTTAAGAGTAATGATAAACTGCTCGTCTCTAAATAAATGAAGTACTTTTTCTTGGAAAGGGTAAAGAGCAAAAAGAATTCGACCTCTTTGAGGATGTTGAATATGACAATACTTTCTCATAAAGTACGCCGGATCTTTAGCACACTTAATATATTCTTGTGCTATTATCTTTTTTATATCTTGTGCCATAACTTATTTATATTTCCTTACACCGTCTACTTCTTCTTCTTTAATATCTAAAGCAGTTGCCCAATCGGGATTGATGTACCATGGTGAGTCAATAGATTCTCTTTTTATAAATAAAGAACCACCTCTAGATTCGTTAGAACCTCTAATATGAATATATAGATCCTCTAAATACTTAAGAGCTCCTGAATCAAAAGGAACAAGATTGTCTATAAACTCTGATATGCTCTCAGGAACATTTCCTTTAAAGAAACAGTTAGGTGTTAATTCACTATCTGCTCCAAATTTATTTGTTGCAGTATAGGCTTCTAATGCTTCTACATCATTTAGTTTTAGTGGGCCTCTTCCTTCTACAGAATATGTTTTAGACGATGTGCTAATAAAAAATGCTAAGTTTAAAGTAGTTGTACCTTTCTTTAATAATGTATTATCTACAATGCCATTATAGATTTTAATTACTTCTTGCTTTAACTTATCTTTATCAAATATCTGAATGGCACGTGATGGTCTTGTCCAATTTTCTACAAAAGTAGCGTTTCCTGCTTTAAGACTAATCTTTAACTTATTAGAATTAATTTCTGAGATATTTTGTTTTAGTTCTACAAATAAATCTGTTTTAGGTTTACCTGGTGTCTTTCCTCTCGGTTCTCCTATATAGGTAACTTCAAGTTTTTTTCCTTTATGTTCAAACTCGTAATTTTCATCAGAAGCATTTTGGAAAAGTAAAGCTACATCTTTTTCTTGAGCATGTCCAGGTATAAAGGGATGTAAAACTCCTGTTTTAAGTTTTTTAGAATCTCCTGGTTCAAATTTTTCTACTCCTTTTCCTGTAGGTTTATTAATTGCTGTAAGGTTTATTAAATACTCTTTACCGCCGTATTTTACAGTAGCAAATTTACTTGCTCCTTTTTTAATTAAATCTAATTCTGATTTAGATATAATATTAAACTCTTCACCTTTTTTTATATTTAACTGTTCATCGTCTTCTGATGTTGGTATTAATATAGTGTCCTTATCTGCGGAGTACATAAAGGTACTAGAGTCTTTTTTATCTCTAACGTATTTTTCAAATGTTCCAGTAGTAGACGGATAACCTGTTGCTTTACCCCCCATATTTGATTCTCCTAATTCAAAGCCAAATATAGATTCAAACAAAGCCATATCCTCTTGACTGTTAATGTCAGGATATCCTTTTTTGGTTTTATATGACCATTCTAATATGACTCTATCTATAAGACTCATTTATTATACTTCTAATACAGAGTTAAGAGCAGCTTCTGCGCTTGTTCCTGGTTGTTCGTCCATAAGTGCGATTGCATCTCTAGCAATATCAATTACCCTCTGCTCTTGTTCAGCATTAGGTCCCTTACTTACTTGTAAGACTTTAGGATCTGCTTTTGCAGTAGGTACGCCTCCTTTTTTCTCTATATTTTTAGCAAAATCTGATTGGAATCCCCATGCTTCTTTTGTTACTGAGCTGTTAGTTGTAAGTTTATTCTCTGTCAAGAATTTTCTAAGGTCGAAATTATTTTCCATTTTATTATTATTATTATTATTATGCTTCTGGTTCTGCTCCGTCTTCGAAGTCTATTTCTTCTCCTCCTAAGTCTGCTGGTTCTGCTGCTGGTTCTTCTCCACCTTCTTCTCCTCCTAAATCATCAACGGCGTCTCCACCACCTTCTTCGCCAGGAAAATCTCCACCACCACCGCCTCCGGAACCTCCGGTATCGGAATCTGCTGCTTCACCTTCGCCTGCACCTGTTAAAGGAGCTTCTTTATAGAGTATAGCTAATTTATCTAATGCTTGTTGATATTCTGCAATATTAGATAGTATGTATCTTTTACCTAGAATTTGAGCTTCAAATGTTTTACCTGTCCATTTAAGAGTGTAATCTTGACCATTTTTTAGGTTAACTCTAAATGATGTAGGCCTTGGAGAAATCCAATCAATAGACTCTACAAATTCTTTAAAATCTTCTGTCTGTAATTTTACTATTGCAGCTCTAACTGTTGGAAACTTACCTAGTATTTTATCTGTCGCATCTTCTAGTACAGTTTCTGCTGGTGCAGTTTCATCTGGTTCTTCCTCTGGTGTAGGTTCTTCTGTAGGTTCGTCTTCTAATTCATCAAGCATTCCTTCTAAAATGACTTTCATTTGAGGATTAGATTTATACTTCTCTATAGCTTCTTTAACCATCTTTCTTTTCTTAGCATCTGCTTTGACCCATTCTTGATCTTCAGGACTAAGTTTTTCAAAATCGTTATTAAATCTATGATGAGATATTAAATCTAAAAGATCTAATTCATATGTAGAGTATCTTCTAGTTTCCTCTGTGATAGTGTTTGTCTTAGCGTCTCTACTCAATGATTCTTCTTTTAATATGTTGACGTGTGAGTTAAACATATTTACAAGCTCTTGTAAGGAACTTTGCATTCTAATCATAGCGTACTGCTCAGGTCTTTCGGTACGTAAGTACCTTTGTAATTTTCTAAAATTAGTCTTAATTAATTCAAATAACTCTCTTGCAGCTGCATCTTGTCTAACATCATCTGATCTCATTAGGTTTTTAATATCTTTCACAATATCATTATAATCAGAATACATTTTTTCAAATGAAGGTAGCTTAATAATCGTATGTCCAATAGATCCAGTCTCTTTATTTACAGAGCTAGTTTTGAAGTAGGTAGTCATATCTGATGACACAAAGTCATTCTTATGAAATTCCCCATGCTGTGCTTCTAATCTATCCTGTAGAGATTTAGGAAGATCTTGCATCTTATATGTATTTTTTTTATCTTGAGCAAAATCATCCTCTGTTAATACAGCGCTATAAGCTTCAAGTATAAGTTTTTCTACTTCTTTCATGTTATTACTTTTTAACTAAAGTTAATTTAAAAGAATCATGTAAGCCAGTTTTCTTTTTACCTACCTTACCGTCTGGTGAAACTCTAACATAAGCATCATGTCTTCCAACTTTTCCATCTACTCTTTTGTAAATATTACCGTGTTGATTTTTAACATAATCTCCAGGCATAATTTGACCTCCTTTAGCTTCATTTTTAGCTTCTTTTTTAGGGCATCCAGAACTCTTCTTATGAGTAGTTCCGCATCCGCCGCAATATGTTGCTTTTTCTTCATTCAAATCAGCATCAATTTCGAATTTTGTAAATTTATCTACATCGTTGATACTTTTAATACGAACTCTTTTACCGTCTTTATCTAAACCGTATACTTTAGATCCATCATTAGATGGGTTCTTTAAGTGTGCTTTAGCTCTACGTTTAGATATAGATGATACCATTCCTAAATCTTGTCTAGTAGCTTCTTCCATATGTCTCTTACCTAAACCAGGTAAGTTTCTTAAGTCTTGTACGTACACATCTGTCTTAACTAGTATAGTTCCTAAGTTCTCACTTTCTTCCTTATCACGTCTATCTGCTGCTTTCTTAGTAATCTTAAATAATGTAATTTTAGATACTGCAGGATTAAAGTCTGGGTCTCTATCTTTAAAGTTACTGTTATAGTATTGTCTTTGATGCATTCTATAGTATTCACCTTCATGCTCTAATTCATGGTATTGAACGTGAACAAACATTGGTGCATACTGTTTCATTCTAGCTTTGATGCCACTCTTATCATGTTTCTTTAAAGCTTCAATTGCATCGTTTTCACTAGCTACTCCTTTAGGTAGTAGGTCTGCAAATACTTGTTTACCGAACATATCAGGTGCGTTACTATTAGCATCGTCGATTAGTTCTGAACCTTTAAATGAATTGTCTGTAAATTCCTTTAGTGTTTTTTCACCTTCATTTACACCATCAAATTCTCTCTGTTTTAAAGCAGCCATGATAGCATATACAGCATCTTGTTCGCTATAATCATATCGTTTAGCCATTGCTTTAATAAATCGATTTACAGCATTAGATACTTCAGGATTTAATGATTCTTTTATAACTCCTTCGTCGTAAGCATCAATTATATATGCATCTCTAATTGCTTCTATTATTTCTAATGCTGCTTCTTTAGGTGTTATGCCGTCTTCATTGGCCATATCAGTAATTACTCTTACGATAATATCTAGATCTCCTCTTCCTTCTTTAACTGTAGATTCGTTATATTCATCTTCATCATCATCACCATAATAGAAGCCTAAGTCTTCTTGTTCTTCTTTAGAATATTCATCTCCTATTCTAGTTCTAAATTCTGGAATGCTTCCGATCCAGTCCATTAATACTTCTACTGCTCCTGGATTATCTTCTATAAATTCGTCAAAGCCTTGTCTATATCCTATAGCTCCAAATATATCATCTAAATCTCTAGATGCTGATTCATTAATAGCTAATTCTTGATCTCTTCCTGTGCCAGATATTTTATCATCTAATTGCTTTTCTAACTTTTTCTTTGTTATAGTTAAAGTTTTTAATTGATCAACAACAGATTTATCTCCTGCTTTATATTTTTTAGCAAGATCTTTCATTATACTAATTGTCTGGTCGTAAGATTTTTGTATCTTATTTAAAGAAATTTCACTAACAGATTCTAAAGCTAATTGATCCATAGCAGGTTGGTTTTCTTCTGCTTCTAAATAATGTTGTGCTGAAGATATATATTCTCTTGCTAATGTTACTTTCTTTTGCCACCAATGAGGGAAATCTACTTCTCCATCATGTGCATCATATTTCTTTAGTCTTTTGTGTAACTTTGCTGCATAATGAGCAATATCATAAAGATCTTTTTGAATCATATTAGGTTCATCGTCTTGATGACCAACATCTAAATCACCTCCTTGATCAGGTCCGCCTTCTGGGTGTTCTCCTGTTCCTTCTTTATAGTAGTCTGGATCTTCATAATAATCGTCTTCTTCTCTTCTACGTTTAGCGTAGTCTGTATCTTCACCGTCGGTATAAGCATCATACCTATCTTCATCACTTTGTGCTGCGTTTAACATATCGTTTAAGTCATAATCCTTTTGTAAATTAGGATTTTTTAAAGTTACTGCGTTTGGTAAATCATCTCCGTATCCTATATGAAGTTCAAAATCTTCTCCTTCTTTATAGTTGTTTTGTAAATGATCTACTACTTGTTGAATCATATTTAATTCATATCCAAAGGTAACTAATTCACCGTCACCAGTTGCTTCATCTTTTCTTGGATCGTCATTCCATCCAGCTTCATAGTCAGCATCGTTTCTAGCATCCTCTTCTTCATCTTCTCTTATCTTACCGACAGCTGTATCGTAGTCTGTAGCTTTATTATATACCAATGCTGCTTTTTCTATAGCATTATCAATCTTATTTAATTGATCTCCATACATATCAGCTACTGGACCTCCTGTTGTTTCGATTTCTGGATCGTTCTCCATATCGCTCATTATTTGAGCTCTTTTAATCTTTAACTTACGAACAATCTCTCTTGCTTTTTCTTCTTTTCTTTCTGAACTAGCAAATGATCTAGCTGCAGATTTACCTTCAGGGGATTTAGAATAAGCATCTAATTTTTTCATTTTATCGGAATGCATTTTAGCCTGTCTTACTTTAAGCATTACAGGATCGTTGATATCCATTGTTTCGTCTACATCATCTTCATTGCTTGAATCAACTACATCTACTCCTCTTGCAGCTAAATCCATTACCATATCATACATAAATGCATTAGGATCTTCGTCTGGTTCTTGATAAAATTCTGAATCTGGATTCTCTGAGTCATCGTACATATCGTCAAAACCGTCTTCATGTTTAAACATAAAGTAAATAATAACATTACCTGCACCATCGTCATCTACTACATCCATCTTAACATAAGTTGGATCTATATTATCATCTAATATAGCCATTGCAGACTTATAATCAGATTTTGTTACTTTAATATAGTGATGATCATCTCCTTCTCCTTCGCCTAGTGGACGACCTTCGTCATCATATCCTACTCCGTGATCTTCTTCATCATCTTTTTGCATTTGGTCAGGATTATAATCTCCATCTTCTTCATTAGCTGCTTTTTCTTTTGCTAGTAATGCCTTAATTTTAGCTATAGTACCTTTTTCTGGATGATTATTTAATCTTTCTGCTTCTTTAGCTTTTTCAAATTCTACATCTTTAGGACTCATTTCTTCTTCAGATAAGGATTGCCAATGTTTTTTTAATTCATTAGCTAAAACGTCTACCTGTACTATAGGTTCACCAGAAGGCTTAGTACCTACTTCTCCCATTTTTTTATTAAATGAAAAGTCTGCTAAATGTAAGCTATCGTCTATAATATGAAATGCGAATTCATCATCTCTATCATTCCTTTTGTATTCTACGTATATTTCAAAAGAATTTTCTTCAATGTTTTTTGCTTTCATGTGATTAATTTCATCACCTAAAGCTTTAAGACCTTTAGCAACTGCTTTACCCACTGCCCTAGCAATTAACTTAGTATCTTCTACACTATATAATGTTCCTTTATTCTTATTGAGTCTTTCTTTTATCTCTTCTCCATCGATCCCTTTGATTGCTTTTACATCATCTGCATCTTTTAATGCATCTTTTTCATCGTCTCCTAAGGATACAGCTGTTGTCTGTCCTTTTGAAGGAGTGACTAAGTATGTTTTAGAGTTAGATTCCTTGAGTTTATTTTCAAGGACTTCTTTCAATATTTGAAGCTTACTTACTTCTGCTAACTTAGTAGCCGGGAGTGGTTTTTTGATAGACGAAGCTTTAATCCTTTCCAGGGATATCTCGCATTGAGTCAGCTTATCCTTTATCTCTTGATATGTCATTTATAAATGTTATTTAAAATACGTATATAAATAAATAGTCGGGTTATATAACTACATGTAAGATACGATTATTATTTGTATTCTCCTACTAATTTAATAGGTATTCCAGATTTAAGTAGACCTGTTGCAAGAGCTACTCCTTCTCCTTGCCCATTTACATTCCACTTATTCATAGGAGGCCTATGGCTAACATGAACTTGGGCTTTAATATCTTCCATTACTTTGATTGTCTGAGTATAATCTAATGCTGGGAACCATATTTTATCTTCTTGTATAGGTGTTACGTCTTTAGGACTAACGCCTATGCTTGAAATATACCTATTTAAAAACCACCATGGCCTGATTCTATCATCACTAAGCTTAGCATTATCATACCATAGTCTACCTACTTGCGGTATATCTGAATTCTCATTATATAGGGATATAGATTTACTAAAGCTATGTAGTTCGTCTGCATCCCATAAGAAAGCTGGTTGTTTGGTTTTGCTTATAATAGTAAGAGCGTATATAAACTTATCATGGTAATTGTATCTAGCTCCGAAATATTGATGTACTGTAATCTTAGGCCATGAATCCTCTGGAGGGTCACTATACCTATGAGGCCAATCTGTAATTAATGTTATGTTGTAATCATGTGCTTCAGGTGTTCTTAACCAATGATCTAAGTAGTATTCGCGCATTGTACGTCCTACAGCGCTTATAATTAAATTCCTCGTTTTCATTTATTTTGACCAAATTACATTTTTAAATTTCTCTGGAGATATACCGAAATAGTTTGTTCTCCATTTGGTTTGGTCAAAAAAGCTCAAGTTAAACCATTCGTCTCTTAATTCCCAGATGTCCTTTGCAACTTCATCCCAATCCAACCTTAATACTAATTGTTCTATTTCTTTTTTCTTTTCTATTACTTCCTCGTATACAAAAGAATCCCACTCATAATGGAATACTTCAAATACTGATTCTTCAGATACATAATCGATTGATATGTCTATCCCCCATTTAGGTTTCATTTTAATCAATTTATATAACATAGGGTTATGAACTTCTGCTATAGCATGTAATTGATCTAGAGCACAGTCGTTAAAACCTTTACGTTCAAATAAGTCTGAGTGATTTATGTGTGCTCCGTTTCTCTTATCGCAAACCAACCAGTCGTACCTAAGACAGTCTTCATGACGTCTTTCGACAGGGGAAAATCCATTACGACTAAGGTATTGTTGTTCAGCAAGAGTTAAATGGTACCCATTTTGATCAAATAGGTCTACGCAGTTTTTATGTTTAAGAACTTCTACGTCTTCAATAGCATCAAGAAAATACGGCTCACTATGTAATACTGTATTCGCTAGTTTCATTCATTCTAGATTTTACTTATCTTTTTTATCTGCATCTTTTCTATCTTTAGTAGCCTTTGACATTGGCCATTTATAGTTAGAACCTTGATGCTTGGTATCTTCACCTTCTTTTTTCATAGCATTACCTGCTGATACTGCATCTTTATGGGCATTAGAATTACCATGAGAAGCTTTCTCACCTCTTTTTTTCTTTGCGTTTATATTAGCCCATAATCCAGGTCTCTTTTTTTCTGCTAATACTTCTTTGATTGCGTTTATTAATTCAGAGTTTTTCATATTTATTATATTTTATCAGAATGAGCTATAAGCATTCGGATTATAATACCTGCAACCACTGTGAACAGAATCCAAAGGGCTTTATTGACTCCATTTTTCCATCTCTTTAACTCTTCTACTTCCATGACTTGAACTTGAAATTCTTTCTCTCCTCCTTCGATCTTCTTACGAAAATCTGTATTTTTATTAGTGTTGACTATTAATCCGTTATCAGGGTTCAACATTGTGTACTTGAGATCAGAAATATCTTCTTTCATATTCTCAAAATCTCTGGCCATTTGTTTCAATTCACCATTTGGCATATGCGTTTTGATATGCTTAATTTCGTGAAGAAGTGAATCTAGTATTTCTCTCTGTGTCATTTAATAAGTGATTTAGTCGACTTACTAATAAATAGATCTAGTCTAAGTGTTCGTTAAGGAATTTGAGATATTCTTGCAGAGTATTTTGAATCTTATTATTTTGAGCGGTAGCATTACTTTTCCAATCTTCAATGACACCTTGCTCTGTAACAAATGTATTTTGATGCTGTACGTACATATCAACCCAAGAAGTTAAATCTTTAGCAAAGTTTTTCATATTCCCCTGAATCATTTCTTTTTCATACTTACTGTATAAACCAGCCTTTCTTAGCTCTGCTTCATAGTCAATAGTACAGTCAAAACAAAAGCCATGTAGTTTATACATTTTTTTTGCAAGATGATGTTTCATTGAACCTCCACACTTAGGGCAAGATAAAGGAACTCTTACAGCTTTTTTAGCTGCATCAAGCTTAGTAACGTTCTGTTTAATTCCGTTCTTTATTGTCCAGGTCTTATTACCTTCTTCCCATTCATCGCCTTCTTTATGAGATACATAAGATTTTTGGTAACCAGATTGTAATTTAGTCTTACCTGTAAAGTCTTTGTTTACTAGGTTCCTAACTCTCTGGACGTCTGATTGTTTGAATTCTTTTTTAAGTAGTGATTCATTTTTACTCATAACCTAATTTCTTTAACTCTTCTATAACATGATTAACATCTCCGTTTTTACATCTAATAGCTATACCACCTTTAGCTGTCCATTCGTTAATGTTTGACTTTTTATCGTCAATTAGTATACTATTTTCATTAGCATATCTTTGCTTAACAGCAGAGTATGCAAATATTACTTTCGGTTTAGGGTTTAGATTATTCTTTACCCAAAGGTTTTTACCTAACCTAGAATTATTATGCCTTGAAGGAGATGTTAATAAGTCTGGTTGATATGGTTTAATAAAATCCCATAGCTCTTTACCTTGCGGCATAAAGTCCATTCCTACCCAAAATCTTACCCCAATTTTGTTGTCTATTAATTCCCAAAATGCTGGAGTGCCTTTTGCTTTTTCATACTCTTGAGGATGCATTCCACTAAAGTGTTCAAATCTCGTTTCAAAATCTGTTAATACACCGTCCATATCGCAATATATCTTATACGGCGGCTTTTCTTTAACTTCTGGAAGCGGATACGCTTCTAATAAATCTACTAATTTTCCCATAACCTTAATTTTTATAGTTTTTGTTTTATACCTAATGATGGTAATCTTAAAGACCATACTTTTTTTACATCCTCAACATCCTGTTTAGTTAAGAATGGATTACCGTCATCATCGAATTGATTAGTGAAGTCGTATAGATATTGATCTACTACGTCTTCGAATGGTCTTTTTGCTTTTTTTGCTGATAAATACAGTCCTTGAATGTTAGCATCTATTTCTGAAGGTATTGTTAGATAGGCAGATCCGTTCTTTATTATGCCGTCTCTAATCTTAGTTCGGAATTTCATTTCTTCTTTAGTGCCAAACTCACCATTAAACTGTGCTCCTTTGCCGAACGATTTGCCGTTTGCATTACCGCCTGCTTGTGTAAGGTGTTCTATTTCATGTCTGAGTACATCAGAAATCTGTGCTGATAGTTCTTCAAAGTCTCTAGGGAAGTTATATGGATCTAATACAAACTCTAATTCTATTTTAGGTTGAATCCAACTATCATCCTTTTGTAATCCTCCTTTATATGCTCCTCCGTTTCTCATAATTGAGTCAACTCCTTTTACAAATATAGCTTTTAATTCAAAGTCGAACTCTAATTCAGTCTCTTTTTGAAAGTCTTTATCTATATCATCTGGTATACTAAAAAGCATAATAGGGTACGAATCTTCTACTACTTTTTTCATACCTATTTGAGCATCTTGTGTTTTAACATCCCCAAAATAGCCTTCTTTGTAGAAGTTAATTTTTTTATTTAAACCATTCTTAACTGCTGCTATACTTTTATTAGTAAGGTAGGTAGTAATAGAATCGTATTTTCCTTCTGCCATAACTTCTTTTACTGTATCTGTATTATTCTTATACTTATCTTCCCAATTTCGGAATGTTATATTTCCGGTTAGGTAAGCTTCTTTTTCTAACTCTAGCAATCTATCATCTTCGTTTGTGTCTTGAGTTTGGATATTGTGAAGTCTGTCTTCTAAGTTTTGTATATGGTGAACCATTTCATGAGTAAACGATCTACATATATCTTTTGGATGTCTACCTGTAGCATATAGCACTATCTCCTTATTATTAGGATCGTAATAAGCTGTTTTACCGAAAAAGTCTTTAGCATTATCTTCATCATACCTTACTTTAACTTCAGGTAGAGGTTGAATATTCATACCTTCGTCTAACATATATTCTAATATAGACCCAATATACTTTGTATATACTGCAGAATTAGTTTCAGTATCTTTAGTATCTTCTATTTTTACTTCACTTTCTTCATTTTCTTCTATACCAAAATATTCGTTAATAAATCCATCAATATTATTTGATAATATTTCGGCTACAATTTTATCTTTTAAATCTGTAAGTATAGATAGTATTTGATCTTTACTTAGCTCTGAAGGAAAGAAGTCTGTAATCTTATCTAAGTTACCAGAAAGTATACTATTACGGAAGTCTGTAGCTCTTGTTGTTGAATCAGGTGCTGCTGCAAAGGCAAGTCCTTTTACATTAGGAGCATTTTTAAATGTAGTTACTCTTCTTAAGTCTACAAAATCTTTTTCTCCTCTTATACCTGTTACTGCTGCAAACTCTTGCTCAGGATTAGCTTGGGCATAATCTTTAGCTGCAAACATAGGATTCTTTTCTCCATCTAATATCTCTACATTACCTAAATGTGAAGCATATATCTTCCATATAGACATTGACTCTTCCTTATTTATACCGTTTCTCTCGCCGCCTCCTACAAAAATAATAACCTTATCTATCTTAGGTTTTTCACCAGAAGAGCCACCTAATAGGTCTGCTCCTTTTTCTTTATAATTATCCTTATCATACAGGGCACCTGAGTAAGTATTACTAAGTAATGCCTTAACTAAGTTAAAATGTCCTCTATGAGGTGGTTTAAATGCTCCCGGGTATAATGCTATCATGCTAAAAATTCTTGTACTTTTTGATCTATTTCTCTCGGTGTTGAATGTTTTAGTTTTTCTTGAAATATTGGACTGTAAATCATTTCAACAATATTATCTAATACTTCATCAGCTTTTTGTTTTCTCTTTTCACTACTCTCTCTATACTTTGTTACTGCAGCTCTAAGTTTATCCTGACCAGGTCCTACTCCGTTCTTCTGATATGCTTTTAAGAATGTTTGTTTAATAGCCTTATCTTCTGATCTATTGTCCTTATCCCAATCAACGCTACCAACATGTTTTAAAAACTCTTCTTCTTCTTCAGGAGTCATTTCTACCGGTTTAAAGAAAGAAGAACCTCCAACGCCATTTTTATCGTTAAACTTTTGTAAGTAATCCTTTACTCCGCTTAAACCATTTTTTGCAGCTGTATCAAACCCTTCAACTTCACTTTTATATTTACCGCCTCTGTCAGACACAAAAATCGATAATCTACCTTTTAGTTGTTTATTAAAATCTTCTATCTTTGTATATACATTTCTCCAAGTAGAAAATACTGCATCACCAGGTATATTTCTATCTCTAGCCATAAAGTTAGATACATAAGAAATCATAGGGTGTGCATACACCATTACCATATATACTTCATAACCTAGAGAGAGAATCTCATCTAAGTTCTTCTGGAAGCCTTCTCCTGAAGCAGTTGTATCCCAAACGAAACTAGTTTTTTGTTGTGCTGCTGCCATTGCGTCTTTGGACGTTTGGTTGGCTGCGGGTCCTAGTTTGTTGTAATACGGGTGGTCTGGATCCTCCACGTACTTGTCTGGGTTGAACTGTGTTAGGCTGTCTAACCCTAACTGGTTTAGAAGGTATGTTTTGCCTGATCCTGCTCCTCCCGCCATTATTACTGCTTTCGGGCTTGATGATCCTTCTAGAATTATGTCTGATAGTTTGATCATTGTTCGTGTTATTTATTCTTGGTTTTCTCTTTTCTGTCTTTGTTATTACTTTATTGCTTAATGTATTACCTACTGTACCTGTTTGTGCTATTCTTCCTCTTCTTCCTGAATGATATGATACGTTAGTGTTTCTATACCTATTATATCCGTTACCCCATCCATAATAATTATTCCATCCATAAGGATTATTCCAACTATTACTTGACCAACGTCTATTATTCCAACTATAAGACCATCCCATTCCGTATCCATAGTTATTATATCCCCATCGATCATATCCAAATGGTGACCACCAATGAGGTGAATGCCAATTGTATCCCCATACCCAATCATTCCACATTTGAGTTCTACTATAATATGGGTTGTAAAAGTTATAC